>Ga0315275_10000752_pt1 | contig 27062 bp, 27 predicted proteins | sample YL17G03_0_MG_FD_205557 | JGI IMG/M metagenome (GOLD analysis project Ga0315275, IMG submission 205557) | Sediment microbial communities from Yellowstone Lake, YNP, Wyoming, USA - YL17G03_0 | ecosystem: Environmental > Aquatic > Freshwater > Lake > Sediment | place: USA: Wyoming | collected...
ACCCGAGCATCGAGTCGTTCACCTGCACCTTCCACTGCTGCTCGCCGACCGCGAACTTCGGCGTGCCCGAATACTCGTTCAGGCAGGTCGCGTTGAAGTAAAGATTCGCATGCCCGGTCCCGTTGGTAGGAATGACATATCGAGAATCGGTAAAATAACTGGACGAATAATTGCCAGAAGTTACCGAGAACTTTACGGGGAAATTTATCAGGGCTGTGCCATTTTTGTCATAGACCTTGAAAGTGAGTGGTGTCGTCTGGTTGTTGGTCCTGTTTGTGACAAGCCCCGAGGAACTGACGGCTTCATAATATATGTTTTCTGCAGTCACGGAAAACTGAACTGGCGTGCCGGTTTCATTCTGGTTTCCCGCCCCGTCGGTAGCGTTGACTTTGTAGTACCATGTATTTTTATCGGTGCATGACGAATCCCAAGCGAACGTGTAGTTTTTCCAGGTGCTTGGGCTGGTGTAAGAGGTGCTATTTATGAAATACCACAATATCTGGTCCGTGCTTCTCCATGCAGATATATTTATGGTGCTCGTTGAATCTGACCAGACAGAAACATTGAAATTGAAGTTAAAGCCCCATCCATCCGAGTTTGTTCCCGAACTTCCCGTTCCTGTGGAATTTACAGTGACATTGTCGAGCCTTATTACCTTTGGTGGGCAGATCACCAGAACCGACGCGGTCTTGTTGACATCGGTCGAATTCTCCGTCGCGTTTGCATGTATAGTGAAATTGTACGTGAAGCCGCAGGACGCATTCGAGGTGTTTACGGTCCAGTTGGCTGCATCGTTACCCAGAAGGGCAAAGGTCCCAAGCCATGTGGAGTTGCTTACCTGGCCAGTCTTGTTATAGGCGATGAAATTGCCCTTCGTGTTGTTGAGCGTTATCCATGAATAAACATTGCTCGCAATGCCCGGGCCATAGTTGGTAACTGTGGACCAAATACTGAAGTTCTGGCCTTGGGTTACGTTTTGCGGCGCGGTTAAAGTTGAAAGACTCAAAGACGCGCCGCAAGCGGCGAATACGGTGTAGTTCTCGTCAAAGAACCTCGTGTTGGAACTGTTTAAGGGAAGGCCGTAAAAGGCGAATGTGCCGTTTGTTTGGAATGGAACAGAAATCAGGTACGAATAATTTTTGGAATTGTCTTTGCCGTACGTGGTGAAATTTATGCTGTTATTTCCCCAAATAATGAGGCTCGAAGGGATGGAGTAATTGTAGTTCGGACTGAATCCGGAAAAATTCAAATTCCTAGGATGCGTGACAGACACGTTGGCCTTGTTTTCAGTCACGTTGAAGTTATACGCCGGCAAATTGCCCTTGTTGAATACCTGCAGTTTCGTCGAGAAATTACCGCATCCATACGTGGACGGGAAGCCCTCGCCTTCATCTGATGAAGTGGTGTTGTAATACCTCACGGTCTTGAGCAGCGGCGCCCGCACAGTGACTATTTGCGATGCGGTCTGATAATCCCAGGCTCTCCTGCCGCCCCATCCGGAAGTCTGGATAATGAAGTCCTTGCCACCAGGAAGGCAATCAGCAGACACGTTTGCACTGAAGTTCATAAACTCTGTTCCGCCATATGCCGGTATGCTCCAAAAAATTCCATCGGGCTTTCCGGTGTAAAAGGGGGTCCATTTTACGGTCCAGCCCGTTTTTTCGCTTCCCTGCGGGTAACCGCTGTCAGGCGCAGGGGCGATATTGTAGGGGATGAAACAAGGCGGGACGAAAAGTTCGAGAGTGTATATGTGTTTGATGTCAGTATTGTTGTTCGCGAATTTCACGTTGAAGAAGACCGATTTGTTCCCAGCCGTGACTTCCTGCGGAGTCGTCGAAATTCCGAGAGAACCCTGAGTATTTCCCACTGCTAATATCGAGCCAATTGTAGTGGATTGCACAATAATATCTCCCGCAGCAGGGTCCAGCCACGTAATTGTACTGGTTAATTCTTCGATTCCTGCGTCCCCAATCGGAAAATAAGAGATGCTGTATATGTAGCACTGGGATGTATTTATCTGCCTGTTCCACCAGCTTAATCTGCCCGCGACCTTTTCGTCAGCCGCAGGATTGGTTGTAGTGAGCGCATTCGCCTCGTCTTCAAGGAGAGACTCTTGAGTGATGTTGATGCCGTTCAGGTTGTAGTCGCCGTAATTGCAGACGAACCCCAAGAAATTATTATAGTCGTAGTTCTTAATATCGGTGGAGACCGACTCGGGGTATGTATAATATGTCACGACGCTTGTAGGCAATCCTTCAGAGTTGTAAACAGCAAAATCCTTGCTGTAGGTGTAAGTCGAACCAGGAGATATTATGGTAACGTTTGCGGTATAAGTTTTTTCTTCCAGATTGTCCGGTATCAGGAAATTCCAGGAGATATTTATGGCAGAGCCGCTAGCAAGACTGGATATGCTCTGCTTTTCGCCCTCTAAAATGAACCAACCAAGTTTCGTTTCTCCGTCAAAAAGATTGAGGCTGACATTTATAAGTGAAATGGTCGAAGCATTGTAGTTTTTCACATACAGACCGGCGACCCCCACGTGGCCGGGAAGGATTTTGTCAGACAGGATATTTCCCTGCAATTTGTGCGTCTTTTCCCCAGTCGCGCTGTATACGACTAAGTCGTCCGCAAGGTCGGCGTTTTTGCAATTGACTATCCGTATACTCTGCAGGTTAGTATCGTATTTGACTTTCGAGTCGCCACTGGTGACAAGGTATTCCTTTAGTGTGTGTTCGCCAAGCATTGCGGTACTGCTTATGTTTAATATTTGGTATGTCCTGCCGCAGTGGTCGATGTCGTTCGTCGGACTCGAGTCAAAAGTGCAAGAGTCATCGGTACTGAATGCGTCGAGATCCTGGAAAGTCTGTGGCGACACGCTGATTCCTGCCTGCGGGAGGGCTCTGTAAATGGAATCGTTTATAAGCTTTACCCGCATGCTTACGTTTTGCGAGGCCGTTATCTCGTCGTCTGCCAACTCGATGATCGTTACATTAACCTGATATGTAGCATTCCTGCAGAGGGACATAGGAGATACGGGGTTATTGCTGGGGTCCTTGAATGTCCACGTAAAAAAGAAATATTTGACATCGGCTGCGATAAGGCTCCATTCTCTCGCCTCCTGGAAACTCCCGTTCACGTCATCGATTTCAAGCGGGCCCAGCAGATAGGCATAGGGGGTAATGTATGGAAGGTCGAAAGAGTAGGTGAGGTTGATTTCCTCTCCTGCGCTCGCACCTGTGAAGTTCCAGACGATCCACGTTTCGTTGTCCTTTGTGACTACAGCGCCATGATCAGAACGCACCTTTGTGAATTCCTTTGGTATTTTTTCGATTATCGAAATATTGCTGAAATCATTGCTCGGGACGACTCTTATTTTTGCCTCGACGTTATTGAGCACCTCTGCTACCGTTGGCATAAATCTTTCTATGACGAACTCCGTGAAGTTCTCTACCGCGAAAAACGAAGTGGTTTTCGCTTCCAGATTTTCACCAGTTGCTGAAACTTCCAACGTGTAGTTGCCCACTTCATCCGCAATCATATAGCCGGCTAAAACGCCGCTTTCATTCTCGCTTTTTACGAGCCCATCTTCAGTGGTAAGAATAATATGTTCGCCTGACGGCGTCGTAACGGTAAGATTTATCGATGCATTGTCGGGTTTCCGACCCTCCACGTCCACGACGCCGATGTAAAAGGTGACGTTTTCATTCGGATAATAAACGGCCTTCGGCGTGTTTATGTTGACCATTCCCCATGTGAAGTTCATTTCGCTTGTCCGATTCTCGCTGGTGATTACAAGGGTGTAAAGGCCCGGCCTGAACATCCTTGGCTTCGGCACTATCACGCTTATTTCGCCTTCCGTTTTTATGATTTCAGGCGTAATTGTTATGTTGGGCGCATCCGCGCCGTAGGAATCGCCTGACAGATCATTCCACTTTACTGAGGCATTTATTTCCGCGCTGATGGGCGCTTTTTCAATCACGTATTCCTGCTCGGACAGTGTCGGCACTGTCCATGAAACATAGTCGTTCAGGCCGTTGTTGTCCGCATCGCCCATCCTTACGTTATGCTCTTTATCATTTGTAACGTCTGTCTTTCCGCCGAACAGCTTTGTCGTTCCGTTGACCCAAAAAAGCCCTGCGCCTTGCAATACGCTCACCCTGAATTGGGGGACTTCAGACGCCTGGTAACCTTTTTTGCTGGCGTATATCCTTATTTCTGGTTCATTCATGGTTTCAGGGAATGCAGACATGACTTCCACGTTTGAATAGTGGATTTCCTCGAAATCGCTTTTGACGTCAACATATTTTCCCAATATCCCGTCGACGTAAGCCTCGCTCTCGTTTTTTTGTGGTGCAGGAGTCTCGAATTCTATTGTATATATTTTTTCGGAAGACGGGTCGAGCTCGCTTATGTTCAGAGCCTTCCAAGTCTCTTTTTTCCCTGGTTTATGGGGCAGTTTATTCATCTCTTTGGGTGCCGTGATGTTCTGGACATTTTCGGGAAGACCCAGATCGAGTTCAAAACCGTAAACCTTTTCTTTCTTGCTGTTTTTTATTCTGAATGTTTTTTCCCACTTTACCGGCTTGCCGATGACTGCTTTCCCCTGAGTGGTTTCCGTTTCCACCGACACATTGCCGGCAGGGCACTCGGCGCTTATTACGGCATTCTTAAAATCGTTGCCGAAATTGTTCGATGCATTAACACTAATCGAATAATTCGTACAATTGTTGGCCATAACTTTCCATGAAAAAATCGCAGAATCGTTGGCGTTTAGATATGGAATCGTCTGTACATTATTGCCAATATCCAAGCCCACCCCATTCATTTCGACGGTTACGTTTTCAGAGTAGTTATACAAAGACGTTACCTCGGCCTCAACATTGAAACTATCGGAGACATTCACCACAGAAGGATACGAAAAATTTATTATTTTTATTACGGGATTTATTGCAGGCATGTTGTTTTCTGTTTCGTTTTCTCCTGACTGGTTTTCCATTGCAGTGGCGTTGGTAAAGTTCAAGTCAGCGAGCGAGAGGCCTGTCTGGTTGCCTTCTTCTGTAGCGTTTGAAACGTTTTCAGGCAGATAGGGAGATGACGAATTTGATGTTCCATTGACCTCTTCCCAAGGAGCGATGCTCGTGGCATTTGAATATGTTGAGTTATCATAGGTTTCATTCGTTTCATTTTCCGCTGCTTCGGGATTGAGTGGCTGAGCAGCGTCGGATATGTTTGTCTCGTTTTCATCAGTCACGTTTGAGACCAATTCGCCGGGAATGCCGCCAATTAGATTCGATGTGACCTCTTCATTCAGGGCCGTTATGTAACCTTCGATTGAAGCAGAGATGTTACCAGTAATGTTGGATACGTTTTGTGCAGTTATGATCGCTGCGGGGACGAGAATAAGAAATAGCACGATAGCGACCAGTTGTATCTGACCGATGTTCGATTTCATCCTGTGGTTACTCAGCCTGCTCATCGTATCTTTTTCCTTCTTTTTCGTCAGTCCATCTTTGATGTGGCACAGCTTTGCAGGCCCGATATCCCTTTCGTAAATGATGTCGGCGCCTCTCAGTTCGTAGACGTACTTCGTCACCGTGTGCCTGTGAAGCTTCGTGATCTCAGAAATAGTCGTTATCGTCAAGCCTTCGGGATGCTTCTTCAATACTTCGATTATCTGTTCCCTAGGAGACGCCCCGTTCATAGAAACTGAACCCGACCCTACAAGCCAGCCGTACGCTAATGGCCATTAGCGTACAACATTAATTGTATACATAACTGTCGAATTATATATAGTATAAATAATTAACCAAAAAATCAAGGTTTAAATTGTCGACCGACAATACAATAGCATGCTGAAGTTCCTGCGGGACAGAAAGGTGGGAAAAGGAAAGAAAGAGTACCTATCCGACCTGTCAAAAATCGCTAAAGATGAGCGCGAAAAATTTCTCAGGGAGAAGATAAGGGAAATTGTAGCAGAGGAATTGAAGAATTCCGGAATCGGCGAAAGACTTGACGATATTTCAAAATTTACGCAATCCATAGAAAAAAAGATGGAAGATCTGAAATCGTCCATAGCTCCGTTGAGTCGGTCGAAAACCGACAGTATAAGGAAATTGAAAATGAAAAGGGTCGTTATAGAGATGCTCAATAAGCACAAGCGGCTGACAGCATCAGACCTGAGTGTGAGGCTGAACCTTTCGAGGACCAGGTGCAGCGAATACCTCACTGAGCTTGAGGCAGCAGGCGTCACGAAAGGCGTAGTGATGTCAAGGCAGAAGTTTTATGAAATCAACGGCGCAAACAGCCAGCCGGACGATGCGAATGAAGAAAGCGAGGAATTAAGCGACTGAAATCTTTTCTTTAAGCAGTGACATCTCCTTTATTATTTCAGCCATCCTTTTGCTGTGCTTTGAAACCAGCATATCATAATCCATTTTGGATATGCCGTCCTTCCCGAAATAACTTCTCTGGACATTCTCTAGTCTTTTTACCCATCACTTTTTTTATTCGCCTGCATAAAATTGCGATGTTTCCTTCTTCATTGTAGGTCGTCGTTATTACCGATATTTTCATGTATGCACAAAAATCTCTCATTTTCCGGCAAAAATTGTTTTTATTATACAAAACTAAAAACAACTCTGTTATATGGGCCCGTAGCTCAGTTGGAAACCAGCGAATGAAACAGACACAGTCTGTTTCGGTCGGCAATAGAGCGCCAGCTTGCGGAGCTGGAGGCCGCGTGTTCGAATCGCGCCGGGCTCGTTACCCATCAAAAAATAGCAGAGGTCTATTGAAATTTTTTAATAATCGCTCTGTTTTTTCGATTTTAGGAACTTCTGAAAAGTTTTTCCAGTGCAAGTATCTTACTACATGCTTTGGATTGGCAGAACCGATATCCCTGAAAAAATGCCGAATTTCCATCTGAGAATGTATATAAACATAATTAAAACGACGATTGGCGCTGGGATTAAATTCGAGTTGTTCCAAGAACATCAACACCGAATTAAAAATAACTGTATTGTATATCCTGAAGCCTATTTGGGCATAATTTCCATATTTTTTATAAATTGTGCCGTCCGTGTCGAACAGACCTCTTAAAAAATGCTTTTTCAAGTCATCATTTTTTAATATTTTATACGACAACCTATCCTTTTTTACATCGTTTTCATCCAGTTCAAACAAGCTTACCAGATGCTCTATTATTTTTTTGAATAGAAATAACACTCTAAACAATTCATGTTTTTATATAAGTAAATTTTTGATTGTATTTTGAAAAGTTTATTTATTAGAAATTGCACCCGCCTTTTCATATATTCATAATCCGTGTTTTTATTTGACGATATTTTAAATCTGTACAGTCTTCGTTTTTTATTGAGAATTATGTTTCCATCTCCCATGTAAATACCATAAAATTCTGCCATTTCTGGAGTTATATGGGATTGCATGATTGCATATTACTATATATGGTTTATGATTCATTTATTTTATTGGGGCTGAACTTCATGGCGTGGGGCTGTGAGGTAGTCCGGCATCCTGTTGGTTTAAGTTTTAACTTATTCCAGGAAAAGCGGGCTCCAGTGAGAGCGTAGCAAGTGCGTTTTTGGAGCGATGAGGGTATTTTGAGGAAAATATCCTGTGAAATAGAGATACCCGCATACCTGGGTTCGAATCCCAGCGGCCCCATGTAACCTTTTTCATAAAAGCTTATTTTTTATTCCGGCTGGACAAAGAATAATCATGAAAGGACAGACTGCGTTCGAATTCATGGTCATTGCCATATTCGTTCTCGCATTCATCACGCCGATCTGGGTTTATCTGGGCCAGATACAGACGCAAACCAACGACCAGTTCACTCTCTCGTACGCGAAAAACGTGGTCAACCAGATAGCGAAAAAGGCCGACCTAGTTTATTCGCAGAGAATGGACGCGAGCGTTAAAATAGAGGTTTACATCCCCATGGGCGTCGAGCGCATAAACATAAGCGGGAACGAGATAAACATGCACGTGAGCTCGCTTTCAGGCTCGACGGACGTTTACGCGACATCCATTGCCCAGATGCAGGGAAGCCTGCCTGCTAACGAGGGTTTGTATTGGGTGCTGATAAAGGCTGAAGGGGATTACGTCAACATAACCCTCGCCCCGTAGGCTTGGAGCAGTGATTATATGAAACTTTATTTTATTACAGGGGCTATCGTGTGGCTGTTCATGCTGGCGCTGAGCGTATACGTTTATCCGCAGATGCCTGATACGATGATTTCCCACTGGGGTCCTGCCGGCCAGGCCGACGGGCACGCCGGCAAATTCATGGCGCTTTTCATGGTGCCGCTGATATCAGGAGCCATGCTGCTGATTTTACCCGCGGTTCCTAAGATGGACCCTCTCAAAGCAAATATAAAAAAATTCAGTTGCCATTACGGCAGGTTCATCGTGCTGATGACCGGGTTCTTTTTGTATGTCCATGTCATCACCATCCTGCTTAATATGGGATACGCCTTCAGCATAACCCAGGCATTGTCGCCGGCTTTCGGTGCGCTGTTTTATTATTGCGGCATTTTGATTTCGAAATCCAAAAGAAACTGGTTCATCGGCATACGCACGCCATGGACCATGTCCAGCGATAGCGTCTGGAACAAGACGCACAAGCTCGGCGGGAAACTGTTCAGGGCAGCGGGAATCCTTTCTTTCGTCGGCATAGTCCTGTATGATTACGCCATAATTTTCATACTAGTGCCTGTGATATCATTTTCCGTCCTGCTGGTGGCCTATTCATACGTCGAATACAGGAAGGGGGAAAAATGAAGGCCCAGGTCGCGATAGAGTTCATGATTATATTCGGGATGTTTCTGGCCGCGACGATAGTCATTTCGCTCGCCGTCTGGAACAATGTGGCGAGCGAGGATAAATCATACATCGAATTCGAAGCCGGCAGGATAATCGGCCTTTCGTCAAGCAGTATAAACACGGCTTATCTCGAAGGCGACGGCTTCTCGATAACGCTTGCCCTGCCGGATAAGATAGGCCTGCTCAATTACACGATGCAGCTTGACGGCAACACAATCTGGCTGCACGCGCTGAACACATCCTATTCGAGAAGGCTGCTCACGAACAACATAACAGGGTCGTTTTCGAAAGGCCAGAACAGAATAAAGAACGTTAACGGGACGGTGGTGATTTCATGATCCGCTCTTCGAGGAAAGCGCAGGTGTGGTCCCTTGACTTTACGGTATCCCTGGTGCTCTTTATGGCGGCGCTGATACCGCTCTTTTTCGTGTGGAGTTACGTCAACACGCAGAACCAGCAGCAGATAATGTTCAACCAGGCCGAAACTCTTGCTCTCTCCGTCTCCGATGCGCTGGTCAGAACCAGAGGCCTTCCAGAAAACTGGAACCTGGCGAATGTCAACGTCATAGGTCTGGCTTCCGAAGAGAACATGCTCAACGCGACGAAAGTGGCGTATCTTTTTTCCATGGGCAGCAGCGATTACAACCGCACAAGGGCCATACTCACCGGCGGCTATGACTTCTTCCTGAACATGACAGACATAAACGGAACGACATACGGCATAATAGGCAGCAAGCCTGACGGCAGCATGATTATTCCGGTGGAAAGATACTGCCTCTGCAACGAGAGAATAACGAAACTCGAATTCGCGATAGTAATCTGAAAACTATATATCCATTTCCAGCATCTTGTATTTTATCTTTATGCTGTAGCCGGCTTCTCTTATCTTCTTTATCATGTCTATGTCCTTCGTTCCTTTTCTCGAAAGAAATTCCTCAAAACCCAACTCGACCGCCGCTAAAGGATTTACTATGTCGACTATGATGTCCTTGTCCTTTATCTCTATCTCCGCGGCAGGGTTTTTGCCCAAGTAAATCATGAAGTGGACCCTGCCCACGATAGTCTTGAAAATTTCAGCGAGAATTTCCATAATTATTCCAGCTTACTGTGTTCATTTCTTCTTGTCGAAAGGTATGATTGCGAACTCGACGTTACCGTTGACCTTTACCTTTGAGCCGCCGAACTTGAACTCGACGCCATCAAGGTTTACTTTCGCCTTCGTTTCCTTGCCTTCAAGTATCTGAAGAATCTTAAGGATGAACTCTTCCTTGTTCTTCACTATTTCTTCTATAATGTCAGCCATAACATCACCTCTGAACCGATAAATTTATTTCCCTGTATTGTTTTATATACGTTTCAATTTTATATCCGGAAGTACAATCTATATTATGGTCGAGAAAATAGTGATAGGTAAGGACTGGAAAGACCTCAAAAAATTCGGTGACAGGGGGACTGCTTATATAGGCAAGCATATCGTGGGCAAGGGCGAGGAATCGCATCTTACCAATCCCATCATGATGGATTTGACGCGGCCGCACATAGTTCTCATATGCGGCAAGCGCGGCACCGGAAAGTCGTACAGCGCCGGCATAATCGCAGAGGAGATATACAAGCTGCCGGACGACATACGCAAGAACCTCGCAGTCGTTCTTATCGACACGATGGGTATATACTGGTCGATGAAGCTGCCTAACGAGAAGGAAATCGATTTGCTGAAAGAATGGGGCATAAAGCCCGAGGGCATGAATGTGAAACTTTTCGTGCCTAAAGGTTACATAAACGAATACAAGGAAACCGGCATAACAGTCGACTACCCGTTCACCATATCCGTCAGCGAGCTCACGGCAGAAGACTGGGCGGTCACTTTCGGCTTCTCGATGATAGACGAGCACGGCATACTGCTGGAGAAAATAATGGACGAGATCGCGGAAAAATACGGGGACAAGTTCTCCCTGCGCGACATAATAAACGAGATACAGAAAGACACGAGCGCCACCAAGCAGGTGAGGGACGCGCTCGCCAACCGTTTCATCGCCGCCGAAGGCTGGGGCCTTTTCGAGAAAGAGGGCACGAAGATAGAGGAATTCCTGAAACCGGGTGTAATTTCAATACTTGACGTCTCGCACTACATGCGCGTTTCCGAGTCATGGTCCATACGCTCAATGGTCGTCGGCCTTATCTCAAGAAAAATCTTCACCCAACGTTTGATGGCGAGGAAAGCAGAGGAGTATGGCCAGATAACGGGCCAGACGAGAAAAACGATACCCATGGTCTGGATAATGATGGACGAGGCTCACCAGTTCGCGCCGAGCGACGGCACGACCGCCGCGACGGGTCCGCTGCTTACGCTTATCAAGGAAGGCAGGGAACCAGGCATATCCGTGCTCCTGATAACCCAGCGTCCGGACAAGCTGCACGAAGACGCCCTATCACAAGCGGACATCGTCATATCGCATCGCCTGACGTCGAAAGCGGACATCGAAGCGTTACGCTCGATAATGCAGACCTACATGCTCGAGGACATACAGGATTACCTGAACGACCTGCCGAAAACGAAGGGATCAGCTATAGTTCTCGACGACAACTCGGAAAGAATATACCAAATCCAGATAAGGCCGCGCTTCTCATGGCACGCGGGCGGTTCGCCGATAATAATCAAAGAGAAGAGCCTGATCGGCTAGGATAAAAAACTATTTCTTTTTTTCGTCTTTGCTTTCTTCAGGGACGGGCGGCTGAACAGGCTGCTGGGCTGCGTAGCCTGGTACCTTGACCTTCTCAATAAGGTTGTAGATTGTCCTTTCAATCTTGTAGGGATTCGGGATAGAGGACAGGATTATTTCGCTCCTCTGGAACGTGGTTATGTCTATAGTCCCTATCCTCAGGATTCTCTGGGGAAATGACTGTATCACTCTGACATTGACCATCTTGTCAAAGGTGCATGAATCATACGTTTTCTTCAATATACCCCTGCTGTTTATAACCCTGTAATTCGTTATGTAAGAGTTGTTTCTGCGAATCGATATCTCAAAAATGATGATTATCAGAGCCGCTGTGGTTATCGGAGCAATGTAGATGTAATTGACGTAAGCTGCAGGTATTGGGAGGTTGATTTTAAGAAAGCCTAAAACAAATGGGGCAGCAATCAGTATCAAGGCCAAAAAATAGTATTTGAAATATATTATCCTGGACTGGTGGATCTTCATCACCACCTGCTCGCCCTCTATCATGAAACGCATTCAATTCACGCCCAATTAAGCATTACCAAATTAGCCCTTTGTTCACAATACCTTTATTCTTCAGGCCTGCTGATTTGAACAATTGTTTTTCCAGCTCAAGTTTCTCTTTTACATATAACGTCCTCGATCTGTGCTCGAACGCAGCAAAGATGAGCATAAGCGCTACTGCTATGAACGTGACCAGAAAATTCAGATAAATCAGGCTCATCAAAAAGCCGATTATCGCAGAGCCGAAGAGTATAGAAGACACGAGCGAGATGGTATTCCACTCCGAAACCAGGGCCTTGTATTTCACGACGAGCATGTCGTTTTTTTCCATATTCGTACCTCCTAAAACTTGCGTATTTTGTCAATCGCCAGATGCGAGCCGAACCCTATAATAGTAAATATGACGAGCGAGATATTAATGTTAGCGGCGACGAAGAAGAGGCCGAAGACCGACGGGAAAACGAAGAAGTAGCGCCACAAGTGAAAAGAGCGCTTGCCGCGGTGCTTCAGCGGAAGACGCTTGTAAAAATAATGCGCCAGCACGAGCATTATAGTGATTACCAAGAACTTGATCCAGATTTCTATCATCATGTTCGCCGTGACGGCAAATACCATAAGATAGAATATTATTATGAATGTGGCCTTTCTCATTTTGGATTTTGGATGGTCCAGATCCGGCAGGAACGCAGAGAAAAGCAGCAGGAAAAGCGCCTGCAGTGAATAAAAAAACGGGAACTGGAAAAAGAGTGTTATGGCTATGTAAATGAACAGCGGAACCATCATATGCGTCTTCCAGTCCATATCAGAACCTCCGGTTCCGATACCTCAGTAATGCGGAACGGGACGTAATACCTGCTATTTTAAGTTAGTCATGAGCCCGAATAAAAAGTCTTATTCCTTGAAAATCATGCGGGCGTCCGCTGCCTTGACGCCTGACGGTGAGACGAAAAGAGGATTTATGTCCAGTTCTTCGAGTCTCTTTTCCTTCCATACCATGTCGGAAATTTTTATGAGCGTGTCTTCCAGCGCACGGAAGTTGACCGGCTTCTGGCCTCTCGTTCCCTTAAGGATGACGTAGCCCTTTATCTCCGAAATCATTTCTTTTGCATCGTCCCTGTTTATGGGCACGATTCTGAACGATACGTCCTTTAGCACCTCGACGAATATGCCACCCAGGCCGAACATTATGACCGGGCCGAACTGCGGGTCGTTCTTCGAGCCTATTATGCACTGGTGACCGTCAGCAACCATTTCCTGCACCAGCACGCCGGTTATTTTCGCGTTTTTGTCGTACTTCTTCGCGTTGCCTGTCACCTTGTCGAAGCCTTTCGCGACCTCGTCCGCGTTCCTCAAGTTAAGGATAACGCCTCCGGCATCGGTTTTGTGGAGAATATCGGGTGATTGTATCTTAAGCGCAACAGGGAAACCTATCTTCTGCGCGGCCTTTTTTGCGTCCTGCGCGCTTTTGGCGAGAATCTCCTTTGTAACAACAATGCCATATTTCGCAAGAATCTTCTTGGCCTCGAACTCCGCTAGCTTTTTCATATTATTATTTTACCCAAACTCATATTTAATATATGGCTTCCGACCCGCTCTTCAGTCCAACGTCCGTTCTTCTTGTAGGCTCCTCTAAAATCAGCGAAAACTGCATGATGGTGACGCCGGAGATTTTCGGGCGTGTGAAAGAAAACCTGTCAAAATCCAAAAGCAGGCTTTTTGTCCGCGACATCGAAACGGAAAGCGGCTTCCCGCCGTGCGACCTGGCCATCGTCACGCTTCCGCCGCAGAAAATCCTCGGCATCCTGCCGTCGCTAAAGGCGAAATTTGTCATCATCCTTTCAGGAGGCTTCGACACAGAACAGCGCAAAAAGCTGAAAGCCTTCGGAACGAAGTTCAGGATAATCGGCCCGAATTCCGTTTGCGGGGTTCTGAACACATACGCCTCGCTGAACACGACTTTCGAGCGGAAAATGGACACGAAACGCGGCAGGATATCGGTCATCTCTCAGTCAGGCGGCATCGGCGTCACGCTGCTGGATTACATGATTTCCAACAGAGTGGGCTTCTCCAAATTCGCGTGGACCGGGGACATGGCCGACATTAACGAATGCGATTTACTGGAGCTCATGCTCGCCGACACAAACACCAGAACCGTGCTGCTCTACTTGGAAACCATAAAGGAGCCGAGAAGGTTCATGAACATCGCCAAACGCTCGCGGAAGCCCATAATCATCCTGAAGTCCGGCGTTTCCAAGGAATCGAAGAGCCGCGCGCTCACTCATACCGATTCGCTGTCGACGGACGCGGAAATTTACTCGTCCGCTTTCAGACAGGCTGGAGTGATAGAAGTCGAAAGCGTGCGCGAACTTTTCAACTGCGGCATGCTTTTCGAACGCTACAAAAGGCGGAAAATAAACAGGATAGCAATCGTTTCGAACACCGGCGGGTCTTCGATACTCGCTTCTGACTTCTGTTACAAACTCGGTCTGGAACTAGCTGAATTCGAAGAAACGACGAAGAAAAAACTCACAAAAAAATACCCCAGGATAAAAATCATAAATCCCGTTGACATGGCAGCCGATGCGAATGGAGAGCGCTATAAATTTGTGATCGACACCGTCGTTAAGGACAGGAATGTAGACGCGATACTTATAATAAACCAGCTGAAATCATGCCTTCTCAGGCCCGAAGAGCTGGAAATAATAAAGCGGGTGAAAACAGGGAAAATAGCGATTGACTGCGCTCCCGGCCAGGATGACTACAATAAAATCCGCTTCTTCCTCGGCGACGCGTTCCCCACATATGCCTCGGTCGACGATGCGGTTAGGGTGCTAAAAAAAGCAGCAGAATACGGGAAACGGTTTTAAAGACTGCATCTCATATTTTAAAAAACAGGCCGGAGCATAAGAAATATGCTTCCTTCGTTGTGATGGGGTGGTTCGATGGCTAGACATTTACTGACGCTGCTGGATTTTTCTGAAAAAGAGGTAAGGCACATTCTTGACCTCGCGATAAAGCTGAAGAACGGCGAGATAGAAGCGAATCTCGAGAACAAGACGCTCGCCATGCTTTTCGAGAAGCCGTCGACGCGCACGCGCGTATCATTCGAAGTGGGCATGACCCAGCTGGGCGGGCACGCGATATTTCTTGACATGCGCACGACGCAGCTCGGTCGCGGCGAGACGATAGAAGACACGATTCATACGATAGAGAGGTATTGCGACATAGTCATGGCCAGAGTGAACAAGCACAGCGACCTGGAGGCGATGGCTAACGTCGCTGGCATACCGATAATAAACGGGTTGAGCGAAAAATTCCATCCATGCCAAACAATGGCTGACATGATGACCGTGCTCGAAAAGAAAGGCAAGCTCGACGACCTGAAAGTCGTCTTCCTGGGCGACTGCGGCTTCAACATGTTCAATTCGACGATGATAGGCTTTTCGAAGATGTGGTCGAACGTCGTCGGCGTCTGCCCTCCCAAGAGCGAATACACCCCCAGCGCCGAGCTGGTTGAGCGCGCTAAGAAGCAGGCCAAAGGGTCGATAAAGATAGAGAACGATCCGGTAAAGGGAATCCGGGGGGCGGATGTCGTCCACACTGACGCATGGGTCTCTATGGGGCAGGAGAACGCGGACCAGAGAATGCGCGATCTCAGACCATACCAGCTCAATGCCGAGCTGCTGAAGCACGCGAAAGACGATGCCATAGTCATGCATTGCCTCCCCGCGCACCGCGGTCACGAGATAACCAACGACGTCATCGACGGCCGGCACTCGGTCGTATTTGACCAGGCGGAGAACAGACTTCATGCACAGAAGGCTATAATGCTTTACCTGCTTAAAGGCGTCTGAAGCGGATGAAAATTTTAATTAAACTTTAATTAAACGGAAAACAAATTAAGAACGATAGGAATGTGTCTTGCTCTTCCCGGCAGGGTTCTGGGGGTTAACGGAAAAGAGGCACTGGTAGATTTCGACGGAATACGCAAGAACGTGAACGCTGAGTTCATAAAGGTCAGGAAAGGCGACAAGGTCATGGTATTCAACAACTTCGTGATAGAGAGGTTATGATTATGAGAAAGGTGCTCGACTCAAGAAAACTCGGCAATTTTGACGGCTTCAGGGTGCTGCCTATAAAGGACAGGGAATTGTTCCTGCGCTATGCCGTACCCTGCGGCGAAGTCCTTGTTAAAAGAGGCGAAGTGGGAGAGGATTTGCTTAAACAACTGAACAATTCGGTGAAAAACAGGGAGGAAATAAACTACCCGGTAGAAGACGTGTTCAAGGTCGCCTCGAGGATGTGCACCATAATCGCGAAAAAGATGGGGAAAAACGAGATCGACGCCGAAGTCATAAGGCGCTATTTCCTCATCGAGCACGAGAGCGCGATACGGTGGAGGCAGCAGATAAGGCCGGAGCTGAAGCTCGAGGAATGCCTTGTACATCCGGGCCGGGTTCTGAAGCTTGGCGATGAAAACGTCCTCGTTAAAACGCCGCTCGGAGAGCGCATGTTCAGGAACGATTTCGCCCAGAATTTGCGACCGAAAGACTGGGTGAGCGTACATTATGATTACGTCGCTGAAAAAATAAGCGAAAACCACGTCAACAGGATGAAAAGAACGAGACTATGAAGAACAAGGAGCTTTTCGGGGTCGTGCTGGCGATATTCGCGGCGGTGATAAGCGGTATTGCTATACCTGTCAATAAAATTTTCGTGGTTGACATAGACCCCACGGTTTTCACCGCCGTAAGGTCTGTGCTGGTCGGGCTCGTCTTCCTTCTCATATCCTTCAGAACGCACGGCATAAGCAAGAAACTTCTAAAGCACGACTGGAAATACATCGCGCTGATAGCCGTGATAGGTGGCGCGCTTGCGTTCCTGCTTTTCTTCACCGGTCTGAAATTCACCACCGCAGGCAGGGCGGCCTTCCTCCAGAAAACGCTTCCCATATACGCGGCTCTCTTCGCCTTCATTTTCCTGAAGGAAAAAATATCAAAGACGCAGATTTACGCGCTCATACTGATGCTGATAGGCATGGGAGTCATATTCTCGGTGCAGCTTAAACCGGCTGAACTGTGGATGGACCCGCAGTTCGGTGACATACTCGTCGTTGGAGCGACCGTGCTCTGGGCGCTCGAAAGCGTGTTCGTAAAGAAGGTCATGAAGGACGGGACGAGCAACTTCATAGTGTCGTTCGCGAGAATGTTCTTCGGCGGGCTCGTGCTTTTCGGCGCAGTGGTGCTGACAGGCAGGCTGGGCGCACTTTACTCGCTGACACTGCAGCAGTGGAACAACATATTCATCTCGGTATGCGTTCTCTTCGGCTACGTGCTTTTCTGGTACTGGAGCCTCAAGCACACGGGTGTGACGAAGGCATCGTCACTGCTGCTCATCGCGCCGGTCGTGTCAGTGCTTGCAGGCTATATGTGGCTTGGCGAACCGCTGTCAGCGATCCAGCTGTTTGGCAGCGCGCTGATACTGATAGGCGCATATTTTGTGGTGACAATAAAAAGCGAAGTGGAAACCGGGGTTTAACGTTTTCCGTTCTGAAGATAGTTATGATGCCGTCTTGATCCGCTTGGTCCCCTGTTCATAGATCTGTTTTGGTTTTCCGTTAAATGGCCGCAGTATGCGTCGTACCTTTGCATTGAATGTTCGTTGGCAGCTACTGCATATGAAACCGGAACTTCGCCGACAACCTGAGGCACAGGCACAAAAACAGGTTTTTTGAACAAAGGGTCAAATGGGTTTGCCATTATTTTTATTGGCGTGAATTTTAAAAAGGGCTATTGTTCCGCTGGCCGAAAAGCGCTGTGCCTACGCGCACCATGTTCGCTCCCTCTTCTATTGCCGTAGTGAAATCGGAACTCATGCCCATCGAGAGATAACGCATCTCAACCTTCGGTATATTTAAAGCGGCGATAGAGACGTGAAGGTTTTTCATCCTCCGAAAGAACTGCCTGGATTCTTCCCGGGTTTTGAAAACCGGACCTATAGTCATCATGCCTTGGATGCGCATGCCTTCCATTTTTGAGGCTTCAGTCAGGAATTTCTCCAGCCCTTTGGGTCTGATGCCAAACTCCTTTTTCTGGTCAGTGAGAACCTGCACAAGAACCGGCATAATCCGGCCATTCGCTATGGCAGCATCGCTTATACTCTGTGCGATTTTCATGGAGTCGACAGACTGAATCATGTCGCAAAGCTCGACTACTCTTTTAGTCTTGTTGCTCTGCAGATGGCCGATGAAATGTTTTCTGGCTCCGGGAAAAAGCGGGAATTTTTCCTCAGCTTCATGCAGGCGGTTCTCGGCTATATCCCTGAGGCCGCAGTCCAATGCCTGCCTGACCAGCGAAGATGAAAAAGTTTTCGAGACCCCGACAAGAACTATCTCTTCCGGGTGCCTGCCGCTTTTGAGTGCGGCCTCTGCGGTGGCTTTTCTTACAGAATCAAGATTCTCCTTTATACCCATTCAGACCCTTCTGGTGAGAAGCTCGACCGTGTCGGCGACGTTCTGCAGCGCTTTCGAGAAGCCCGGGTTTATGGCGACAACCAGTATGATCTTGCCCTTCTCCTTCGCGAGCTGTATCGCCGGCAAATAGTCCGCGTCTCTGGAGGCGAGAGCGATCAGGTCAATCTTGTCGTTGTACGATGCTTTCACGATTTCGACCGCCACGCTGACGTCGACGTCCGCTTCGGCTTCGCCCGCGAGAACGACTTTCGGTTCAAAACCCTGATTAGCGACGGCTTCTATGAGCTTGTCAGGAGCATGCTGGTTCAGGAAGACTTTGCCCGTGACGATTCTTCCGTATTTCTCCACGACCTTGCGCAGCTCGTCGAGGTCGATGTTGAACTCCCTTCTTATTATGTTGGGCCCGTCGACAAACAGAGCCACGTTCTTTTTTCCGCCCTCTCTTTTCTTTCCAAAAAACATTGACACCACCAAACACAAAACCCAGGCACAATAAAGTGCAGGGTGTTTTATAAATAATTTTGATATTATTAAAAGATTTAATATATAGAAGATGATTTTATATTACGTTCCATATAAGGAATGGTGAAAATATGTTCGAGCATGTTAACAGCGAGTATGACGTGGTTGTGGTGGGCGTGGGGCCGGCGGGCTCGTCGGTCGCCAGGTATTGCGCCGAAAAGGGGCTGAGCGTTCTCGCCGTAGAGAAGCGTCAGGAAATCGGCAGCCCTAAGAGATGCGGAGAAGGCCTTTCGAAAGGTGCAATTGAAAGGATGGAGATAAAGGCCGACGATTCCTGGATCAGCAAAGTCATAAAAGGGGCGAGCGTATACGCCCCGAACGGCAAGAAGATCTCTATAAAATTCGAAGGCCCGCAGGGCTGGGTCATAGAAAGGAAGATGTTCGACAAATACGTCGCCAAGATCGCCGCGCAGGCCGGCGCCAGAATACTGACGAAAACGGAAGTTATTGATGTTTGCAGAAAGGGCAAGGGCATGGGTGTTACGCTGCTGTCAGGCGGCGAAATGTTCGAGACCGAGTGCAGCATACTTGTCGCGTGCGACGGGGTCGAATCGCGCATACCGCGCATGGTCGGCATCGACACCACGCTTCCCGTTTCCGAGATTGCCTCCTGCGTACAGTTCGAGATGAGCGGGATAAGCATAGACCCGAATAGCATAGAACTCTATTTCGGCAATGAAATCGCGCCGGGCGGATACATCTGGATATTCCCGAAAGGCAACGACTCGGCAAACGTCGGCATAGGCGTCCGCAAGCCCTTCTCTAAGAAACCCGCGCTCAAATACCTGAAGGATTTCATAAACAGCAGAGAATCGCTCCGCAAAGGCTCGACCATCGAAATGAACTCCGGAGGCGTCCCCGTGGGCGGCTTCCTGAAAAACATGGTTGACGACAATTTCATGATTGTCGGCGACGCGGCGCACCAGGTAAACCCCATACATGGTGGCGGCATAGCCGAGGCGTATGTCGCGGGCCGCATAGCGGCTGATGTGATAACCAAGTCAGCAAAATCCGGCGACTTTTCGAAGAAAACGCTTGCAGAATACGAAAGGCGATGGTGGAAGGAACGTGGCGAAAGCCTGAAGAAAATCCTGAAACTTCGCATGGTCGTGGAGAGCCTGAGCGACGATGACCTGAACTGGCTGGCGGAATACATAAAAGGCGATGATTTAATAGCCCTGGCTAGATCGTCGGGCTTCAAGAGGCTCGCGAAATTGATGATGAAAAAGCCGAAACTGATCATGTTCGCCAGGAAACTTATATGACAAAGGTGTTGACATATGAAATGCAGTAAATGCGGCGGCAGCATCGACGGTAATTGGAGCTTTTGCCCAAGCTGCGGCTCTCCCTTAAGGCAGGCGCAGGATGATTTGTTCGGCGATGTATTCAAGCGCATGGAGCAGGAAATGAAAGGCATGAACAAGGCATTCGAAAAGGATTTTGAGTTTGCTGATCTTTTGCCCATGTTCCCAAGAAGTACGAAGCCCGTGAGAGGTAGCGGCTTTTCCATAAGGATAACGCAGGCCGGCGACGGCAAGCCGAAGTTTGACGTAAAGACCTTCGGCGACGTTAACAGGAAGCAGGTCGAGAACGAGGCCAGCAAGCTCGGCTTCAGGGACCGCATAAGCAGGGTCCTAAAGCCTGAAAACAAAAAGCAGACGCCGGGCCAGCCGAAGCGCGTGTGCTTCGACGGGGCGAAAACGACATCGGAGCCGGAAACGTGCTTAAAGAACGTCGCGGGCAGGATAGTGGCCGAACTAAAGCTTCCCGGCGTCAGGAACGCGGAACATATAGAAGTGAGGCCGCTCGATAGCTCAATCGAGATAAAGGCGCTCGCCGGAGACAAGGCATATTTCAAGATTCTCACCAAACCGCCTCAGGCCAACATAATCAGGCAGGAATTCAAAAAAGGCATTCTAATAATAGAGCTCGCTTGAAAGCGAATCATGATTTTATATTAGGCTTTCCAATAATTCTATGTGAAAAACAAAATTCCATTTTTGCCGCTGCCGTATGACAAAGTCAGGAAAATAACAGAGCACTTCCTGGGCATAGGCGAGAACCTTTCGAAGATGTTCCCGTCTCTCGAATTCGATTTGGAGCAGTCGGGCTTCGAAATCTCCGCCCGCCGCTGGATGGCGATAGCGCTGTTCGCGTTCATGTTTTATTTCTTCCTGATTTTCGGCCTGGTCATGCTCGTGACAATCGTGGCGAAGCTGGAGATATACCGCTCGCTTACAGTATCGTTCTTCGCGGGCCTTGGCATAGGCGCGGGCTCATTCATGTTCCTGAGCTTCTACCCTAAACTCTCGGCGCAGAAGAAGGTCAACAACATCGAGAAGAACCTGCCGTACGTTCTCCATCATATACTCGTCCAGGTGAGGTCGGGCGTGCCGCTTTACGACACGCTGGTGTCGATAGCGAGAGGCGATTACGGCACGATGTCGCGCGAGATGCGCAAGGTCGTAAATGAGATAAACACCGGCAAGTCTGAAGCGGAAGCGCTAGAAAAAATAACCAGAGAAACGCCCTCGTTCTTCTTCCGCCGCGTCATGTGGCAGCTCATAAACGCGCTGAAGTCTGGAGCGGACATCGGCGTCACGATGAAGGAGATTGTGGAAAACTTGGCAGTCGATCAGAGGGTCGCCATAAAGAAGTATGGCGCGCAGCTCAATCCCCTCGCACTCATGTACATGCTTTTCGCGGTCATCTTCCCGACGCTGGGCATAACGTTCCTGCTAGTGCTCTCGTCGTTCACTGGCATGAAATTCAACCTCGAGCTGGTGCTGGTCGGCATAATAGGTGTGATTGTGCTATTCCAGTTCATGTTCATAGGGCTCATAAAATCAAGGAGGCCGGTAGGCATCGATTAAACCGTGAAAGCGTATGATATACAAATTTTTCCCGCAGTCGTACAGGGAGAAGGTGAGGGAGAAGCTCCTGCTGGCAGGGATGACCACGACCAGCGAATCATACATAAACAAGTCAGTCCTGTTAGGCCTCATAATCGCGGCCGCCATGGCAGTCGTTGTCAGGGTTTACGCACTTTTCATTTTCATAGGCGTTTTCGGCGGGATGTTCCTGCTGGCAAACGCATATCTCACGCTCGCCGTCGATAAACGAAAGAACTTCGTGGAGAACGTCCTTCCGGACGCACTCGAACTCATGGCCGCGAACCTGCGAGCAGGCTTCATCCCTAGCAAGGCGCTGCTGCTGAGCGCGCGCAACGAATTCGGCCCTCTCGCCGAGGCGATACAGAAGTCCGGGAAGGAGATACTCACAGGAAAATCGCTATCCGATGGCCTTAATGAAATACCGAAGTACATCAAATCAGACGTCCTCAAGAGGGCGATAACCCTGATAAACGAGGGCTCGAAATCCGGCGGACAACTCGTATCGCTTATAGAGGAGAATGCAATCGACATCCGCAGGAAACAGGCGATAAACAAGGAGATAAGGGCCAACATAATAATGTACGGCATATTCATTGTGTTCGCCGGCGTGCTGGGAGCGCCTGTGCTTTACGCGCTTTCGCTTTACCTGATAACCACGCTTACGTTGCTGAGCGGGGCAAGCATGGCCAGTGCAGAAGTCATGGAAAAAGGCGTCGCCTTGTTCAAAGGCGGAGTGAACGTCTCGCCTGACTTTCTTTACATCTTCTCCATAGTTTCAATAATCATAACCACGTTCTTCTCGGGTCTTATAATAGGCCTGATAGAAACGGGCAAGGAGAAAGGCGGCATAAAATACGTCCCTATATTCATGATACTGGCCCTGATCGTTTTCTTTGGCGCGAACTTCGTGATAAACGCCATGTTTGGCAGCTTCATTCCGAAATAAGCCAGCGTAGCCTGCTTTTTATAGTCTTCTAGCGCGGAACGTATAAATATCAGTTTAAACCAATTATAAAGTGATCAAATATGAAAAATTACTCAAAAAAGAAAGCACAGTCCGCGATGGAGTATTTGATGACGTACGGTTGGGCAATCTTGATCGTCATAATAGTAGCGGCGGCGTTGTACGCATTAGGCGTATTCAACCCAGCAACATTCACAGGACGAACGGCGACAGGATTCCAGACGATTGGCGCGCCGACCGACTGGGATTTAAGCAGTGGTGGAATATTAACATTAAAACTTACCAACAATAAGTTGCCGAACACATTGACAATATCAAATATAGCTGTAACGGTAAGTGGTAACATAACTCAGTATATTATAAACAGCACGGTCGGTTCACTTGCTCCAGGAGCAAGTAGCACAATCGTTCTCTCAGGAATACCGCCACAAGCATCCGGTTCAACGTATTCGATAAAGCTCAACGTACTCTTCAATGCGGGTGGTCTTGACCACACAGATACAGGGACTGTGACTGGTACTGCAAGTTAAAGATAAAGAGATTTCTTTTTTGCTCTTTTTTGATTTTTTTATTTTTTTCTCTGTCCAGCGTTAGCTTTGTTCCGGCCGGTAGAATCAAATAACGCGTAATTTTTATAAGCCGGCTTGCAATTCTATTGGTATGTACAAGCAGGTCATCGTGATCAGGAAGGACTTGAAAATGGACAAGGGCAAGCTCGCCGCGCAGGCCGCTCACGCTTCGCTGGAGGCCTACAAGAAAGCCGACATCAATGACATAAACGAATGGGAAGAAGGCGGCATGAAAAAGGTCGTTGTCTCCGCGAATGATATAAAGGAACTTATGGCGATAAAGGACAAGGCTAAGGCTGCGAAGCTTCCGTACGCCGTCATTCATGATGCCGGAAAGACGCAGGTCAAACCTGGCACCGTAACAGCGCTTGGAATCGGCCCGGCCGACGAAGGAGCGATAGACATGATAACCAGGCACCTGAAGCTGCTTTGAACCGTTTCTGCTTATTTTTTATTCATTATTTTCGGTAATGTTCAGGGCTTCATGCCAGAGCTGCACCCACTTCAGGGACATTGAAGACCAGATGGTCAAGAAAAACGAAAGTTTTGACTTCTAGATCTGAAGGCGTCGTTTGCGGATGGGATAAAAAACCAGACGCCATGTAGAAGTCGTGTGGTTTTGCTGAAAAGCTGCAAATCTTGGAAAACATGCGATATTTAAAATTTGCGTGAAATTTACAATAAGTAGTATATGCTCAGAGGTGGTTTTATCTATGTTAAAGGGTGTGCTGAACAAGGGAGTTGTTAAATACAGTTTAGGCTTGGTTGTTTTAGTTTTGTGCGTCATTTCACTGGTTCTTTACGTGAAACCGACGTTGGGGAAGCTCTCCGAAACCGGTTTTGCGACAGGAGCGGGCGGAAGCGGGTCAAACCTGGAAATCATGAACTTTCAGGAAACCGACGGCACACCTAACGATGAAGGCATGCAAGCGCCACCCCAGGCACCAGAAACCACATCCAACGGCGACAGCACGCCGTCTGAAACGCCGCCAGCACCTCAGGTCAAGAGCGGCTCCAGCTTCGTGATGGGCGGCAGCTCAGGCGGAAGCGGTGGAGCGAGCGTGCAATGCGTACCGCAGCACATGGTTTGCGATTATGCGCAGAAAGCGTGTGTTCTTGTTAACGGCGCGGGAACCGATGAATGCTCAAATTTTAACCAATGCGTCCATTCCGAATGCAACATGGAAAAAGGCATCTGCACGACTGTAAACAGCAAAGGCGAAAATACGTGCAGTAACAACCAAGATTGCATAAGCAATTGCACCCCGCCTTATATTCAGGTTGACAAAACAGCTTTACCGGCTGAAGCTACCTGCCAGGATACTGCAATAAACCTTAAAGTCGAGGGCAAGGGCGATACCTGCGGTCAGTTTTACCCTGTGGATGTTGTTATTGTTTTCGACAAGTCAGGTAGTATGGATGACGACGGATGGGACGGAACGATAAGCGACTGGCAGCCCATAGGCGACGCGAAAATCGCCGCCAAAACATTCGCAGACCTGCTCAAGGCAAACGACAAGGCAGGCCTCGTATCTTTCTCGACTACCGCGACTCTCGACCAGACACTCACATTCGATAAGCAGGCCGTGAAGGACAAGATAACAGCGATATCCGCGGGTGGCTGGACTAACATGAGCCAAGCGCTGGAGCTCGCGAACCTTGAGCTCATGAGCGACGGCAGGCCGGAAGTCAAGTGGATAGAAGTCCTTCTTTCCGACGGCAACAACAATTGCGGCGTGAACAACCCGCCAAGCGACTGCCAAAACAAGGTCTATGTAAAAGCGAATGAAGCCAAGAGCGTCGGGATAGTTGTTTATACGATAGCGCTTGGCCAGAATTCGAACCAGACGCTCATGAAAGATGTCGCTGACATAACCGGAGGAGATTTCTATTACGCTCCGGACAGCAGCGACCTTCAGGCTATTTATGAAGACATAGCAAAACACGTCACGACGATCGCAGGAAGCGATGTTTTTGTTTACGACTACCTGCCAACCTACGTCGAACTTAACCAGTCAACGCTTCCATCGGAATGTTATTACAACGCACTCGAAAGAAAAATAACATGCGGCCTCAACATAATCAACATAAACGAGACCGCGACCATAGAGTTCGATGTGTCAGTCAAGCAGCTTGGCCACAATCTGGCGAATGTTTATCCGGACTCCGGCGTTTCATACAGGGACCATAATAGCACAACGCAATTCATTTCCTTCCCCGAGACATACGTGACTGTTCACGGTTATCAGGGAGCGGAAGAGATATGCAACGACACATATGACAACGACTGCGACGGATTAATAGACTGGAATGACACGGACTGCAGACATGATATATGTAATTATAATATGTTCACTTGCGACAATCTTCCAAAGAACATTCAGGGAGATGCATGCGAAGCAAGCAGCGAATGTTATCATATGGAATGTGCTGACATGACATGCACAAAAGTGGCCGGCGAAGGCCAGAACAGTTGTGCGGAAAACGCTGACTGCTATTACATGCACTGCGATTACCAACAGCAGGCATGCACTCCGGCAGCGGGGAACCAGAATGACGAATGCTCAACATACAACGACTGCCAGTTCTGTGGCAACGGAAGAGTCGATGGCTCAGAGCAATGCGAGCTGCCGAGTACTCAGAATAATCAATATTGTTCACAAACGACCCAGGAATGCCTTGGCAATAAAATCGGCATAAGAGATGCACAGGGTAACTGTAGCTCCGGATGCAGCTGCACTTACGATTCTTTCACGTATTCTTGCGTGAAAGACCAGTGTGACGCTACATGCGATTCCAACGATGACTGCACTTGCGGCCAGGATGGATGTGTAGGCCTAGATTATTACGATTACCCTGCACAGGGAACGTGCACAGACGGATGCACATGCGACCAAGGCTCATGCACGCCGAGTATAAGCTACAATGACCAGAGATGCTCGCATAAAGTTTGCGACTATCAGCTGCAGGCTTGCAGCTTGGTGGAGGACGCAGGCACAAACGAGTGCTCGACGTGGAATGACTGCCAGTTCTGCGGCAATGAAAGAATTGATGGTTCCGAGCAGTGTGAATTGCCTGACACTCAAAACAACCAATACTGTGTGCAAACGACCCAGAACTGTTCTGGCAACATGCTTGGAACAAGGGATGCTTTAGGCGACTGCAATGAAGGTTGCGGCTGCAATTATGACCAGTTTACTTATTCGTGCGTGAAGGATCAGTGTGGTGCGCAATGTGATGATAATAGCGACTGCGCTGATTATTGTGATGGTAGCGTGAAGCACACCGGAAGGACATGCAATGCATCTTCAACATGCACGTGCAGCATCGGCAATACTTTTGACTGCAACTCACTTGATGGGTGGTATAACACAACAAATAAACAGTGGGTGAGCACCGGAGTTTGCACTGAAAAAGAACAACTGAAACAGGAATATAGAAATTATGTTTGTGGTGTTTCTCCGGCGGTTGATTGTTATTACAGCGTGACGGAAACGAAGTGGGTTGATACCGGTCAGACGAGAAACAAGGCTGACGGCACAAGCTGCAACGATGGCCTGTGGTGCACGGATAATG
>Ga0315275_10000753_pt1 | contig 27061 bp, 22 predicted proteins | sample YL17G03_0_MG_FD_205557 | JGI IMG/M metagenome (GOLD analysis project Ga0315275, IMG submission 205557) | Sediment microbial communities from Yellowstone Lake, YNP, Wyoming, USA - YL17G03_0 | ecosystem: Environmental > Aquatic > Freshwater > Lake > Sediment | place: USA: Wyoming | collected...
GGTTGCCAGCAGCCGCCATTCTCCGGGCCGGAGGTTCGCGAGGTGCACGGGCCCGACCGCGATCCGGATCAGCCGGAGTGTGGGATGACCGATGGCGGCGGTCATCCGACGGACCTGCCGATTCATTCCTTCCGCAAGGATGATTTCCAGCCAGCGGGTCGGGACGCTCTTACGCCTGCGAATGGGGACCGGGCGGGGCGAGACAACAGGGTCACCCTCCAGGATCCGTACGGAAGCAGGCCTTGTAGGTCGATTCCCGAATCGCATCCCGCCCCGTCGGAGAACATTCAGGGCGTTTTCGTCAGGGATTTGCTCTACCTGAACAAGGTACGTTCGCGGGTGCGAAAACCTGGGTTCCGTAAGCCTGTAGCTGACTTCCTTGTCGTCTGTCAATATCAACAACCCTTCGCTCTCCGCATCGAGCCGTCCAACAGGATACACCCCGGAGGGGAAGGGCCCGAAGTCCTTCAGTGCGCGATGTGGGGAAATCGTGTCCGGATGGTGGGGGGAGGAGAACTGTGAGAGGACTCCATAGGGTTTATGGAAGAGGAGATACAAGAATCGTTCCCCATGAGTGTTTGTCATGCTGTAATGTACGAGAATCACATCACCGGCACAACGGCGGTATTCCGGCTCACCGGCGCCACTGCCGTGATTGCTCGATGAACCGTGAAGAGCACCTGTGGTTGATTCTCCCGCAGGGAATCTCTACTTTCTCGTACCACTCACACTTCTCTGAGGCTGGAATGTCCACATCCCGTCGAGAATTTCTGAAACAGACTTCTGTCGCAGGTGTTGGTGCTCTTATTGCAGGAATGCCGGGACCGCTCTTTTCCCGTACCCTGCCGGTCCCGGGACCGGCGAGACCGCTTGTCATCTCAAGCGCGAACGGTGTCAAAGCAATCGAGAAGGCAATGTCAATGCTAACCGCCGAAGCCGATGCCCTTGACGCCGTGATTGCTGCAGTGAACATCGTGGAAGACGATCCGAATGACATGTCCGTCGGATACGGCGGACTCCCCAATGAGGACGGGATTGTCGAGCTGGATGCCGGAGTCATGCACGGACCGACACATCGGGCCGGTGCCGTCGCTGCGCTCCGCAATATCAAGAACCCTTCGAAAGTAGCACGGCTGGTGATGGAGAGGACTGATCACGTTCTTCTGGTGGGCGAGGGGGCTCTGCGGTTTGCCAAAGCACACGGTTTCAGGGAAGAAGACCTGCTCACGGACAAAGCCCGCGAGGCATGGTTACAGTGGAAGGAAACTCATTCGGAGAAGGACGACTGGCTGCCCCCCCATGAGCGGGACTCTCACGAGAGCGGCTCGCTGTATCATCCGGAGGATCCTTTCGGGAAAACGTGGGGGACCATTCATTGCAGTGCAATTGATGTGCGTGGTAACATTTCATGCGTTACTACAACAAGCGGGCTTGCGTACAAGATCGCGGGACGAGTGGGTGATTCGCCAATCATCGGCGCGGGACTGTACGCCGATAATGAAGTGGGAGCCGCCGGGTCGACGGGAAGAGGAGAGTCCAATCTGGTCAACTGCAGCAGCGTGATGATTGTCGAATGGATGCGCCAGGGCAAGTCGCCCGAAGAGGCGTGTCTGATGGCATGCAGACGCGTCGTCGCTCATACGACAGAGTCACGGTTGAAAGATATTCAGGGACGGCCGGCATTCAGCCTTAAGTTCTATGCTCTGAACAAGAACGGTGAGTTCGGAGGAGCGTCGCTCTATGGAGATGCATCGATCGCCGTTCACGATGGGTCCACAGCCAGGCTCGTGCCCATCCCCTCAGTGTACAACAAGCCTGCCGCCAAATGACGAGACGATGATCGGCGGGAAGCTTCTTGCGATGGCGGTGGCCGTTGTTTCGGTGGTCCTCGGCAGTTCCACCGGGGCATCGGCTCAGGATTTTGTCTATCGGTCCCGCGATACCCTCTTTGCCGGTACGCAACCATTCTTCTTCCTTGGAGCCAATGCCTATCCACTGATGGTGTCAGCCGCCCGGGGCGACACGCAGTCCGTTCGTGACCTGTTCGGGATGGCCAACGCCCTTGGGATTACCGTTATACGTACGTGGGCATTCTACGATTCCTCCGATAGTCTCGATCCCGCTGTGTTGCAGTTTCGTCCCGGCAACTACAACGAACCCGCTCTCCGGGGGCTGGATTACGTTCTCCTGCAGGCAAGACTCCACGGTATCCGGCTTCTCCTCCCGCTTGTCAACGGCTGGGATGACTACGGGGGGATGAACCAGTACGTACGTTGGAGAAGGGAAGTGGCCGCCGCAGACAACGAATATGTTCCGGGGCCAGCGGAACGCTACAAAGTTCCTCCCTATGTCCGCGGCCCGGGCGGGCGCCAGTACCGGGTCTCGCTCGGTGGACCGTACGAACACGACATCTTCTATACGGATTCGCTGATACAGGTTTGGTTCACCAACTTCGCAGCAATGCTTGTACGGCGCACCAACACATTGACGGGCGTACGCTATGTGGACGATCCTACCATTGCGGGGTGGGAGCTGGCCAATGAACCCCGGTCTTCTGACCCGACCGGTACGATGGTGTACCTGTGGGTACGGGCTGTTGCGCAGTTCCTGCGAGGGATCGATCTACATCACCTTCTCGCAACGGGCGAAGAAGGATTCGATGTGTGTCCGGATCCGTATACCGCGACGGGGTACAATAACCAGGGGTGGCTGTTCGACGGCACGGCCGGTGTTTCGTTCTCTCTGAACAGTGCAGTTCCAGAAATTGACATTGCCGGGTCTCATTTGTACCCGGACTACTGGGATCTTCCCTACAGTTCCGGCACGGTGTGGATAGCGGATCATCGGCGCATTGCCCGGAACCTGGGGAAGCCGCTGATAATCGGGGAGTTTGGTGCAAGGGTGGATAAGTCTGCGGCATATGACAGTTGGCTCAACACAATGTTGTACGATGGCGCAGCGGGAGGATGCGTCTGGCAGCTTCTGGTTGGGGCGATGTCGGATCCGGAAGACTTCGGGATCCGATGCCCTGAAGATGAGAATGCGTGTTCAGTGCTTTCCACGAATGCACTCTTGTTCCGGCAAAAGTGTGTAGGCGGGCTTCCGCCCGCTCCGTTGCTCTTGCGCGTTGGTGCCCCTTATCCCAATCCAGGGAAAGGACTTGCAACAATCTCTTATTCTCTTCCGCAGGACGCGATGGTGTTTGTTGAAATCTACAACGCTCTTGGACAGCGAGTGATTACAGTTGATCGGGGGATGCAATCTGCGGGAGATCGGAAGGAAATTCTTGATCTTCGCAACTTGCCAAGTGAGATCTATTTCTATACATTGCGGGTGACCCCACTCCAGGGTCTTGACGGGAGTGTGGGGGTTGTGACGGGAAAGTTCGTAGTGCTCCATTAGTATGGCAGGATGAGACAGGACCTCATCCGGGAGCGTGAATGAGTCAATTGCTACGACGGGCTACCTCTTCCATATCGTTGCTTCTCTGTGTTGCTGTCGCCGTTGCTCAGCCGTTTCGGGTCGACACGGTGGCGAAGGCACCGTATGTCCAGTATCCTGTTGCCATTGCCTTTGTCCCCGGAGGCAACGGAGCGTTTTTCCTCACGGAGAAGAATAGCGGCAGCATTCGTTTCTACGATCGGCGCCTGCTCGAGGAACCGTTTGCCACAGTTACGGTGGAAAGCGAAGGCGAGCAGGGTCTCCTCGGGATTGCCGTTCATCCTTCCTTCACCGACAGTCCGTATGTGTACGTGTTCTATACCCGAAGCCCGGACCGCTCAGGACTGCTGGAACGATTTCGTGACTCAAGCGGCATCGGTGTCTCGCCTACAACTCTTCTGACTGTTCCGCCTGCTGAGAAACCCGTCCACATCGGTGGCAGCCTTACGTTCGGACCCGACGGGAAACTCTATCTTACAGTCGGTGACTGCGGCGAGGATCTGCTCGAAGGAAGTGTTGATCGCTCAGGGGATGATGTGCGCGGGGCAATTCTGCGGCTGAACGAGGACGGTTCGATTCCTTCCGACAATCCGGTTCCGTCATCTCCGGTGTGGGCATCGGGCTACAGCAATCCGCTTGGCCTGGCGTTCGATCCAGGAACCGGGATGATGCTCTGTACGGAGAATGGGCGGAATGGGTGGAATGAGGTGTCTGTTGTAGCGCGGGGATCTGCTCCCGAGTGGTCAGACATGCGGGGGGGTGGTCGGCACGCAATGCACAGGGTTGCAGAGAGCGACCTGCCCGGCCTGAGCGGGATTTGTGTCTACAGAGGCGAGGCGTTCCCGCGCCTGAATGGAATCGTCCTTTTCGGAGGGCATGGGAACCAGATACTCTGGGCCGGCACACGGTCCGAGCGTGGCGACTCGCTGCATACAGAACCGCTGTACAAGACGAACGCCGGATATTCGGATGTGAAGGTTGCACCAGACGGCACCCTGCTTCTCGTCAATGGTCCTTATATCTCGAGCCGGATTCTGCGTCTGAGTCCTGTCGCTCCTTCGTTCATCTCTGAGCCGCCTGCTCATGGAACGCAAGGCGTTGGGTTGCGATATACACCTGCGTTCCAAGGAACACCCCCTGCATTGTCACTGCTTGCGGGGCCGGAGGGAATGACCGTCGATACCGTTGCGTGGTCGCTTGTCTGGACGCCGACCAATGAACAGGCCCTGGCCGGGGTGCAGCGTGTTACCCTCCGCGCGCGAAATGGTGCGGGCTGGGCGGACCAGACCTTTTCCCTGCCCATAGCGAATGTCAACGATCCGCCGATAGCCTTTCGATTGCTCTCTCCGCTTGGCGAAGACATACAGGGGAGCGGGACCGGCAATGATGTCACCTTCCGGTGGAACCGCACGGAAGATCCGGACAGAGATACGCTCAGGTACATCATCGAGCTTGACACAACAGAGGTTTTCCTTGCGCCATTGCGGAGGGACACGGTGGGAGGGACCGTGGATTCATGCCGGATCCTCATACCTGGACGTGCGGGCGAATGGTTCTGGAGGGTGACCGCAACAGACGGACAACTGACGACGCTTGCGGAGCCAAAGCACGGAATCTTCTTTACGGTCGGTCATGCATCGCTCCTCCCTGAAAACGAACCAGCCGGGCAGCGCCATGTTGTCCTCGAACAGAATTTTCCCAACCCCTTCAATCCTGCCACGAGCATCAAGTACACGCTCCCACATTCCGGACATGTCCGGCTCTCCGTGTTCAATCTCCTGGGGCAGGAAGTGGCACTGATCTTTGACGGGGTTCTGTCGGAAGGGACACACGAAACCGAGTTCACCAAAGCCGAGCTGCCCACAGGGATCTACTTCTACCGGATACAGGGACCGGATTTCTTTGAAACGAAAAAGATGGTGATATCAAAGTAAGGACGGCGATCCGGCGGGGGTGATGAGCGCATTGAAGCGAAAGGGGACCTTCGGGTCCCCTTTTGATTTTTTCAGAGCCGCGGCGGCAGCGGGAGCTATTTTGTTCGTTTGATGACGACGAGAGTCTTGTCGTCGGAATACGCGGCCGCCTTGCTGTAGATCTGGATCTGTTCTAGGAGCAGCTGGCAGATCTCTTTCGGCGAGCGGTGTCTGTGTGTGCGCAGGAGGTGCATCAGCCGCTGTTCCCCGAAAAGTTCCTCTTTCTCGTTGGGTGCCTCGACAACCCCGTCGGTATAGAGCAACAGCACATCTCCTTTGTTCATGATGATAAATTCCGAATGATATTTCTCGTTCGGAAACGGGCCGATCAATTGACCGGTCGACTGCAGCATTTCAACTTCATCCGTGCCGTTGCGCAGCAGAATCGGGTTGTTGTGTCCGGCGTTGACGTACACGACAAGCCCTCGGTCGGACGTGACCAGCTCGAGATACACCATGGAGATGAAGAGATCCGGTGTGAATGTCTTGTTGACGAGCTGGTTAACGCGGCCAATGAGCGAGCTGATTTTGGTCTGGAATTCCACGCCCATGCGGAGTGCCCCGGACACGTAGAGTGCCTGTGCTGCTGCCGACAGGCCTTTGCTGGCGGCATCACCGATGACCACGCCAAGGCGTTCCTTGTCGTCGGTGGCGTGGAGATAATCAAAAAAGTCTCCCCCGACAACACGATCTGGCAACGAGACCCCGTAAAGGTCGTAGTTCCAGAACCTGAGCTCGTGTTCGGGGAGAATGCTCTTCTGGATATCTCGTGCTTTGTCGAGATCGGCCTCCAGCAGTTTCACCTTTGTTTCGATCTTCCGGTTCTTTAGTGCGGTGGTCAAGGCATTTCCGATGATGTTGAGTGCATACATCATCTCGTGTTTCAGGTAGTCCGCATTGATTCCCAGGACATACTGGTACAGATGGAAGTTCTTCCACTGGACCTTTTCTCCGATACCCGTGGCGGAATAGAGCCGGATTCCCTTCTGCCGGAGATACTTGTTGGTCTCCGTGGCCAGAATAGTTCCCCTCTTGTGCAGATGGAGGAAGGGCGGGTAGTCCTCCACCCTGATCCGAAAGTCCCTATCGATGAGATCAATCTCACCATATTGTTTGAGCAGGCGGTAGATGCCCGTCCCGGGGTCGAGCTTCCAGATCCGACCGCCTTTGATCGGGATTTCATTGTTCTGGATAATGCTTTCCAGTGCCTGGCCGAGAAGCTGTTCATCGTTGCGGTACTTCAGATTGCCGAGCGAAAGCAGGGTCCGGTAGAGTCGATGCTGGTTCATGGTCGTGAGCGATGATCAGAAAGTGTATGGAACGGAGGTGGATGTCACGAACCTCCAGGGGGTTGGGGGTCCTGTGACGGTGCGCGTTTTGGCCTTCTTCCGAACAGCAGGTAAGCGCCGACGAGGATGAGGCCGGCCGAAAGGAAGACGGGACTTCCCGCAGTCGCGATGAGGAATACGGCTGCGATTCCCGTCAGGATGAAACCGGGGGTGAGAAGGCTTCGTTCCTCGCGATTTACAGAAGCCATACCAAGGAATCCGAGCCCGGGCGCGAGGATGAACAGTGGCCAGAGCGTGCGCATTGCATCCCAGCCCTCGATCGAACAGTACAGGAAGAGGCCACCGAGCACCAGCAGGATGCTGCCGGGCATGAGGAAGCCGTATTTGCTGTGGTCGACGATCACCGTGATAACAAATGCCGCTCCGACACCGATCAGGATCAACGGCCAGAGGTGCCTGCTCTCCAGCGGGGTGATTGCGGGAAGGAGAAAGAGCACGCCGAGACATATCAGAATCAGACCGGGGAGCAGCGGACGATTGCCCATGGGAGTTCCTCCGTTCGAAGTGGTTACTCGTGATACTTCATCTCGCCTACTCTCAGGGCAAGCGGGAGATGGTCCTCCTTGCGCGGAACAGCACAGGAATACATCGGGCTGTAAGCGCAATAGGGACTGTACGCTCTATTGAAGTCGATCGAGTACAGGTGTCCCGTGTCAGGATTCTCGTCTCCAACATCGAGATACCGTCCGACGTCATACGTTTCCTTTCCTGTCGTCTCATCAGTAAACCAGACGCTCAGGTTGTTCCGGTACAGCCGGTATCGCATACTGTCCGACGGTGTGAACTTGTACGCGTTCAGGTGGACGATGACGGGGGCGTTGCGGTCGTCCGGAAGTGTGACTTCAAAATAGCCATACCGGAGCTGGCGGCGTCGTTCTCCCTTGGTTCCCAGAACGTCGACGGTGTCAGGATGGTCATACCGGTGAAGGATCGACTCGGTCCGGTATCGTGGATCGATCGGGAACCATCGGATCCCATGGTAAGCCACGGCCGTGTCCCTGTGAAAGGGAGAGGCGGCGTCGAGGCGAAAGAACTCGTCCACGGAAGCGCGGTGTGCGAGATTGTCCTCCACGATCCGAAGGCTATCGGCAGGCGTGATCTCCCGGAGGCGCGGTTTGGAACTGCATCCGAGGAACGTCAATGCCAGAACGAGGGCTGTCACGATCGTTTGGATCATTGCCGGAAGAACTCCCGCATGGTATGAATGATCTTGTCCTGCTGTTCCGTCGTCAGGGAAGGGTAGATCGGGAGACGCAGGAGACGTCCGCAGACCGATTCCGTTACCGGGAAATCGCCCGCGCGGTAGCCCAGACGTTGTCCTACCGGCGACAGATGGAGTGGCAGGTAGTGAAATGTCGTTCCGATATTCTTCGAGCGGAAAAATGCGATGGCGCTGTTTCTTGTCGTCTCGTCGCTCATCAGAACATAGAAGATGTGGTAATTTGAGCGGACGAATTCCGGGATCGTCGGGAGCGTCAGGAGCCCCTCCTGTGCCAGATCCGTGAATGCCTCCACGTACTGCCGGTGGATCTCTTCACGCCTACGCTGGATGAAGTCCATCTTGCCCAACTGGCTCAGTAACAGGGCTGCGGTATGGTCGGGCGGAAGATAACTGCTCCCGACATCCACCCACGTGTACTTGTCAATCAGTCCCTGAAGGAACTGTTTCCTGTTCGTTCCCTTTTCGCGGATGATCTCAGCGAGTGATGCATAATCGGCGTTGTTTGTGACAAACGCACCTCCCTCGCCGGTCGAATAGTTTTTCGTCTCATGGAAGCTATAGCACCCGATGTCGCCGGTGGTCCCGGCAGGACGGCCGCGGTAGGTTGCGCCGACAGCCTGTGCGGCATCTTCAATAACGACGATACCACGAGCGCGTGCGACAGAGAGCATGGCATCAATATCTGGTGAAATGCCGGCGTACACAACAGGGATGATGGCCTTCGTCCGCGCTGTAATTCTGCGTTCAAACTCTTGGCCGTTCAGGGTCAGCGTTTCAGGCGCGATGTCGGCGAACACAATGTGCGCTCCCTGGCGCAGAATGCAGTTTGTCGTGGAGACGAACGTGAAGCTCGGGACAATGACCTCATCACCTGCCTTCAAGCGAAGCACCATCATGGCCAGCTCGAGGGCATGCGTGCAGGAAGTCGTCAGGAGCACATGGCGCACGCCCAGCATGGTTGCAAGTTGCCGCGATGCCTCAACGGTTCGCGGACCGTCGCCGACCAGCTGGTGAGTTCGCAACGAGGAGACAAGGGCCTCTTCATCCGCCGCATCATAGAATGGAATATGAAAGGGAATCTTCATAGTTGTGTGTATACTCGTTCAATCTGTTCGGCCATCCCGGCCGCGTGATATTTTTCCCGAAATAACGACGCGGAGGCTTCTCCCATGGAGTGGCGAAGCCGTGGATCGCCGAGGACACGCAACAGCGCATCCGCAAGGGCAGGAGGATTCTTCGGTGGCACCAGGTAGCCGGAAATTCCCTGGCGAACCATGAGAGCGATCCCGCCGACGTCGGTGGCAACCACCGGAAGGCCGGTTCCCAGTGCCCGAAGTATAGCGATGGGGAACATCTCGGAGGCAAGGTCCAGCGAGGAGTGACAGTAGACATCGAACGCTGGATAAAGCTCCTGGAGGTTGTCCCGGAATCCGAGGAACATCACCCGGTTGCTGATGCCGAGGCGCGCAGCCTGCTCTTGCAGGTCCTGCAGCAATTCGCCGTCGCCGACAATAGGGAATATGGCATGGGGAACCCTCTCGAGAACGCGGGCGGCGGCGTCCAGCAATACCCGGTGTCCTTTGAACGGCACGAGGCGGGCGACGTTCCCGATCACGAGCGTCGCACCATCTGCGCCGAGCGCTGCACGTGCTTTTGCCCGGGCAGCACGGTTGAATTCCAGGGATTCGGAGTCAATCCCGATAGGCACCGTCGTGACTCTACCGGCAGGAATACCATCCTCGCGGACGAGGACGTCCTTCCCCGCATCCGCATCAGTGATGAAATGGTCAATTCCCCACCGGTTCCGCATCCAGTGTGTCACATTGTGCTGAATGGAATGTGTGCTGTGGATTCCCGCCACATGGCGAACGGAGCAAAAGGCGGTCGCCATGGCCGCGCACGTGCGGTCGTAGTTCGCGTTGCTGTGAACAATGTCGATGGAGTGCTTGACGATGGCGGCGCGCAATCGTGCGCTGACAACGAAGACACGAGCCATGCCCCGGTAGTCGATGGGCAGAGTCGTGATCCCGAGATCTGCACATTTGGAGAGCAGCAGATGACCCGGCAGGGCAGACACGCTGACGGTGTGGCCGCGGAGTGCAAGGTGCTTTGCCAGGGTCAGGACGTAGTCCTCGCCGCCGGCGAAGATATCGGTGGCATTTGTCAGGAGGATGCGCACAACACGGAGGTCCGCTGGTGAATGAGCATGATCGAAGATACGGAGGGATGGACTGACATTCAACGATCCGACCTGGCCGGACGAGATGCTTAGAGCCCGAGTTTGTTCAGGAGATGGTTCACCTTGCCCCGGATCCCGAGGCGGTAACCGTGTCGTCCGGCCGTCCCCCGTCCCTTATGCCGCACATGTGATTCCACCGGGAAGTGCAAAAGCCGGAGCCCGCGCCTTGCAGCCCCAATGAAATTCGCCAGGCACGGCGCTCCGTGTCGCTCGAATGGGGGGAGAGTCAGATAGATATTGCGCCGGAGCATCATGCAGATGGGACGGATGTAGAGATGTGCGCCTGGTGTCTCGGCGACATCGAACCCTCGCTCATTCATCCAGATCCTTTTGCCGCTCACATAGTTGCGGTGATCTTCCTGCAGGAGTTTCTCCATTGCCTCAACGAAGCCCCCGCGCACCACCTCACAGTCCGAATCGAGAAACAAGACGAACGGGGTTCGGACGGTCCGCACGGCCTGGTCCATTGCCGGCCCGTGATGGATGTTGGTGGCGTTGCGGATGAGGGATGTTGTGTCCGGCCACTGCTCGATGAGCGTGGCAAGCGTCTCAGCGCTGCCGTCGCTCGATCCGTTATCGATCAGGAGAAGTGGCACCGATGGGTAGTAGGTTCGAAACGAAGAGAGTGCGGTGGTGGTAAGATCGGGTGTTTGAAAGTTGATAATGACAGCGGTCACCTGGCTCGAGGCGGTGGTCATCAGCCGTCTCCATAGACCTTGGCGATGCCGAACTTGCTTGCTGCCCAGAGCGAGAGGCTTGCAGAAAGGGCGGCAATGGCACGCTTCTCATCGTCCTCACGTACCACAAGATCGTACGTGTCGGCGACGAATTTCAGATTCCGGAGCATACGTCCGACCTGTTCTGGCTTGACCGTGCCATGCCAGAACGCAATCTGGCCGCGGATCATGGAGCCGTGTCTTCGAAGAAGTTCGCCCATGGCAAATACCTTGGTAGTACGAGGCGTTCGCGGGATGCAGATTTGCGAGAGGTCCGTGAAGTACTCGTCCCAGTTGCTCGCGAAGGAGCGGTTCTCGGGGCGGCGGAGGTATTTCGCCCGCTCAAGAGAGAAATGTGCCTTTGTTCTGACCCTGAAACGCGGGATCACAGGATGGAGGTCGTAGAGGCACTTCATTTGCGTCGGATCGTCGGGATCCACCTCAGAGTAGACCCACCGTTTCTTCAGCGTACGCCAGTTGAGCGCGGTGATGACCGGGGCGGTGCTGCTGTCGATGATGATGAATTTTCCCTTCTCGGCGCCGACGACGGTGATCCAGTGCCCCCAGTTGTCCACGCAGAGCAGGCAGGGGTAGCCCTTCTTGAGAGCAAGCAGCAGCTCCCGCTTGGCGCGCAGTGAGCTGGTGCGGCGGATGACATTCATCCTGCAGTCATATGCCTTCGCGGCCCGCGCGAGTTTGAGTTCGTCCGTGCCGGCCCACCAGTGCGTGCCCGCAATCCGGGCAAGTTTCTTTTCGTCGGCCATCTTCCCAAGCATGATGAGCGCATGCTTGAGTGCAAATGGTCCGCATTGCCATTTGTTCGGCTGGGGATATAGACCCATGGGAGGCGATTACTCAGGAAATACAGAGGTCCCTTCAACCAACAACACGGTCCCTTCTTGGGGGGCACTCTATATATACTACGCAAAGTTGGGAGGAATTCCAAGGGGTGAAAAGGCGTTTTTTTGATGTGTTTTGGCCGATTCCGGCGTTATTCCGGGATTTGGAAAGGTCGCCCTGAACGAAAGGTCTGTATGGCAAAGTAGACGCCGAAGGCAACAGCTGCAGAGCATACGAGTATGCCAAGTCCGAACACAACATCGCCAAGAGGCTCGGCTGCCTCAAAGTTGCCGGAAAGCAGCCAGTTCCAGTCATGGATCAACCCCCGGGCGATGAGGTGGAGCTTCTTGTACGGAGCGTCCCTAATATAGACGCTGACATTCACCATGCTCTCTCCCATCCAGAATGCGGGGAATCCAATCTGGCCGACGTTTTGTCTCCACGTAACAATTACTAAGGCCAACGGCAGGAGAACCTGGAACATCGAACCGCCCATGACATAAACCCACTGACCGAAGAGCTTGAAAAAGAAATGTCCGGCCTCATGAACGAAGAGATTAATGGTGTCGATAACGAACAACAGAAAGGGAGGGCTGTATGCTGCGTTCTCGGGGTGGTATGAGGTGCCGAGGAAGACCAGCAGGTAGGAGAGATATCCCCAGATCAGAAGTTTGACAGTAAGCAACAACGTCTTCATCAGAGGGAAACTCCCGTTGCAGTGAGCGCACAGATGTCGCGGCAGATTGGATCGTCATGGCACACTCCCGCCGGGCTCGTCCGTGCGGCTTCGAAGATCGTCATAGCTACTGCTTCTTCCAGGATTCCCGATAGAACGTGATCAGCCCGGTGGACGGCGGTACCTTGCCGATCTGTCTCATCAGGGTGATCACCTGGCCTCGGTGATATGTCGAGTGATCCACGACATGCTGGATAGCCTGCCAGTAGACATGGGTGAAGATTTCCCCTTTGGCTGATGCCATGCTGAAGGTGTCGAGCAATTTCTTATCAGTCATCGAACCCAGCCATCGGGCTGTTTCATAACCGGTGGTTTCCCACACCTTGCGGAGATCGGTCAGCGTGGGCACTTCGGATTGTTTCAACATTGTCGCGCCGGGAGTGCCAACCCAGCGTGCAAGCCAGATCTTTTCCGCCCCCACGAGGTGTGTCATGGTGCCCAGGATGCTGCCGTGGCTGCTCTTCATGTCCGTCGTCGTTTCCTCGGCGGAACATGGTGCGAGGGCGTCAAACAGTTTGTTGGTGGCCCAGGCATTGTAAGCGTGAAGAAGTCTGATTTCCTGAAGGGTCATACTGTCTCCGAGCGGTTGTGGGGGATTCAACATCCAGCGTTGTGGTCAGGGAGTTGCGTCGTCATGGACGGCCCGATCACGCATGGCACGGATTCGCGTACGGAGATCGTCCTCGATTTGTTGCCAGCGGGGATCCGCTCGGACATTTGCGATCAGCGGGTCGACCGCAAGCCAGTGATAATCTTTGAACCCCAGGGAGACAGATTTCCGGAACCACTCAACGGATTGGTCTGTCTCTTTCCGCATAGCGTGGAGCTGTGCAAGGAGGTACGGAACAAGCCGATCTTCCGGGAACTTCTGGATGTCTGCTGCAAAGATCCGTGCATTTTCATCAAGCATTCTGCGGGCCTCATCATGGTTCCCGGTATTCTCCAGTGCGAATGCCAGCTTCATGCCTGAGGGCGAAGCTGTTCCCCACCGCTCGCATGCCCGGTCGAAGTACTCACGAGCCCGGGCATACTTCCCGGCGACAAGCTCAATATCGCCCGCTGCGTCAAGCGCAGGGGCTTCGTCGGGATGCGCGATGAGAACGGGCCGGATCTCATTGCGCGCGGAGTCCAGCAATCCACGAGAGATGGCAATATAGGTCTGCAAGATGTGCGGGAGAACCATGTCCGGCTGAAGCGCAAGCGCCTTGCCGAGCCAGATGCCGGCGGCGCTGTCCAGTCCCAGGCTGTAGTATTGCAGCCCAACGAGAGATTGATAGTGTCCGATGCCGGGATTGAGGCTTACCGCCTTCTTGTGCCAGCGGAGAGCCTCATCGCAATTGCCGAGAGTATACTGGATCGAACCGATGTTTGCGACGACGGGGGCGTAGTTGGGGTTCAGGTCGATTGCCCGGAGATAGTACGTCAGTGCTTCGTGCGTCTTTCCCTGACAATCGTAGGCAAGGCCCAGCGCCTTGTACGCTTCAGCGAGATTCGGATCGATGGTGATTGCGAGGTTGCTGACGGTGATAGCGGAGTCAAGCCACTCCGGCGGGCCACCGTACCGGCTCGCACGCATCGCATAGGAGTCGCCCAGCCCTGCGTACGCAAGGGCGTAGGACGAATCGGTCGCGAGCGCCCTCTTGAACAGGTCAATTGCACGGTTATTATCATCATGTGTGTACCGGTAGTAGTGCTCCCGTCCCCTGAGATAGAACCCATAGGCGTCCAGATTCGCGGTGGGCTTCTTTTCCATGCGCTGCAACTCCCCGGGGGAAAGTGTCGCCTTCAGTGCCTCTGCGATATTCCGGGCAACCTCTGTCTGGATGATGAAGATGTCCTTAATTTCCCGATCGTACGTTTCTGCCCAGAGATGTCGATCGTTCCGAGCGTCGATCAGCTGAGCGACAATTCTGATCCGGTCTCCGGATCGGCGGACGCTGCCTTCAAGGATATTGGCGACGTCGAGTTCCCGGCCAATGTCGGGCAGATTCTTGGCTGTGCCCTTGAATTGCATAACCGACGTACGAGAGATGACCGTAAGGTCCCCGATTTTTGACAACTGAGTGATGATGTCTTCCGTCACTCCGTCGCTGAAGAACTCATCGTCCTTGCTGTCGCTCAGGTTTGTGAAGGGCAAAACGGCGATCGATCTGGCATTGCGGGGGAGAAGACGACCGCCGGGGACGATCAGAAGACGCGCGGACAGGGTCACGGCGAGAACGGCGAAGATGGCGTAGAATACAAGCTCTTTGGTCGTGAACCTGTGTCTTTCATCGCTTCCGTGAATCCATGCGAACAACGCGGCACAGGGAAGGCCGCAGACAAGAAGAATGAGGCCAATGTCAAAAATGACCCCCGGCAGCTGGTACACGCCGGAGAAGAGGTTGACGACTCCGAGAAGGGTCAGGGATGCGCTGAGGTAGATTGCGAGGTTCTTGCGGACCTTCCGGGCCTTGAGCTCGGTAACGAATTGCCGCAGTGCCCCGGGGTTTCCGCTGTCCGTATCAGCCATTGCGTGCGAGCCGTGTGAGCTCCGCCAGGCGCTGCAATGCTTCCAACGGAGTGATCGTTTCAATGTCGATCGCCTTCAGTGTCTCCCGGAGGGCGTCGTCCTTCATCTCGAACAGTGTAAGTTGAACCTCGCCACGATGCATCCTGCCGCGCGATTGTGGCTTCCCGGGCCGGGCTTCGCTATGAACCGTAAGTTCGGAGCCTTCCAGGTTCTTCAGGATGGTGCGCGCACGGTCAATTACCGTGTCCGGCAGCCCTGCCATCTGCGCAACGTGAATGCCGTACGAGTGATCGGCAAACCCGGGGGTGACCTTGTGAAGGAAGACCACGGTATCGCCGTATTCCCGGACGTCGACTTTGTAGTTCTTGATCCGGGGAAACAGATCCGCGAGTTCGTTCAACTCATGATAATGTGTGGCAAACAGTGTGCGCGCCCCGACCCGTTCGTGCAGGTATTCTGTCAGTGCCCACGCAATGCTGATGCCGTCAAAAGTGCTCGTGCCACGCCCGACCTCGTCGAGGAGAATCAGGCTCCTCCGCGTCGCAGTGTTAACGATATGGGCTGCCTCATGCATTTCGACAAGGAATGTACTCTCCCCGGACGCGATATTGTCGCTTGCGCCGACACGGGTGTAAATCTTGTCGACGATACCAATGGTCGCCGCTGCGGCGGGAACGTAGCTTCCGATCTGCGCAAGAAGGACGATCAAACCGATCTGGCGGAGGTAGCTTGATTTTCCGCTCATATTGGGACCTGTAACGATCAGGATCTGATTCAGGTCGGTGTCAAGGGAAGCATCATTCGGGATGTAGTGCTCTCCCGGAGGGAGCAGGCGCTCGATGACCGGGTGCCGGCCGGCGGAGATCTTGAGGACGGTGGACGTGTCCACCTGCGGCCTCACATAACCGTAGTCCACGGCGGCGGCAGCGAGGGACGCAAGGCAATCGAGGGTTGCGGCGGCCGTGGCGTCGGCCTGAATGGCCTCCGCGTGTGCCGCAATGTTCAAACGGAGCTCTGTGAAGAGCTGGGTCTCGAGGGAGAGAATACGCTCCTCTGCGTGAAGGATCTTTTCTTCGTATTCCTTCAGCTCCGGCGTGACATACCGCTCGGCATTGCTGAGCGTCTGTTTCCTGGTGTACTCCTGCGGCACCCGCTCCCGGTGTGTGTGTGTGATTTCTATGTAATAGCCGAAGACCGAATTATACCCTACTTTCAGCGACGGAATTCCCGTCCGGTCGCGTTCTTTCCGCTGGAGATCAACAATCCATGATTTTCCACTGGCGGCGAGGGTACGGAGATCATCAAGTTCGGGATTGTATCCTTTTCTGATGACGCTGCCATCCGCAAGGGCAGGGGGGGGATCTTGTTCGATCGCCCTCTCGATCATCGCCATGATGTCCGGAAGAGGGTCAAGCCGGGAACGAAGGGAGGTGATCTCGGCTGACGATGACTGGTCCAAGCCGTCGCGCAAGGCTGCAATGGTCTGCAGGTTGGACTTCAACGCGTTGACCTCTCTCGGGTTGGCTCGGCCGGTACAGATGCGTGTGTTGAGCCGTTCCAGGTCACCGATGTGAGAGAGAGTTGCCGTCGTGTGTAGCCGTACCTCATTCTTTTGTACGAGTTCCTCAACCCCGTCCAGGCGCCGTTGAATAGCATCACATGCCTTCAGGGGTTGACTGACCCACCGGCGCAGGAGCCGGCCGCCCATAGGAGTCTGTGTCCGGTCGAGAACAGAGAACAGTGTTCCCTCGCTCGCCCCGCTTATGGAGGAGGTGATTTCAAGGTTTCTCTTCGTGGACGGATCCAGGACGATGTAGTCGCTGACATCGAACGCAGAGAGGCTCCGTATGTGGAGAAGGTTTGCCTTTTGTGTTTCCTGGAGGTAGTGCATGATCGCGCCGGCCGCGATAATGCCCTCTGTGTAGCCCTCCAGGCCAAAACCCTTCAGTGATTGGGTTTTGAAATGGGTCAGAAGGATTTCATATCCATAGTCCACATTGAAGATCCAGTCCTCGACCCGAGTATAGAGCCCCTTGAATGCCCCCTGCAGCAATTCCTGCAGGGCCGCGGTGTCGCGCTTCTGGACGAGTATCTCGGACGGGCTGATCGTGCCGATCTGTTCGGAGAGCTGGCGGAGGGGGAACTGGGTGACTCTGAACTCCGCCGTGGAGACGTCGACAAATGCCAGCCCGACTGTCTGATCACTGCCCGCAAGAGCCGAGGGAAGTGCGATTGCGGCAAGGTAGTTGTTCTGTTTTTGTTCCAGGACCTTATCTGAGAATGCCACTCCCGGCGTCAGAACTTCGATCACATCTCGTTTGACAATACCTTTCGCGAATTTTGGATCTTCCAGCTGTTCGCAGACCGCGACGCGGTAGCCGGCACGAAGGAGCTTCGGCAAGTAGGAATCCAGCGCATGATGGGGAAATCCGGCGAGCGGTGTTTCGCCAGCCGCTCCGTTGCCGCGGCGTGTGAGGGTGATGCCGAGTACCCGCGACGTGATCTTGGCATCCTCGTCAAATGTCTCGAAGAAATCGCCCATGCGAAACAGAAGTATCGTGTCAGGATACTTTGCCTTCACCTGTGCGTATTGTTTCATCAGCGGGGTGGACATAGATGCCTGAGATCAAAAGTGAAATACAGCCTGGTGGGGCATTGGAGTCTTCCTCCACCGCAACAAAGTACGTGAAAGGAGTCCGAAAATCAACGAAACCGCTTCGGCGAGCAAATAAGAAACGAGGGCCCGTGAGAGCCCTCGCTGTCGGTGTTTGCGGGAGTGGCCTTGAGGAGCAGGCCGGAATTACGATTCTAATAGAACTTCGGGATGTGGACGTTCTCCCACCAGCTCGCAATGGCGTATGTCTTCGCGAAGAAGCCGGGGTAATATGGAGGCCGGAAGCTCGGGTCAGATAACCGTTTGTCATAATAGTACCGCTTACTATATCCGGTCTTTATGGTCGACTGACCGCTGTTGAACGTTCCAACAGGCCCGCGATCATCCTGGACGATTGACCCGGTGAGGCGCAGAAGGCCGCGGGGAGAGCCGCTGTTATAGTTTTCTGCCATGAATGAGCCTGTTCGTGCGAACACACTGCCGTCAATCTCGCAATCCGTCCGGTTTGCCGTGTTGTCCGCCACCACGACGTCGGTTTCTGCAACCAGTCCGAGAACGTCATCGCTCGTCGTTGTGCTGCGGTTTTCGTAGGTGATGTTGTCCAGGATGTAGACATCCTGCTGCGAACCGATGGAGAGTTTTCCATCCAGAACTCCCTTGACGCTGACCCTGCCCGTGGACGCAATGACGCCGTTGAATCCCGCAGCGCTCAGGCAAATGCTGTCGATTTTTGTCGCGCCGGAATAGACCAGCGCATAGCCATCGTTATTGGCCGCGGTGCCGCCGTAGAGCCGCACTTCAACGTTCCCAGTATATTTCTTTCCTCCTGCCGTCGCTGCAGTGAAGAGCTGGGAGAGATCATTCGGGAAGGCAATCTCTGCGACACCCGTCTCATACCCCTTCTTGAAGACGGCATTGTTGCCGCCCGAACCTACTTTCGGGTCGATTCCTTTTGCCGTTGTTACCTTCTCCATAAATACCGGAACGCCGGACATGTGCATTTGGCCGTTGGAGTGTACGCGTCCCCAGATGCTGTCCTGTGTGAACCAGAAGACGTTCCCCTCATTGTTGGACATCCAGGCGAACAGCGAGAAGCTTTGCTGCGCGCCGGTGCCAAATGTCACTTCGACGGTATCTCGAACCGTGCCCTCAGCTGCCAGCACACTTGAAACACTTCGCAGCAGGGGCCTCCCGTTCGATTGGTTCGTGATGCTGTAAGTGAACGTTCCGTTGAAGACGCCTGAGAGGTTTTGAGTTGAAGTGCCACGCCACGATGTGTCCTGGTAGAACCGGGCGAGCCCGACGTTTGCCCCGGCCACGGCGATGTTGTGGGATTCCGAGGACGAGGCATAGTTGCTCATGTTTCCTTGTGCACGGTTCGCGATATCATTGAGGTTGTTGGAAATGTAGCCCAGGATGATCCCAAACCCGATGATGTGAATCAATGCTGCTTTGCCACCCATGATGGATTCCTCCGGTATTCAGCGACGTGTATTCTGTGAAGCGAGTCGAGTCTGCTGCCACAGCGAGCTTGAGTAGAGAGCATCGCGCGTTCCGTTCCCGGCTGCGCCTGCGCTGCTCTTCACCGCGTACGGGTTTTGAACCTCCATTGTGAGTTCGACCGAATGGATCTCGCTCAGCCGGTTGACCGCGACTGGGGTTGCCAGGACCTCGCCACCCCGCGTAAGATATCGAAGCTTGAACGCGGTGACCACACCGACCTTTGCCGGTGTCCCGCTATTGAGGGTTCGGTAGAGAGGACGGTCCAATTCGTTTTGGGTCCCCGCCATCTCGGCGGTGGTTCCGACGTAGTATCGGATCGTATCAACGACACCCTTCCGGTCGTAGTCGTAGAGGAAAGTGATGGACGAGGTGTCGGCCCCCATCACCGTCTTATCGTCCTCGGCAACTCCCAGGCCCATGTTGCGAAATTCCCCTTCGATGAGGTGTGCAGTCTGGACGAGCATTTCCTGAACAAGCATGTCGCCATTGTACACCGACTGATTCTCGCTGGCCATTTCGTTGGCGTTCAGAATAATCCCGAGCAACGCTGCACCCAGGATGAGGGAACTCAGATAGTCAATCAAAGATGACATAGTGTCGGCCTCGTTACACGATAGTGATCATACAGTTCAACGTGTCAGTCAAAATGCCAGTAACCCATCACGAACGACGTCCTGAGCGTGTCAGTCACCAGCCCATCGATGGGAGGATAGGAACGCCACGTTCTCAGGTCTATTCGCTTGACGAAGGTCCGTGTAGAAGGGGAGACCGCTGTCACGTTGTTGGGATCGACGTAGTAGACACGGAAGCTCGTCTTGAACCGTTTGTTTGCTCCCACAGCTTCCTTCTCGTACACTTTGCCGTTGAAATCGTCAAAGTCGTCAAGAGTCTGGATACTGTCTTCCGACGAACTCTCCGGGCCGAGCAGGCTGGGGCTGGTCAGCACGGACGGGCTTCCGAGCGCGACATTGGCTGTGTCCGTGTATGAGTCGAAAGACAGGCCCTGTGCAATTTCGACGTATGAGGTGGCGATAGTGTTCGCCAATATCATGTCCTGCGCATCCCCAATATCATCCCCTGTCATCCCGAGGATGCGGTAGAAATTCTGCAGGATCGTTGTCAGGATGATGAATGCCCCGATCGTGAGAATTGTGTGATTGGATCCCATGCTCGTCCGGCCTTTAATGTGTGTGATTCTTCATCAACGATACCATCATTCTGCGCAGTAGGGGAGGACACGCACAGGGGAGAAGGTTCAAAGAGCGTGCCACGGAAAAGGTTGGCGGGGGAATGGCAGGGACAGGAAAAACTCACGCAGAACGATGGGAACTGCAGTGTCACACAGACAGGTGACACGTCCTCAGGAGTACCATTGGGTGAGGCGTGAAGAGGGATGCGAGAATCTTCAAGACACCACTACAGAGCACGGAATTTGCCGACGAACGGATGATTATGTATAGAGATGCTACTACGAACCCAGCATCGTGAAAATACCTTCAATCCGACCCAGCGGCGCAGATAGCTGAACGCCTGCCACCTCACCCCGGATATGCTCGTAGGTCTCCCGCGCAATAGTCACGCCCTCGGCAAATGCGGCTTCTTTGGTCGGGGTCTTGCGCATCCGTTCGAGGATCTCCGGCGGCACGCTGGCGCCGGGGACTTCGTTGTTCATGAACTCAGCATTCCGGTAGGACACCAGCGGCCAGATGCCGCAAATGAGGGGGATGGTGATATGCCCGATCAGCTTCATGAAGCGTTCCAGAATGCCAAGGTCGAACACCGGTTGCGTGATCATGTATTCTGCGCCGGCGTCGATCTTCCAGTCAAGTCGCCGGAGTTCCTCATCGATGTTAATGGCGCCCGGATTCACGCCGACGCCGATACTGAAGCCGGTGGGCTCGCCGATCGGGTTGCCTGCAAGGTCGAGGCCGTGATTCAGTCTGTTGATGAGGTTGGTGAGTCCGATGGCATCGACATCAAACACGGCTGTGGCATCAGGGTAGTTCCCGAGTTTTGGTGGATCGCCGGTGATGGCCAGGATATTCCGGAGGCCGAGAGCCCATGCGCCGAGCAAATCCGATTGCATCCCGATGACGTTCCTATCCCGGCAGGCGAAGTGGAGGACCGTCTCGATCCCGACCTCACGCTGCATGATCACCGCGAGGGCCAGTGCTGACATCCGGGCGGAGGCCCGGGGTCCGTCAGGAATGTTGACTGCGTCGATCCCGAAGTGGTGCAGCTTCCTGGCTTTTTCCACCTGTGTGCCTGGCGAAACACCCTTCGGCGAAACAAGCTCGACAAGCGTCACGAATTCCTTGCGTATCAGCTTGTTCATCAGCCGGGATTTGTCCCGCTTCTCGTACACCTGGACCGTCTCCGGGGCCGTGACCTTCAGCGCGGCGGTCGAGACATCCATCCGCTTGGTTGGCTGGAGTGCCTGGACCGCGCGGCGGATGGCCCGGATGTGGTCAGGGTTTGTGCCGCAACATCCTCCCACAACACTGGCGCCTGTCTGAATGAAGCGCTTCGCGTACTCCGCCATGTACTCCGGCGACGTCATGTACAGGTTCCTCCCGCCGATCCGCTGAGGGAGTCCGGCATTAGGCTGAACCGATATCGGGAGCCGGGTCAGCGTCTTTAACTCTTCCAGCGCATCAAGCATTGCCTTCGGGCCGACGGAACAATTCATGCCGATCACGTCGACCTTGTACTCGCTGACGGCTCGCACAAAAGAATCCAGTGATGCCCCGCTGAGCAGTTTCCCGTCATCATTGATAGTCACCTGTGCAATCAGAGGAATTGTATCGCTGACTTCCCGCGTCGCACGAACTGCCTGGATCAATTCTGGAACGAGGCTGAAGGTCTCAAGGATGATCAGATCGACCCCACCCTCGACAAGAGCGGCGATCTGTTCCTTGAAGGCATCCTTGGCTTCATCAAAGGAGAGCTTGCCGAGCGGCTCGATCTGAACGCCGAGGGGTCCGACCGAACCGGCGACGAGCACCCCGTCGTGCGCCGCCTGCCGGGCAATCTGTGCCCCGCGAAGATTGATCTCCCTGACTTTTGGGTCGAGCCCATGCGCCGCAAGCTTGAAGCGGTTGGCGCCGAATGTGTTGGTTTCGACGACATCCGCTCCGGCTGCGACGTAGTCGCGATGAACCTGGGCAACGAGATCGGGGCTGGTGAGGTTGAGTTCATCAAAACAGGTATTGATGAAGATCCCCTTCTCGTACAGGTATGTCCCCACCCCGCCATCAAACACAATGACCTGCTTCTGCAAACGCTCACGAAAATTCTTCATGCCTGCCTCTCGCACTCCTATGTCTGGCTCATAGTATACAAACTTTTCCGGACATTATTGAAAGTGTGTCGCCATTTGGCTATGTTTGTCCCTTCATCACACCGTCTTTCCTGCAGGATACCAATGGCCACGGAACCCGCAACACCGATTCATGAACAGAGAGATCGTGCAAAGATCCCGGATTGCTATACCTGGAATACCTCGGACCTCTATCCCTCAGACCAGGCGTGGAGGGAAGCGAAAAGCAGGCTTCTCTCTGAAATCCCGGCTCTTGCCGGGTACCGGGGCAGACTGGGAGTCTCCGGGCGGACACTGCTGGAATGTCTCACAGCCATCAGTCATATTTCCAGAGAATTTGCGCGGCTGAGCGTCTACGCCAATCTTCTTGCCGACGCCGACACGAGGCTGTCCGGCCCTCTTGCAATGGTTCAGGAGATGAGCCAGATAGGATCCGAAATCGCCGCAACGACGGCCTTTGTGCAGCCGGATATCCTGGCGCTGGGACGGGGACACATCGATGCTTTCATTCGTGAAGAAGCCGGCCTCGCAGTCTACCGGCATGACCTTGACGATATCCTCCGGAGAAAGGATCACACGGGGACCACAGGAGAGGAAAAAATCCTTGCAGACGCGAGCCTGATGGCGGACGGCCCGGACAGCATCTACAGCATCTTTTCCAATGCTGACTTCCCCTTTCCCGAGGTTGTGCTGAGCGACGGCAAGACGGTGCACCTCGACAAGGCCGCGTTCAGCCTTTACCGTTCAGCGCCGAACAGAGAAGACCGGGAAGCGGTGTTCCATGCCTACTTCTCAAGCCTGCATGCCTATCGCCGCACCTTTGGCGCTCAACTCTATGCGCAGGTGAAGCGCGATATGTTCCACGCACGTGCGAGGAAGTATTCATCCTGTCTCCACAGTGCGCTGGACTCCGACAATATCCCGGTCGATGTGTACACCGGGCTGCTGCGCAACGTCCATAAACATCTCGACACCTTCCGCCGGTATCTCACCCTTCGCAAAACCCTCCTGGGGCTCGATGAGCTTCACTACTACGATCTCTACTGCCCGATCGTACCCCGCCTTGATCTTGAGTATTCCTATGAAGATGCACAGAAGCATGTTCTTGCTTCGCTCGCTCCGCTCGGTGAGGAGTATCGTGCTGTTGTGAGGGCTGCGTTCGACCGGCGGTGGATTGATGTGTACCCCAGCGATGGGAAGCGTTCGGGTGCATACTCCAACGGTGCGGCGTACGACGTCCATCCCTACATCCTGATGAACTTCAACGGCAAGTACGACGATGTCAGCACGCTGACGCACGAGCTCGGACACACAATGCACAGTCATCTCTCCAATACGCATCAGCCGTATCCGACGTCCCACTATTCGATCTTTGTCGCGGAAGTTGCATCCACGCTCAACGAAGCGCTCCTGCTGGAGCATATGCTGGCAACGATCGATGATGATGCCGTAAAGCTGTCGCTGCTCGGGAACTACCTCGATGGCATTCGAGGAACAGTGTTCCGGCAGACGCAGTTTGCAGAATTCGAGCTCCGCATTCACGAGATGGCTGAGGTGGGGGAGACGCTTACCGGGGACGAACTCGACCGCGTGTATGGAGACCTCACGCGGGAGTACTACGGTCATGATCGCGGGATATGTATCGTCGATGATGAGATCAACACGGAATGGGCCCACATTCCGCATTTCTACTACAACTTCTATGTCTTCCAGTATGCCACGTCGTTTACCGCGTCCGCGGCGATCTCCGAGCGGATACTTGCGGGAGACCAGGTTGCCGTTCGCCTGTACATGGATCTCCTGGCGTCGGGAGGGTCCGACTATCCAATCAGTCTGCTGAAGAACGCGGGAGTCGACATGACGACGGCGGAACCCTTCATGCTGACAATGCGGAAGATGAATAGGGTGATGGAGGAAATGGAGAAGATTATCGGGAGGCTACACATGAAACGCGAGGGGTGATCAGCGACGGCACGCGCGTGGGACACCGTAATCGCCGGGCATATGCTGCTACTGCCTGGGTCTTTGCCTGATCAGCTCGGATAGGCACCCACAAGTTTCTTCAGGAAGCGATGCAGGGCGTGAACCGATTTGACGGGCTCAAGGAACATCATGATGCACTCGCCGTGGACCACCGTCATCCCCAGTTCCTGAGCGCGGGCAATCGCCTCGGGTGACTGGGACCCCTGCTGCATCCAAATGGAGGTAATTCCTTTTACCGCGCATTGCTCCACCACCTTCAGCGTCTCGGGGGGTGGGACGACGGTCACAACGGACTTCACCTCTCCCGGCAATTCAAGAACCGACGCAAAGCAGGCGTCGTTTTCTACGCTGGAGAGATGAGGATGGACGGGAAAGACAACAAATTCCTTCTCTTTCAGTGTCCGGTAGGCGGCGTTGCCAAATTTCCTCCTGTTGGCGGAAACGCCGACAACGGCATAGGCATCGCTCTTGAAAAACGTGTCGATGGCGGTCCTTGCTGTCGCGCTGCTCATGGCTGACTCCGTGATTGTTCAGTGCGTTCCGTCCGGGGCAGAAGCGTCTATTCGAACACTGCCTCCACGGCCTGATAGTCGCTGTGAACGAGTTCTACTGCCCGTGCGATACTCTCCTTATCGTCCTTCTGCACCGCAAGATCCAGCGCATCGACGGACGCACTCAGCCGCTTCCGTGCCTCGTCAAACGGGGCTTGCTTCGTCTGCAGACGGCCCGGCAGGGCAGCCCCATTCAGTGCCGCCATCCGCTCCTTCAACGCCTTTGATGATCTCGTGATCTTCTCTACGGCGAATTCCGGGAGGTAGTGGTGATAGAGCATATAGAGCTCGGCGTGGAAGTCCTGAACCTCCTTCAGCGGTGGCCGGATCGTGCGAACCATCGCTTCATACTGGCCATGGAGCTTCTCCGCCGCCGCAAGTAACGCCTCCTGATCGTTCGCCTGAACCGCCTTCCGGTACTGGTCAACCACCTGCCGGAGAATCTGAATGTTGAGATCCCATGCGGGTTTCTTGTCACGAAGGATGCCGGGAAGATCGGCGTGGGCGACGCGTGATGCTCCTTCCTCAATACGGGGCAGGATCTCCTTCAACGCCGCAGTATCCTTTTTCGGCCAGGCCTCGTGCCAGAGAACATAGATGACCTCATGGAACTGCTCGAGCTCCGGCACCCGGGCGGTGGTCTCTGACACCCGGGGTGTCGGTGTCTGGCAAAGGACTGTGGTTGCAGGAGAGAACAGGAGGATGACAGAAGCACAGAGGAAGCGCAAGCATCGCATGATCGTTTCTCCAAACAGAGCCGGTAGGCGGACGGGACACTGAACCGCAGAGGCGTGAGCCTCTGCGGTTGAAAAGGTTGCAGAAGAATGCGGGTGAACCATGAATCAGATGATGATGCGGTAGGAATTGAGCGCCTTCATGTAATTTGCGCGCTCGAAGGCGGCTGGGTCCGCTACCGATTTCTGACTCATGCTTCCCTTCATCTGGCTGACCGAGGCGTATTCGTGCTCGGTCATCCATTGTTCGACCTCGGACAAGACTTCCGTGACTCTCCCGGCGCCGTGGAGCAGCAGCGCAGAGCACATCATGGTGACGTCGGCACCGGCCATCAGCATTTTCAGAACGTCCTCGCCGGAATGGATCCCGCTTGTTGCCGCGAGGCTCGCCTTGACATGTCCGTACAGAATGGCGATCCAGCGTAGCGGGACGCGCATGGCGACGGAACTGCTGAGGACAACACCCGGCCGAACCTCCAGAGTTTCAAGATCAATATCGGGCTGGTAAAACCGGTTGAACAGCACAAGGCCGTCGGCTCCTGCTTTCACCAGCTCTTCGGCGGTGTGTGCGAGGGAGCTGAAAAACGGACTGAGCTTCATGGCGACCGGGATCTTCACATTGCTCTTGACTGAACGTAGGACGTCGATATACCGTTGCTCGACGTCGTGTGCCGAAAGCTTCCTATCGGTCGGGATATAGTAGACGTTCAGCTCGAGCGCATCTGCGCCGGCCTGCTCGATCTTCTTCGCGTAGGTCACCCAGCCTCCGGTGGAGATTCCATTGAGACTGCCGATCACCGGGATGCCGAGTGTCGACTTTGCTCTGTGGACGTGTTCAACATATTCATCCGGACCGAGATTGTACTCGCCAGTGTCGGGGAAGTAACTGAGTGCTTCCGCGAAACTCTCGGTGCCATATTGCAGGTAATGGTTCAGCTCGGCGGTCTCATGCTCAATCTGTTCTTCGAAGAGAGAGTACATGACGATCGCTGCTGCGCCTGCGTCTTCCAGCCGTTTCATGCCGTCGAGCGTGCGCGACAAGGGGCTGGCTGATGGGACGAGCGGGTTCTTGAGTTTCAGTCCCAGGTACGTGGTTGAGAGATCCATGGTCTGCTTTCTCTAATGGTGACGATCAATAGCTGTTCGATGGTCTAGTGTGTTACCGGTGGTACCGGTGCTTTGGGCTGCTGTCCGTCGCCCTCGTGTGCCAGCTCTTCATACGCTTTCCAGCGTTCCTCGACATCCTTCTGCGCCAGTACTGCCAGCCTCTTGGCCTCCTGAGGATTGCTCTTGGTAAGCATCTTGAAGCGCGCTTCCATGTACATGAAA
>Ga0315275_10000754_pt1 | contig 27052 bp, 16 predicted proteins | sample YL17G03_0_MG_FD_205557 | JGI IMG/M metagenome (GOLD analysis project Ga0315275, IMG submission 205557) | Sediment microbial communities from Yellowstone Lake, YNP, Wyoming, USA - YL17G03_0 | ecosystem: Environmental > Aquatic > Freshwater > Lake > Sediment | place: USA: Wyoming | collected...
GTCAAGAAGCCTACCTGTGCTTCCGGCAGGGGAGCACGAAATACAAGGTGCTTGGTACCGGAATCGCCTCAAGCATAATGGCTACGTCCGAGGGACGCGTAACCATGGCATGCCCCGAGAGCCCCGAAGCCTGGATCGAGGATTACGGCAGCGGTGAGATCAAGTCGGGATCTTGCCACGTGGATCTCGACCCGACCTATCTACAATGCATAACGGTCGACGAGGCGAATCCGCTCAAAGTCTTCGTGCAGCTCACGTCGCCTATGGACCAGCAGTATTACGTCAAGAAAGGCAGCGAGGGCTTCGACGTGGTGGTGCTTGGAGCCGGTGCAAGCGAAGCGAGCGGTACGTTCGACTACAAGGTCGTTGGTAAGTGGAAGGGTTACGAGAGCTTCCGCTTTGAGCGCGCGCCCGAGTCACCGCGAGTCACGCAGGTAAGTAGTACTGGAGACGGGCAGTAAGGCAACACATCTCCGGGTCGGGGAGCAGTCATGGGCATAGCGAGATCTTTGTCTCGCGGAGAGGTAGGTAGCACCCCAGTGAGGTGCATGCGGATCGGCGTATTTTGCCCTCGGGGTCTAACCGAAACGTGGGAAGACGAAGGATGGGGTAGAAGGCCGCTAGGACAAAGAAGCCACCATCCGCCCCATCTCCAGGCATTCCACTGAGCTCAGAAAGTTGCGAAAACCGTCCTCGATGCCCAGCCAACTCAACTCCGATAGCCTCTTTGCGGCGCGTTCTACCTGCTTCTGCCCTGTAATGCCAAAGGTGCAACCCATTCCGCATCCACTCACGGTTCACTCTCTCGTTTTGGCTGGCTCAGTTTCTGGGTAGGGCTCAGCTCTTGCGGAACTAGCAGGATGAGTGGTATCACTGTTGGGGCAGGTCATCCTATACTGGCAATGTAGCGGAAGATGTGGCACCCGGAGATAAGGAGGCGTGGTCATGGTACAGGCTGGATTGCGCAGTAGCGCGCGTGAGCGGCGGTTCCCGCCGGCGTGGAGCAGGGCTCTGGGAATAGTGCTTGCTATCACTGCAGTGCGTCTCCTTTGGCCTGGAGCCACGGGGGCTCAGTCTCATATTGGGTATTCCCTCGTCCCCTCTGCCTGCTTTGTCAACTGGAACAAGGACATGGGCATGAAGAACGCGGCTCTTTATGGGGTAGCCTTCTCCTCCAATCTGGACGAATACGTCTCGATCCGAGCCCGCTATCTCACCAACTCCAAGGTGCCGACCGACCTAGCCAGGTTGTCGCCGGAATTGACGGACAGGAACCTGCGCTTGGACAATTACGGCGTCGATGTCGCGTTCAACCTCGGTCACGGGGATATCATGCCGTTCGTCACTTGGGGAGGAGGTGTCCTCAGGTTCAAGACCGATAGCGGGAAGGTCATCGAGCAGATCGCCCTCAAGGTCGGCGGAGGGTTGCGCTATCAGTTTCTTCCGCATATTCACGGCCAGGTAGTAGTAGAGGATCTGTTGTATCGCATTGACCGGATAGCCCTGGCTGGCTCTGCGCCAGCCGAGCAGGCAGTGACCGACCCGGGCAGAGACAAACTGAGAAGCAACCTGGCGGTGAGCGTGGGGGTGGGATTCGATCTGGGCGACCAAGCCCAATTGGGGCAGCCCGTGAGGGGAGTCGCCAGGAGGGACTGGAGACAGGGGGTCCTCAGCGGGCGGTGGCTTCTCGAGCCTTTCGGAGGGCGACTCAAGTTTGACGACAAGACCAGAATAGAGGATTGCGAGATCGTGGGCGGGCGCATCGGCCTTAACGTAACCGAGAACCTTGGGGTTCGCGGCTACTACTGGCATGGCATGACGAAAGGCTACAATGCCACATATCCGGCTCAGTCTTGGGGAGGCGAAGCGCAGTTCTTTCTGGCCCGGGGGGAGGGAGCGCTGCCCTACCTGGTCATAGGGGTGGGGAGCCTTGATTTTCTGGACAAGTTCCGGGACTTGGATGGGCAGCTGCGGTCCGACAGGATGATATTGACTCTTGGAGGCGGCATCGGCTTCTCGGTCGGGCGAAATGCCCGGATCAACATCGCGCTCCGGGATCATACGTTCAGCGAGCCTGATCTCGGCACGGTCGGTTCTACGGATAAGTTGCGGCACAACCTCGCCTTTACCGGTGGCGTCACGCTGATCTTCGGCGGCAGGCAGGATGATAGGCTCGACTCCTTCGGGCGTGAGACCGCGGTGCCCCTGATGATGACCTATCCTCCCGGTGAACCGGCAGAGCAGGCGGCGGCCACCGGGGGCTCTTCCCAATCCTACCAGAGCGATAAGGCGGTGGTATTACCGGTCCCTTCCGTCGGCGAGTTGTACGTTAGATACGGTGAGCCGGGTGCCGTCTCAGTTGCGCCTGGACAGCCCCAGGGGCAGACCGCCGGGCTCGATCGAGAGACCATCAGCAAGATGATCAGCCAGGAGATTGGTGCCAGCTCGGCGCTGTCAGGAGTGTTGGGTCGGGGCGACAGTACGCAGGCGGCCGCTGAACGGCTCGACATCCTGGCGGCAGATCTGGCTGAACGGATCGGGGCGCATTTGGATAGGCAGCTCCAGCCATCAGGGCGGAGCGTGATCGTCCAGACCGCCCAACCGACTGCTCCCCAGACAGTCGTGATACCGCCCACTCAGCCTGGCGCCATCGAGGTCCAAGCCCCCGTGGTAGTCGCTCCGACGAGAACCCCGCAGATAGCCTATGCATACACCGGGATCAATGTGGATCACCCCACTCAATGGATATTCGGCTTCAGGCTTGATGCTGCTCCCATTCGCCGGGGATCGAAGGTCCGTTTTGTTCCCGAGGTCGCCCCGGGATTCTTCAGCCACGGCTCGTTCATGGTCGTGGCCAATGCGCAGTATGACTTCAGTGTCGCTGCCAAGATCCGTGACAGAAAGATCAGCCCGTATGTCTACGCCGGTGCTGGGATAATCAGGTTCGGGAAGGGGGCATGGCCTAATCGCACTGAAGCCGTGCTCAACCTCGGCTACGGCCTAACCGTGCCCGTCAAGAAGTGGACCGGGTTCATCGAACACCAGGGGGTGGACCTGTTCAGCCTACACCGCGTGAACGTGGGCATAAGGTGGACCGCGCCCAAATAGTATGTGTAGTGGGGGGGGCGTTGCTTGACCCCGCTTCCCGTTGGAGAGAAGCAATCTCGATCGGGGATGGTCTGAGCTATACCCGGAGCCACCGGCAGCGGTCCAAGGTGCAGCTCGCATGAGTTTCCATTGGCACCCACAGCACCGCGCACTGGGAGACCTGTCTGAGGAGCCAGTTTGGTGTCTGAGAACGCATCTCAGACGTGGGGTAGAGGAATCTCAGGAAAGCGAAGCCACTAGCTGGCCTAGTTCAAGGCAATCCTCCGACCTCAGGAAGCTGCGAAAACCGTCTTCTATGCCCAGCCAATCTACTTCCGCTAAGGCCCATGCCTTCGACATCCTGACAGTCAGCCTCGTGTGACCTTATCTTGCGTTAATGCTCGCCCCGGGGTAGAATGCTGGCCTGGAGCTGGCCGCGTTCAGGGTCAAACACAAGAGGGCCAGCAGTGAAGGGGCAGGCTATCGTGATTGGCAAGTTGGTTTCCCACTATCGGATTCTTGAGAAGCTGGGTGAAGGTGGTATGGGTGTGGTCTACAAGGCCGAGGACACCCGGCTCAAGCGCCCCGTTGCCTTGAAGTTCCTGCCCGAAGAGCTGTCCCGGGACCGCCATGCGCTGGAGCGGTTCCAGCGAGAGGCTCAGGCGGCCTCTGCCCTGAATCACCCGCACATCTGCACCATCCACGACATCGACGAGCATGCGGGGCAGCACTTCATTGCGATGGAGCTGCTCGAGGGCCAGACGCTGAAGCAGTGGCTCCTTGCGAAGCGGCCGGGGCTGGACGAGATTCTGACGGTGGCGCTTGAGGTGGCCGACGGTCTCGAGGCCGCCCACGCCAAAGGCATCGTTCATCGGGACATCAAGCCGGTGAACCTGTTCATCACCACGGCTGGCCACGCCAAGATCCTGGACTTCGGGTTGGCGAAGCTGGTGCCGGATCGACTGGCGGGAAGACCAGGGGACAGGGCCTCGGGACCGACCGCAGAGACGGCCGGGGAGCAGCTGACCAGCCCCGGCACGGCCGTCGGGACAGTGGCGTACATGTCGCCGGAACAGGCGCTCGGGAAGGACCTGGATATGCGGACGGATCTGTTTTCGCTGGGCGTGGTGCTGTACGAGATGGCTACGGGTAGGCTGCCCTTTCGGGGGGACACGTCGGTGGCGCTCTTCGATAGCCTCCTGCATCAGGCGCCAACCTCTCCCGTACGCCTCAATCCTGACCTGCCGGAGGGACTTGAAAGGATTATCAGCAAGGCACTCGAGAAGGACTGCGAAGTACGCTATCAGTCCGCCAGGGATATTCTCGTCGATCTTAAGCGCCTGAAGCGCGACCGTGAATCAGGACGCACTGGCGCTCCAGTCGTCGCCGCGTCGCCGAGTATTCCGTCGCTGGCGGTGCTGCCGTTTGCGAACTTGAGTGCGGACAAGGAGAACGAGTACTTCAGCGACGGGTTGGCTGAGGACATCATCGACGCCCTGACACAGGTGCCGGGGCTGCGCGTGATGGCGCGCACCTCGGCCTTCGCCTTCCGCGGCAAGGAGGCGGACGTGCGCGAGATCGGCGCGCGGCTCAACGTCGAGCACATCCTGGAAGGTAGCGTGCGCAGGGCGGGCAGCCGCATCCGGGTGACGGCGCAGCTGGTCAAAGCAAGCGACGGGTACCACCTGTGGAGCCAGCGCTTCGACCGGGAGATGACTGATGTCTTTGCCATTCAGGACGAGATCTCGCAGGCCATTGTGGAGAAGCTGCGCGTGCGCCTGTCGGCGGATCGTCCGCTCGTCAAGCGGTACACCGAGAATCTAGCCGCCTACGACCTCTGTTTGAAGGCCCGGTATCACCTTCTGAAGCTGACGCAGGAAGGACGCGAGGCGGGCCGGCGGTATTGTGAGCAGGCCATCGCGCTCGACCCGAACTACGCCCTGGCGTATGTCGTGCTGGCCGAATCATACTTGTGGAGCGCCTATTGGGGATCCACGAATCCGCGGGAGGCCTTCCCCAGGGCCAAGTCGGCGGCGCTCGAGGCCCTCAGACTCGATGACACGATCGCAGACGCCCACAGCGCGTTGGGAACCGTCCTGGGCGCGGGCGAGTTCGATTGGCACGGAGCCGAGCGCGAATTCCGCCGTGCCCTGGAGTTGAATCCGTCCTCCGAGGCTGTCCGATACGACTACGCCTGGTGTTACGCCATGTGGTTCCTTCTGCCAATGGGGCGAGTGGAACAGGCCTTGACCGAGCTGCGGCGGGCGCTGGAGCAGGATCCGCTCGATCCGTTCTACAACTCGCTGTTGGGGTGTCTCCTCTATTTGACGCGGCAATTCGAGCCAGCGGTTGCGCAACTTCAGCACGCCATCGATCTGGACCCGACCTTCTTCTTCTCCTATTGGTTTCTCTCGGCTGCCTGCGCACTGAATGGGCGGCTCGCCCAGGCCCTCGCCACGGCAGAGAAGGCGAACGAGCTGTCCGGTGGCAATGCGATAACGCTGGGAGTGCTGGGCGGAGTCTACGGTCAGGCGGGCCGGACCGCCGAGGCGCGGCAACTGCTGGAGGAGTTAACGGCGCGACGGCGGTCGACCTATGTGCCCGCGTCCGCTCTTGCATTTGTCCATGGTGGTCTGGGAGAACTGGACGCGAGGCTGGAGTGGACCGCAAGGGGTATCGAAGAGCGTGATCCGATCCTTGTGACATCACTCAAGATTGCGCCGACTCACGATCCCCTGCGATCTCACCCGGCCTTTCAGGCCCTACTGCGGAAGATGAACCTGGAGCCCTGAGCGGGCGAAGGTGAGGTTGCGAAATCTCAGGGTAGTGAGGCCACCATCCGGCATAGTTCAAGTCACTCCTCCGACCTCAGAAAGTTGCAGGAACCGTCTTCTGTGTCCAGCCAGATTCCCGCGGGGCTGAACGCTGCCTGATGCCAGACTAGGGCATGAACTCTCCGCGGACTCGGATCAAGGATTGGCATCAGAATCTCGTGCGGTGCAAGCTCCCAGGCAATAGTTTGAAAGGAGGCACATCAGGATAAGAACACGCCTGGCTGTGTGGAAGTGGCGAACAATAATACGCTTGACTTTGGCACCTCCAGGGTGTAGACTGATCAAGCTAAGGTAACGGCATCCAATAGTTGCGAGTTCTATGGCACGGAGGTAAACTGATGCGCACGTTGGTAACGGTTGTTGGGCTTCTTGTGTCTTGTTTGTTAGCTGTAACCTGTTCTGTTACTGCCAACCCGGATGTCTGGGCCACGGGTTCGGCCTCGCTCTCGACCGATCCTGGTTATGAGGGCAAATGGAAGTATTGTTATGATGTGCACTGGATCGCACTGCCGCACGGGGTAAGCCATGTTGATGTCCTGCTCTGGCTGCTGGAGGACTGCGAGTGCATCTGCAGGCCTGGCTATTTCGCCTTCGCGGACACGGTTGGGAGTGGGCCTGGCACGCCCAACGGAGAACCCTGCACAGTCTACTACTATGGTCTATTTGAGTGCTACGGTGACCCATCGACTGGTGTCGGCGGTCCTCTCGTCAAGTTTGAACCCTACGAAGACGGCTGTGAGCCGGATAAGGACGGATGGGTCCACGTGTGCTTCTACTCTGTAGCAGCGCCTATCCCGGCCCCGGTCGGCAATTGGGTCATGATAAAGTTCGGGACTGAGTACGCAACAGGTAATCTTGATGGCGTGCTTCCTGGTTGCGACACCGCCTATAGCGCGACCGAGCAGAGTACATGGGGACGGGTGAAGGTGCTTTACCGTTAGAGAACTCCGCTCGAAACTTGGCAGGGTGGCCCGGGGAGCGTGTCTATCGTGGCCATGCGTGGCCTGAATGGACTTGCCCCGGTTCAATAGACACTCCTTAGGTTATACCTGAGGCATAAGGAGGGTGTCGATGAGCCGTAAGCGGTGAGCGCCGGGATCAGAGTAGTCGTAACACCCCATGCTTCTTTCCTCTATCCAATTCCGCGCACTAATCGTTACGCCACACCACGGCATTACCCATTGACAAATCCGCACATATGTGCTACTCTGAAACTTTGCAAAACCTCTTAACACCTTCAAGACACCCACAGCGCTGCAATGTCAAGATAGGAGGTAGACGTATGAGATTCGCCAGGATATGGATCCCTGCTTTAGCATTGCTCCTATTCGCCTTTGGAGGGATTGTGAGCTCCCTGGCCGGTCCCATCCCGGCCGAGATCGTTGTCAAAGCTGGTGACCCCGTAGGGTCATCCACTGTCGCCAGCATGGGCGCCCCATTCACCAACTCGGAGGGCCAGCTTGGCTTCTGCGGAAGTCTTGCAGATGACGAAAGCTTCGTCTGGTGCAGCACAGGACCGGTTTTCCTCTCCAACAGCGTTCTCCCCATCATCGTCAGCGGAGGGGAGAGTACGATGGGGGTTGACGACTCCTGCGGCTTCATATTCAGCCCGGCGGTCGACGGCAAGGATGCCCTATACACTCAGTATGGGGTGCTCGTCAAGAAAGGTGATCCGAATCCGCTGTTGCCAGGCCGCTACACCACCTTCAGTAGCCGCCCTATCATGCTTCCCAACGGCACGTGCTGGTGGATGGGAGGAAGCGCGACCACTCCGACTGGCACCACTACGAACCGGCACTGCTTCATGACGGACGACCCGTCGGATCCATCGAGCATTGTCCTTGTCTTCAGCGGGGGAGATGTGATCGGCGGAAAGACGATCAGCCCCGCCGCCTCCAACTTCGGGTTCTGGGTCTCGGACAATGGTTTGCACCACATACACATCCTTACCATGGACGCGGGCACCTATAACGTATACCTCGACGGCGGGCTTGTGGCAAAGCAGGGGGATCCCACGGGCCAGGGGGACAACTGGAAGGTCTTCGATGGCGTAAGCGTCAATAACGCGGGGAACTATGTTTTCATGGGTGGCACCGATGGTCCCACGGACCGGGCCGCCTTCATCGCCTACAACGGCGCGATAAAGGTACGGGAAGGCGATACCATTGACGGTGTGACGATTCCGGTTGGCGTCACGACCAGGTGGGCGAGTATCAACAACGACAACTACGTGGCGTTCATGTGGGGAGCCTCCACCGATGAGTATCTCTTCTATGGGTACGGCCCCTACCTCGCGGCCTCGAACAAGGTGCTCCATACCGGTGATTCAATCGATGTCGATAATGATTCGATTGCAGACTACACCGTCACCGACTTTAACGGCGGGCCAACGGTGGGCCCGAATCTGGATCTTGCGACAGACGGCTTCATTCACGTTGACGTGGACCTCACGCCGATTGGCGGTGGGGCCGCCGTTCAGGCAATCCTGCGGCTGCCGGTAAGTTCAACTGCCTCCGTTGATGGCCGGAACAGCACCAGGCCCCGGGGGATTTACCTGCTTGCGAGCCGTCCGAATCCGTTTAATTCAGGAATCACTGTCGGTTACCTACTCAGCGACAGTGCACCGGTACGCCTGTCGGTTTATGACGTCTTAGGCCGGCATGTTAGAACCCTGGTCGATGGAATCGAAGGGCCGGGAGTCCACATGCAACTTTGGGACGGAGCGAGCAGCGACGGCAGTCCAATGCCCGCTGGTACTTACTTTATACGTCTCGAATCCGACGGCGTCAGCGTGGCGCAGAAGGTCATACGTATAGAGTGATTTGCAGCGACAATCGTTTGGAAATAGGGGGTGGTTGGATCCACAGTCGAGATGAGGCAGTGTTTAGGCCTAGTGATGTTCAAGAGATGGGCAGTTCGGGACGGTCGGCCCATCTTGGTCAATGACCCGGCGCAACTGACGGTGTGAGCCGTTGGGGCGCCATTACCAGGAGGACGCGATGAAACACCTGCTATTGCGTATCACGCTGCTTGTCGCCGTTGCCATGATCGCATTGGGCACGGCGCCGGTAACCTCACAGGCCGGACTCAGCGGCACGAAGACCGTTGGTCCGACGGGGGATTACGCCAGTCTTACAGCTGCTTTTGCAGCTGTAAATGGGGACATCTTGTCCGGTGCCTTGATACTCGAGCTTCAGTCCACTTATGTCAGCACGGTGGAGACATTTCCGCTTGTGGCTGGAGCATTTCCGGGGTCCAGTTCATCCTATACCGTGACTGTTCGCCCCGAGGCCGCCGCCACGGGGCTCGCCATCACGAGCAACAACGCGACCGGCACCTTCGATCTCAACGGTGCCACCTACGTCATCATCGACGGGCGTCCTGGTGGCAGTGGTACCAGCAAGGAGCTCACGATCGAGAACACTGCCACCGGATCTACCGGGGCGGTAGTAGGCTGGGCCCTGCGGTTCGTCAACGACGCACGGTTCAACACGGTCACGTACGTCATGGCGAAGAACGTCCACACCAGTGCAGCCACGGGCGTGGTCTGTTTCAGTACAACGACCGGCGCAAACGGTAACGACAGCAACACGATCGAGTACTGCGACCTCCGGGATGGTGCGACCACCCCGACCAATATCATTTACTCCTTGGGAACCACTACGACCGCCGCACAATACAACAGCGGCAACACGATCCTGAACTGCAATGTCTTCAACTTTTTTAGTGCGACCCTCAATCACACCGGTATTGTGATGAGTAACGGCAACACGGACTGGACGATCCAGGGCAACAGCTTTTACCAGACGGCAGCCCGGAATGTTACGGGCACGGGGACGATCGAGTTCAACGCCGTCTCATCCACGAGCAGCAATAATAACAACACCCGGATCCTGGGTAACTATGTCGGCGGTTCTGCCCCGCAGTGTGGTGGGAGTGCGATGACCTACACCGGTAATGCCACCCTGCGAACGCTGAGGCTCACGGTCGGTACCACGACGCCAGCAAGCGTGCAGGGAAACACATTTGGGAACATCTCCGTCACTAGTACATCAGCATCCTCCTCCCAGATGTTGATCGGTCTGGTCACGGGTTCGTTCAACGTGGGCAACGTGACGCCGAATGTGATCGGCAGCCAGAGCACCACCGGTAGCATTGTTTTCGCGCTTTCCAACACCAGCACGGCAGCGTTTAGCGCGATCAATGCTGGCACGGGCACACCGGGCACCACCGTTATCTCGAACAACACCATCGGCGGAATCTCGGTGACCGGCGTCAGTGGCGTTGGTACCGCCACAGTCCGCGGGATAAGCATCGGGAATGCTGGTGGTGGCACAGGGACTTACACCGTCTCCAATAACACAATCGGGAGCACGAGCGTGGCCAACAGCTTTACCGGCTCGACCAACAACTCGATGGCCGGCATCTTCGGCTCCACCACATCGACCTACAACATCATCGCCACCATCTCAGGAAACACGATTGCCAACGTGGCCTACCTGGGGACGGGCAGTAGTGCGTATCAGCTGTTTGGGATTTCGGCGACCTCCGCAGGCAGTGGGACGGCTACTTACACCATCAGCAGCAATGCCGTGCGTGATCTGAGTTCGGCCTCCACGTCGACATCTACTGGCTCGAGTGCCTCGGTGATTGGCATCTCGATGACCACGACAAGTGTGAGCGGTCAGACCGTTTCGCAGAATGTGGTATACTCGCTTTCTAACACCGCCTCCACGGCGGCGACCTGTGTCACCGGTATTCACTACGGCGGGCCGACCTCGGGCACCAACACCGTGGCGCGCAATTCGGTTCACAGCCTTACACTCTCGACCACCGGCTTCAATGCCCTGAGCGCGCCCCAGATAACTGGCATCAACATTAACGGGGGCACCACGGGCTATCTGAACAACATGGTGCGACTGGGATTCGATGCCGCAGGCAACGCGCTGACGGCTGGTTACCCCATCACGGGCATCTACGAGAACGTGGGTACCGATAACCTCTTCGGCAACAGTGTCTACATCGGTGGCTCGGGTGTGGTGGCAAACCAGAACACTTTCGCCTTCCAGACCAGCGTCACCTTCAACACCCGTTCCTACAAAGACAACATTCTCGTAAACGCTCGCTCCAACAGCTCGGGGGCAGCCAAGAACTATGCGATTCGCATTCCCAGTGGCACCATGCCGCTCACTGGCATGACCTGTGACTACAACGACCTCTACGTTAGCGGCACCGGCGGCGTTGTCGGTGGTGTCGGGGCCGGAGCACTGATTACGGACTACAACACGCTGCCAGCCTGGGTCGCAGCTACTACCTTCGATCAGAACAGCAAGTCGGCGGATCCCCAGTTCGTGAATCCGACGGGAGGGGCGGCCACCGGTGACCTTCATATTATCACGAGCCTGTTCCCGCCATCGCCCGTGGCCAACGCGGGGACATCACTTGCCCTGCTGACCGACGACTTCGACGGTGACGGGCGCGGTGCGGCGCCGGACATAGGGGCAGATGAGTTTCTGAACTACACTATCGTTGCGACCGCAGGCCCTAACGGGTCAATCAGCCCGGTGGGATCGATCCTGGTGAACGCCGGCACAAACCTCGGGTTCACGATCACCCCGGACTCGTGCTACGATATCGCCGACGTAGAGGTGGACGATCTGTCGCAGGGACCGATCGCGAGCTACTTATTCACCAGCATTCAGGCTAACCACACGATCGAAGCGTCCTTTGCAATCACGACTTACACCCTCACCAGCGGTGTTGTCGGTGGTGGATGGTTGCTGATTGTCCCTGACCAGCCTGCATACGATTGTGGCACCTCCGTGGAGATAACCGCGAACGCAGACCCGGGTTGGCAGTTCGATCAGTGGACGGGTGACGCTGGCGGGTCAGACAATCCTCTGACCGTGATCATGGATGCCGACAAGACGATCACGGCGGTATTCATCGACATAGCGCCTCCTGAGGTCCAACTGACAGCTCCGAATGGGGGAGAGGTGTGGAACGTTGGGGACACGGACACCGTCACCTGGACGGCAACCGACAACGCTGGTGTCACGGCTATCGACCTCGAGTACTCGACGGACGGTGGGGTGACCTACCCGTACGTGATCGCGACGGGACTTGCAAACACGGGCTCATACGGGTGGCTGGTGCCGGATACGCGGACGACGACTGCTCGAGTTCGCGTCACAGCGCGTGATGCGGCAGACAACTCCGCGGCAGATGCAAGCGATGCGGACTTCGAGATTTACAACCCGCTGGCGGGGGTGGCAGCGACCCTACTGGGCGATCATCGGCCGATGGGCATATATCCCAGCCCTGCCTTCGCTGGAGAAGCGCACGTGCTTTACCGGGCTCGATCTGCCGGCATCGTTGATGTCGCTGTCTATGACGTTAGCGGGCGCATGGTGCGCCAGCTGGAATCCGGTTATGTTACAGCTGGTATCCACGACCTCAAGTGGGACGGGCTTGACGAGAGAGGGACAGCCGTTTCGGGCGGGATCTACTTCGTCCGGTTCGTGAGTGCATCTGGAACGCAAGTGACGGAGAGGCTCGCGATCTTGAGGTAGTTGCTGTACCCGGAATAAGGTATTTGGGGAGGGGCCCCGTCGGGTCCCTCCCGGCTTGTTTGTGGCGAAGAGCCCTTTTGTTGCAGAGACGCCCAGCCACCATTTGCAGCGCATCGGCCTGCCTTGGAATATTGCCCTCGACACCTTGTGCAACCTCAACTTGCGCTGTAAGCCATCAGGGGGTAGAATGCTTTGCAGAACAAGATCCGCCAAGGAGGAAGGACACAAAATGGCTAGCCGCAAATCTGCCTTCACGATAGCAGCGATTCTCCTGTTCCTTATGATCCCGCTCTCCTGTGCGATCAATCCCGTCACGGGCAAGAAGGAATTCATGCTGGTTTCGGAGAAGGACGAAGTCGCCCTTGGAAAGCAGTCCGACCAGGAAATCGGCAAGACCTACGGCATCTACGATGACTCAGCATTGTCGAGGTACGTCAACCGGGTGGGTCAAAGCATATCGAAGACAACCCAGCGGCCGAATACCGAATACCATTTCCAGGTGCTGGACACGCCGGTGATCAACGCGTTTGCCGGGCCGGGTGGATACGTTTACGTGACACGTGGCATCTTGGCTTACTTCAACGACGAGGCCGAACTGGCCGGGGTGATCGGACACGAACTCGGCCATGTGAACGCCAGGCACATAGCCCAGCAGATGAGCCGGATGCAGCTTACGCAGCTCGGACTCGGGGTCGGCATGATTGTCTCGGAGAACTTCAGGAAGTACGCCGGCCTCGCCCAGTTCGGCGTGGGCATGCTGTTTCTCAAGTTCAGCCGGGACGACGAGCGTCAGGCGGACGATCTTGGAGTTGAATACGCCAGCAAGTCGGGTTACGACACCTATCGGATGGCTGCATTCTTCGAGACTCTGGAGAGACTCAATCCGGGTGGCAGCGCCGGCCTGCCGGACTGGTTCTCAACCCATCCCAATCCGGAGAACCGGGTTGGGGCGGTCAACAACAAGACTGCGGAATGGCGCCAGAAACTTGCTCTGACTCAGTACGCGGTCGGGCGTGACGATTACCTCAAGATGGTCAGCGGAGTCACGTACGGTGAAGACCCGCGCCAAGGATACGTGGAAGCCAACGTGTTTTACCATCCGACCATGAAGTTTGCCCTCCCGGTTCCAAGCGGATGGCAGGTCAGCAACACGCCTTCCCAAGTCCAGATGGTCTCCGATAAACAGGATGCGGTCATTCTGCTCGTGCTGGATGATTCCCCATCGGTCTCCGAGGCGGCGAATCGATTTGCGCAGAACGCCAGTGCGGCTGTCCAGTCCAGGGACGAGCTGGTTGTCAACGGACTTCAAGCCGAAAGAATCGTTGCGCGGCTGATCTCTGAGCAGGACACACTTCAGGCCATGTCCTACTTCATTGCCAAAGGCAAGGCCATTTATGCTCTTCATGGCCTGACCAGCCGAAACGGATTCTCCCAATACTCGCCGACGTTCTCCAGGACCTTCGGCGGCTTCAAGAATTTGGACGATCCTTCGAAAATCAACATGCAACCCGCGAGGCTCGCTGTCAAGACCGTTACCAAGGCCGGGAGTTTGAGGACGATCTTGGGCGAATTCGGCACGCCAGACAGCGAGCTCGAAAAGATGGCCGTCTTGAATGGGATGCAGCTGGATGACAATGTGGGCGCGGGGATGCTGATAAAGACCGTGGTGAAATGAGTTAGCAAGGAGGTCGTTGTGAAGAAGCTCATCGTATTGGGTTTGGCAGGCGTGTTGATGCTCGGGAATCTTAGCTGCGGCTGGACTCGAGCAGAGAAGGGAGCGGCCATAGGTGCCGGTGCCGGGGGTGTGATCGGCGCTGCCATCGGGAATAAGGCCGGGAACACTGCAGTCGGTGCGATCCTGGGCGCCGCTGTCGGGGGGACCGCGGGAGCATTCATTGGCGACTACATGGACAAGCAGGCAGCCGAACTCGAGAAGGATCTGGAGAACGCGAAGGTCGAGCGCATCGGCGAAGGTATCAAGGTCACCTTCGATTCCGGGATTCTCTTTGATTTCGACAAATCCACTTTGAGGCCTGCAAGCCAGGAGCAAATCAGGAAGTTTGCTGATGCTCTAAAGAAGTACGAGGACACGGATGTTCTTATCGCGGGGCATACCGACGCAACCGGCTCGGACGATTACAACCTGACGCTGTCACGCCAGCGGGCGGAGTCGGTCGCGAACTACCTGGAAGGCCTGGGCGTGGGCCGGACGCGGTTCACGATAACGGGACTCGGGGAAGCCCAGCCTGTTGCGAGCAACGATACCGCTGAAGGCCAGCAGCTCAATCGCCGCGTCGAAGTCGCAATCTACGCGAATGCCAAGCTAAAGGAAGCCGCCAAGGAGAAGACCCAGGGCTAAACCGATCGGGATCATGCCTCTGCCTCAGACAGTTCCCAGTCGATATCCCCCAGTTCCTGCTGTATGCTTCCTGGTGAAACCGGGGTTTATTCAGGCTCCGCGATATGGTTGATCATGCACAAGGAGGGCTCACGTGGGATACCCGGGGAATGCCGCCGTGCTTGCGGTTGTCTGCATGGCTTCCTTTGTGGGGCTCATTGGCTGTGGTGTTTGTGGGAAGTCAACCGCAGCATAGGGTTTGAATCAGAGTCAAAGCCAAGGGGGGCAGACCATGAGGATACTTGGGATTGCTGTGCTGGCTGTGATCGCGCCCATGGCATGTCTGGCATACGAGCCGAGCATGCTTAGCCTGACAACTCCGTCCGTGCTGGAGAGGGGTCAGGGGGAGATCACCATTCAGCATCGCTTCTATGGACCGGTGAACGAGCGGCCCCTTCAAACATTCTTCGGAATGGATCTGGGGCCGAATGTCGGCTTGATGCTGAGGTTCCCAGTCGGCGCCGGCGTCGAAGTCAAGGGCGGCCGGATCAAGGACTTCAAGGAGTACGTGCTTGACGCGAGCTACGCAAGACGTCTACCCGGAGTTCCCCTCAGCGGGCGACTGGATATCCAGTACTTCACCTTCAAGAAGGATGACCTTACTGAGAGGAAGGGAGATGTGTTCTACCAGGTCGCGCTCCAGGGCGACCCCATCCTCGAGAGGGCCCGGCCCTGTGTCAATCTGGGCTACGACGGTTACAGTGATCGAGTGGGGGTGGGAGCGGGGCTGACCATCGACCTGCTTGAAAGGCTAAGCCTTCTGGGGGAATACTATCCTGTTCTCAGCCGGCATGAAGACGATAGCGACGCTAGTGGCAAGGTTGGGCCAAAGGACGCATTTGCCTTCGGAATCAAGGTGCAGACCTACGGCCATCATTTCTTCCTGATGGTTGGGAACAGCTATGCTGTCGGCACCAGACGGCTGATGCTGGGAGCCAGTAGCAACGACTTGTATTTCGGTTTCAACATCCAGCGGCGGCTCGAGTTCTAGGGAAACTCTCGGAATGGACTGCGCCTGGTCGAACAGGAGGTCGGTGTGACTACTGCAAGCCGGATCGTGGCCATGCTCAAGCTAAAGCCGCTGCCGGCAGAAGGCGGGTACTTCGTCGAGACCTACAGGTCCCGAGATCACATTCGGCGGGAAGCCCTGCCGGAGTGCTATGCCGGCGGGCGTTCATTCTCCACAGCCATATACTACCTCGTAACCGCGGATACATTCTCGGCCATGCACCGGCTGTGCACCGATGAGGTCTACCATTTCTATGTGGGTAGCCCCGTGGAGCTGCTTCAGATCCATCCCGACGCTTCGTTCAAGGTACACAGGCTGGGGACTGATGTCCTGAACGGCATGGAACCGCAGATCGTAATCCCAAAGGGAGTTTGGCAAGGCTCGAGATTGGTGCCGGGTGGCGAATTCGCCCTCTTAGGTACAACCGTGGCTCCGGGCTTCGACCCCGCCGACTACGAACACGGCCGCCGAGAAGAGCTCACCGCGTTCTGCCCCGGGGCCCGGGACCTCATCAGGGCACTGACCCACGAGTAGCCGTTTCCCCTACCTGGTCAGCACGACGCGCTGCGTCTGGCGGGCCCTTGAGGCCCTGCGCAACCTTCTCTTGAACTGACGTCAGGCTGGCGCTACAATGGCCTTCAAAAGCTGGTGCCATCCGATGTTAAGAACGTGGGCGCCTGCGGCGAAAGGTGAACGTGCAATGATCGGCAAATCGGTTTCTCACTACCGGATTCTTGAGAAGCTCGGCGAAGGCGGCATGGGTGTCGTCTACAGGGCCGAGGACACCAAGCTCAAGCGCATCGTCGCCCTCAAGTTCCTGCCCCCGGAGCTTACCCGCGACCCCGAGGCCAGGGAGCGCTTCGTCCAGGAAGCCCAGACCGCCTCGGCGCTGGATCATCCCAACATCTGCACCATCCACGAGATTGACGAGACGGAGGGGCAGACTTTCATAGCCATGGCTTGCGTGGAGGGCCAGAGCCTCAAGGACCGAATCGCATCGGGTCCGCTGAGGTTGGATGAGGCCGTCGCGATCGCGCTCCAGATTGCCGAGGGCCTCGAGGAGGCCCACGAGAAGGGCATCGTGCACCGCGACATCAAGAGCGCCAACGTTATGGTCAATCCCAAGGGTCAGGCCAAGATAATGGACTTCGGTCTGGCCAAGCTCGCGGGGGGCGTCAAGCTCACCAGGCCCGGCACGACCCTGGGTACGATAGCGTACATGTCTCCCGAGCAGGCTCGCGGCGAGGAGGTCGATCATCGCACGGATATCTGGTCGCTGGGAGTCGTGTTTTATGAGATGGTCGCCGGGCGGGTGCCATTCAAGGCTGATCGTGAGCAGGCGGTGGTGTACAGCATCTTGAATGATCCCCCGGAACCTCTGACTGCTCAACGCACCGGCGTTCCGATGGAGCTGGAGCGAATCGTCGGGAAGGCCTTGGCCAAGATGATTGACGAGCGATACCAGCATGCAGGAGACATGCTGGCTGATTTGAGGGTTCTCCGGAGACGTCAGGAGGGCGCTGTCACTGAGGAACACCTTGCTGCGGCAGCTCCCGGCAAGAAATCCATAGCTGTCCTGCCGCTCACGAGTCTGAGTCAGAACAAGGAGGACGAGTATTTCAGCGATGGCACCACTGAGGACATCATCACGCAGCTTTCCAAGATCAGGGATCTCAGGGTGGTCTCACGCACTTCGATCATGCTCTACAAGGACAGCAAGAAGAACCTTCGCCAGATCGGTAAGGAGCTCGGGGTTGCCACGATTCTGGAAGGGAGTGTGCGTCGCTCCGGCGACCGCGTCCGGATAGTTGCTCAGTTGGTGGACGCACTCACTGACGAGCACCTCTGGGCAGAGACCTACGACCGGGACATCAAAGATATCTTTGCCATTCAAAGCGATGTCGCCGAGAAGATTGCCGCGGCGCTTAAGGCGAAGCTCTCCTCAGATGAAAAGGAGCAAATAGAGAAGAAACCCACGGCCAACATGGAAGCTTACACCTATTACCTCAAAGGCCGTGAGTACTATCTCCGCTTCACGACACATGACAATGACGTGGCTGTTGATCTATTCAAGAAGGCACTCGGCCTGGACCCTGACTATGCCCTTGCGTGGGCGGGCCTGGGAGACGCTTATGCCCAGCGGGTCGAACGCTATGGCATGGAGGCCTCCTGGCTGGATTCAGCGGTTGAAGCTGCCAAGAAAGCAATTGAGCTGGATGGCAACTGCGCCGAGGCCTACAAAGCCCTCGGCTTGGCGTATTACTACAAAGGGTTCATCAGCAGGGCTATCCAGGCCAATGAGAGAGCGGTTGAGCTTAAACCTAACCACGCCCCGGCGATTGGCAATGCAGGCATAGATCGTCTGATGCTGGGAGAATGCGATAAGGGCCTGCCGTTGCTCAGAAAAGCACTTGCGCTTGATCCATCAATGGCTCCTCCTTACGTGTTCCTGGGTGAAATGTATCGCCAGATGGGCGACTTCCCCGAGGCAGAGCTGTGGTTACGGAAGATACTTGACCTTCGTCCCGATTACAGCCATGGATGTATGGTTGAAGCCCGGCTTCATGTCGTCCAGGGCAAGCACCAGCAGGCGCACGACGAGTTAAAGAGGGTCGTTGCCGCTAACCCGGACAATCCGAGGGTTCTCGATTGGGCTGCGATGATTGCAGGTCTCATGGGGGACTTCTCCCTGGCTAAGGAGTACTATCGCCGCGCGATCGCGGCCAACCCCTCGTTTGATACTGATTTCTATGCGGTGAGCGGTATCGGGCTGGGGCATATCCTGCTGAGAGAAGGCGAGCGCCATCACGCGGAGCAATTGCTTGCGCAAGCGCGCAGAATCCAGGAGAAGCAAGTTCAAGATGGAGATGAGAGATTCTCTTGTCGCCTATGGCTGGCCGCCATGTGTGCCATCGAGGGACCGCAGGACGAGGCCCTGGCCTGGCTCAAGAAAGCTATCGATGCCGGATGGCGAGATTACCAGATCGCTCTCATAGACCCATGGCTTGAGAACCTGCGCGATGACGAGCGGTTCAAACAGATGATGGCTGACGTTAAGGCCATGCTCGACAAGATGCGCCAGCGCATAGAGACTCAGTGATATGGACGATACAGCCCGGTGCCTGGAGCAGAAGGCCGCTCAACTTCGCGCCGTCGGCCAGATCAGCGCTGCGCTCGCTGCTGCCTGGGAGCTCGAAGATACTCTGGACGTGATCACTCGCATTACCTCCGAAGTGATGGGTGTGGATTCCTGTTCCATCTACCTTCAGGATGAGGTTGCCGGCCGGCTGGTGCTCAAGGCAACTACCGGCCTTGCGAGAGAGGCTCTGGGACAGGCTTCGCTGGCGATCGGCGAGGGCCTGACCGGCTGGGCCATCACCCACGGCGAACCTGTGGCGGTGCGCGATGCCCTGAGTGACCCTCGCTTCAAGCTCCTGCCCGAAACCCATGAGGAAAGCCTGAAATCGCTGATGGCGGTGCCGCTTAGCGTCCAGGGCCGCGTGATCGGCGCCATGAACGTCCAGAAGGCCGTCATGCATGATTTCACGAGCGACGAGGCCGAGCTGCTGTCCCTCATCGCCAATCTGGCCGCCGGGGCCCTCGAGAAGGCCGCCCTCTATGATCGGATGCGCCGCCAGATCCACGAGCTCTCCACTCTGGCCGAGGTCAGCCGGGCGGTCACCTCACCGCTTTACCTGGACGAGATGCTCGGGGTGGTGACCGAGATGACCGCAAGGGTGATGGGCGCCAAGGCGACCTCGCTCAGGCTCTTGGACGATGCCGCGCAGCAACTGGTATTGCGGGCGACCCACAACGTCAATCCGACCGAGCGCCAAATGACTTCCATTCCCGTGGGGCAGAGCATAGTCGGACAGGTCGCGGCCACCGGACGGGCGATCGTCGTCCCCAACGTCCAGACCGACGAGCGCTACTTGAAGCGCGATCTCGCGAGAGACCAGGGCTGGGTATCGCTCTTGTGCGTGCCCCTGGTCGTAAGGGACCGGGTGGTTGGCGTCTTCTCCTGCTACACGGGAACCCAGCACGAATTCACGCCGAAGGAGACCGAGCTATTTCAGACCCTGGCCAACCAGACCGCGCTTGCGATTGAGAACGCGAGCCTGGTCATCAACACGGCCGTTGTGCGCGAGATGCACCACCGGGTCAAGAATAACCTCCAGACCATTGCCATGCTGCTCCGCCTTGAGATGAGCGCCGCTCCCGCGGGGCGGGCGCAAGACGTCCTCGTTGAGACCACCAATCGTATAATGAGTATCGCGGCGGTCCATGAGACCTTGAGCGAGCAAGGTCTCCGCGTGGTGGACGTGAAGAACGTCCTGGAGCGGGTGACCCGTTCCATCGGGGAAATGATGGTTTCCCCGGGGCGCAGTATCGCCATCACGGTTAGCGGTGACGGTCTCGTGCTGCCGTCGCGGGAGGCGACATCGCTGGCCCTGGCCACGAGCGAGCTCGTGCAGAATGCCGTGAAGCACGCCTTCCCGGGCCGCGCGAGCGGGTGTATTGTGGTCCAACTTGAGGCTGGGAAGGGCGAGAGCGCCGTCAGCGTCGAAGATGATGGCGTGGGCACGGCCCAGCTGGCGAAATCATCAAGAGGCCTTGGTCTCGAAATCGTGAATGCCCTGGTAGGGGATGACTTGAAGGGACGCCTGGAGTGGGCGACCTCACCTGCCGGCACACGGGCCACAATTAGATTTCCAAGCCCTGCGGCGACCGGAGCAAAGCCGTGAAGCATGCCAGAATCTTGATTGCGGACGACGAGGCCATCATCCGGCTGGGGCTCAAACGCATCCTGGAAGAGGCGGGGCATACGGTCTATGCCGCCGAGAACGGCGCCGCCGCGGTGCGGCTGGCCGAGGGTTGCAGGCCCGACATGGTGATCCTCGACATAAAGATGCCGGAGATGGACGGCCTCGAGGCAGCGCGAGTGCTACTGGAACGCATGGACGTGCCGATAATCTTCTTAACGGCCTATGGCGATCAGGAGTTGGTCGAGCGGGCAGCGCGATTGCGCGTGATGGGCTACCTGGTAAAGCCTATCAAGGAGGCCGAACTCCTGGCAATGATCGAGGTGGCCGCGCGGCGGTTCGAGGAACACGCCTCGACTGCACGAGCAGCTGCCGAGATGAAGGACGAGCTGGCCTCGCGTCGCACTATCGACCGTGCCAAGGGATTGCTGATGCAGCGCGAGGGCCTGAGTGAGTTCGAGGCCTACGACCGGCTCCAGCGACGCGCCCGGAACGAACGACGTACCTTGCTGGAGGCTGCCGAAGAGGCGATCCGGGATATGGAGACACCCGAGACTTAAGAGGAAAGCGTGCCCCGATATCGCATACGCACCAGACCGGCTCCGGCCCCGTTTGAGTATCCCGCGAGGTTCCAGATGGACGAGACTGACTTCTACGTCAAGTACGGCCACCGTGTCTTCCCGGGCACGTCCCAGCGCGGAGACCCCTACTGGACGGCTGAGATCATCTCCCAGACCTGGTACCAGGCCGAGACCGGGCGCATCCCGATCAGCGGCGGGGGCTATGGCGGCCCATTTAGCGGCGACGGCTTCGAAGGCATGTGGCTTGATATGTCGGAGATCGTCCGCCCCACGCGCGACGGTATTCACGGCCGCGAATACATCTCGACGACAGTGAACCTCGGCGGCGCACCCGAGATGCTCGAGTTCGATCAGGCCGGCCGGCTCTTGACGCCCATGCCGAGGATCATGAGCTTGCCGCTGCCGGTGGCCTTCGGCCCTCTGCCTTTGGACCTGCCCGGCCGGGGCGCGCTGCAGGCCCTGGCTCTTGCGGCGGAGCAGCTTGGCACCCTGTGTATTCTGACGCCCGGTACCTTGGATGCCGCACCGCCCAAGAACCTTGCCGTGCGGCTCACCGCGGCCGACTTCGACCCGTTCACCCGATTGACTCACGATCCGGCCTACGTCGAGATCGAAGAGGAGCCGTGGGCTCTGGAGCGTTGGCGGGCGGCGCGCGGCCGATGGCCTGCCGCGATGGTTGCGTTGCGCCACGCGCTCGGGCCCGATAGCCCGGCCGTGGTGGAGCGCCTGCTGCGCGAAGGTGTTCGCGTCTTTCATCTCTATGCTGACGAGGAAGGCCGAGACCGGGCGGGGCGTCCCTTGCCCGAGTCGCTGCGGGCCGTCCACAGTCACCTGGTCGCCAGGCGCTGGCGCGACAGTCTATCGATACTGGTAAGCGGCGGGATAGCCGCTGCCGATCATGTGCCCAAGGCCATAGCCTGCGGCGCGGACGTGGTGGTCTTGGACTTTGTGCCTCTAGTGGCGTGGGGGTGTGCCCTGTGGGCGGACAAGCTGACGTGCCCCGTGGAGAGCCGCGAGCTAGACCCCGAGTGGGGCGCCCAGCGTCTGGTCAATCTAATGGGAGCCTGGCGCGATCAGCTGCTTGAGGCCCTGGGTGCAATGGGGATGCGTGAGGTGCGCCGGCTGCGCGGTGAGGTCGGCCGCGTGATCTTCGAGGACGTTGAGGCCAAGGCTTTTCGGCGGCTCTTCCATGGTACCGCGCCACTGGGTTCCTATCGGCGGCTCCCTCAGGAAGAGAGTGGGGAGGGCGACATGCGGTGGACCTTTGCGCTGCTCTCGTCGAGCCGTCAGCAAGCGCGGGATGGCTCGCCCAACGGCCAGCAGGAGTTCCGCGTCGGGGGCTCGGGCGGGGGCTTCGACCGGCTGGCCTTTGCCTTCGAGCTGACCGACGAGTGGCAACGGCAAGGCAAAGATAAAGGTAAAGATGGGTGGCTGGCTGATCCCGCGGGTTTCGAGTTGGGCCTGCCCCTTAACCGGCGGGGCGACGGCCGCCCGGATGTGCGGATACGGCTTCCGTGGTACGGTGCGGGCATGTCGTTTGGGAGCGTGAGCCTGGAGGTGATGCTCTGCCGGGCAAGCGCGGCCCAAAGCCTGGGCACCTTCACTTCCACGGGAGAGGGCGGTTATCCTGAGGAGCTTGTCCCGTACGCCGGCTCCATTATCACCCAGGTCGCTACGGGGCTTTTCGGAGTGCGCGAAGAGACCATTCAGCGCGCGCCGATTGTTGAGATCAAGTACGCCCAGGGTGCCAAGCCGGGCCTGGGAGGCCATCTCTTGGGCGAGAAGAACACCGAGGTCGTGGCCCGGGAGCGCGAGGCCGTTTGCGGCACGTCGCTCTTTAGCCCATTTCCCTTTCATAGCGTGTATTCCGTGGAGGACCACAAGAAGCACGTGGACTGGCTCAAGCACGTCAACCCACGTGCCTTGATTAGTGTGAAGGTGAGCACGCCCGCCGATGTGGACATGGTCGCGGTCGGTTCATTCTTCGCGGGCGCGCATATCCTTCATCTGGACGGCGCTTATGGCGGGACCGGGGCCGCCCCCGAGATCGCCAAGAAGAACATCGCCATGCCCATCGAGTACGCCATTCCGAAGGTGCACCGGTTCCTGGAAAGCGAAGGCATTCGGGATCAACTTACAATCATGGCCTCGGGCGGAATTCGCAGTGCCTATGACGTTGCCAAGGCCATCGCTTTGGGAGCCGACGGTTGCGTCATCGGCACAGCTGAACTCGTGGCGATGGGTTGCACGCGGTTGGGCAGTTGCGAGCAGGGGCGCGGCTGCCCCTTCGGCATAACTACCACGGACCCGGAACGCACCAAGCTGCTGGACCGCGAGCATGCCTCCCAGTGGATTGTGAATCTCCACACGAGCTGGCTTTGGCAGCTGGCGGGCATACTTCGGGCGGTCGGAGCCAAGAGCATTCAGGAGCTTAGAGGGCGCACGGACTTGCTGGTCTATCTGGAGTGATCGTGATGGCTCTTAGGAACTCACGCGGGGAAGATGCCGCCACCATCCTGAACTCACGGGCCGGGCTCGTTGCGGGGCAACCGGCCGATCCGAGGTCGCGTGAGGCGGCTGAAGGCGGCTGCGGTGTGCTGGGGCTTGCCGCCAACGTGCCGATAGCCGGGCGGCACGTGATCGCTGCGAGCCGGCAGATGCACAACCGCGGCAACGGGAAGGGTGGAGGGATAGCGGTTGCGGGCCTCGATCCTGCTCAGATGGGTGTGAGCCCGGACGTCTTGCGCACGCATTACCTAATTCAGGTCGCCTGCCTCGATAGCGGCGCGCGCGGGGAAGTCGAGGCCGAGTGTCTGACGGGCCGTTTCGACATCGCAGAGGCGCACGCGGTCCGCGCCGTGGACGACTGGCGCTCCGTGCCTGACCTCGAGGTGCGCCCGCCCGATGTGGTCCGCTACTTCTGCCGCGTCAAACCCGAGGTGCTTGCCCGCTTTGCGGAGGAGAACGGCCTGCGCCATTTGCCGGCGCGGCAGGTGGAAGACGAGTATGTTTACCAGAATACTTTCAGGCTCAATCAGCGGTACTACTCGAGTCTGGGCGAGAAGCGTGCGTTTGTGCTTTGCCACGGCAGGGACCTCCTGGTATTCAAGGTCGTAGGCTATGCCGAGCAAGCCATCGGCTACTATGGCCTGGAAGACCTCACGGGTCACGTGTGGATCTCGCACCAGCGGTATCCTACCAAGGGCCGCATTTGGCACCCCGGCGGCGCCCATCCCTTCATCGGGGTCAACGAGGCCCTGGTCCATAACGGCGACTTCGCGAATTACCACCGTGTTACGGAGTACCTGCGCCAGCGCAACATCGTTCCGCTCTTTCTGACCGATACTGAGGTCAGCGTGCTGCTGTTCGACCTGTGGGACCGGATCTACGGTTACCCGCTGGAGGTGCTGCTGGAAGCGCTGGCCCCGACAACCGAACGCGACTTCGATATGCTGCCGCCTGAGAAGCAGCAACTCTATCAGGCCATCCAACAGACTCACCTCCATGGGAGCCCCGACGGACCCTGGCTCTTTATCATCGCGCGGAGCCGCCCGGATAATCAGGTGTGGCAGCTCGTGGGTATCACCGACACCTCGATGCTCCGGCCGCAGGTTTTTGCGCTACATGAAAACGGTGACGGGCCGGCGGGTGTGCAGGTCGGACTGGTGGCATCTGAGCGGCAGGCCATCAATGCCTGCCTCCGGAGCCTTGCGGCTGAAGATGGTCGCTTCCAACCCCTGGCGGATAAGTACTGGGTGGCTCGCGGCGGCAGCTACACCGATGGCGGTGCTTTTGTTTTCACGGTGTCAAAGGAAGACGGGGCCTGCTGTCTCAGGGTGGAAGATAAGTTCGGCAAGCCAGTCACGGTGCCGAAGGCGTGCCCGGCCAGAGAGACACCTGGCGAGATCGACCTCAGCGATGCCCTCCGCAAATCTGTGACGGATGGCTTCCCGCAGGACTCGGACACGTGGTTTGGTGGAGCGGTGGGTCTCTTCGCCGCGACCGACCTCGGTGCGATGGCTCGGTGGATAGACTGGCTGGTTGATCTTGCCCGCCAGAACGAGGCAGCGTATGGGTATGTTGTGGATGCCCTCACCTTGCTCCGGGACAGGCGGTTCGACACGGGGGCGAAACAGCGCTCCGCCGTGCTGGCGGCTGTGGACAGCGGCTTGTATCGTCTCCTGCGGGCCGCGCGGGCCCTGGATGCTGGGACTGGGGGCGCCTACAGGAGCCTCAGGTTTGATACCGGGCATACTCTGCGCGGTCCGGGTGCCGGAGAATCGGTGCTCGTGCTGGATGCCTCGGGCTTCCCCTCCGAAGGTGAGGAATCCGCGGCGCGCCTGGTGTGCACGGCCTATTCGCTAGGGTGGCGTCATGTCATCACATTTGACTGGCGCGGAGGGCGCTTTGCGGGTTGCGGTCTGGGACCCGGCACGGATGGCGTGCGATTGGACGTCTATGGAGATAGCGGCGACTACCTTGGCTCGGGCCTGGATGGAGGCGAGATAGTCGTCCACGGGGACGCTCAGGATCAGGTAGGACAGATACTCCGGCGTGGTCGGCTGGTGATCCACGGCGACGTGGGACAGACCTTTCTTTACGGAGCTAAGGGCGGAGATGTCTTTGTGCTAGGCTCGGCTGCCGGCCGGCCGCTGATTAACGCTGTGGGCCGCCCCCGCGTCGTGATCAATGGCACGTGCCTGGACTACCTCGCTGAGTCCTTCATGGCCGGCGACCCCCTTAAGGGGGGAGGGTTTGCGATTCTCAATGGAGTAGCCTTTGGGCCGGCCGGCCGGCTGACGGAGCTCGATACGCCATACTCAGGAGGGAACCTCTTCTCGCTCGCCTCCGGCGGTGCCATTTACCTCCGCGACCCCCACGGCAGGGTGGACGACGGCCAGCTCAACGGTGGCCGGTTCGCTGCCCTTTCCGATCGGGACTGGAGCCTTATTGAGCCTTACCTCCGGCAGAATGAGGCTCTCTTTGGCATCGCCCTTGACGATCTGTTGCGCGTCGATGGCGCGGTGCTGTCTCCAGAGAACGTGTATCGCAAGGTCGAAGTTGAGTCCCTCGACGTACTGCATTGAACTGACTGTGGACGGATGCGCTCCTGCCAAGTAGATTAAGTGCTGTGGGGACGAATACGCAAAACAGATACTCGAACGGGTACCATCTCACGCCAGGAAGGGCGTCTTGAGATCTCTGGAGATACTCGCGGATGCGATTGAAGGAGTAAGGGCGAACTGCAAGTGCGGAGGGAAGTGCGATGAGACCGACAGATGATGTAGGCGGCAAGCAGGCGTGCTCGCCGGGCTCCGGTGCCGACCAGGAAAGGCCGTGCTCTTGTGGGTCGGGGTGCTGCAGTCCTGGGGCGCAGCCGGGCGAAAGAGCGAGCGGAAGGCCTTACGTTAGATCAATTATCTTCATCGCGGTCATAGGCGGTGCGATTGCCGTGGCAGCATGGTCGCTCGTTAGAGCGAACAGGGGAGGCGCGCCAGTGATGACCCAGATGCCTCTTGAGGAAATGCTTGGTCGCGGGAGCGCGAGCGCTTTAGAGCGCGGGTCAGTGCCCACCATCGCCGAGATAGCCCCCGGCAAGGATTTCGCCTTCGTGCTCCTGGCGGGCGTTGATCCACAGCAGACCGTGACCGCAACGCAGGTTCTCCAGCAGGTCTCCAGGACGCTGGGTCAGCGAGGAGTCCAGGCGGCAACTGTGACCATCATGCAGAATGATGCCGGCTTCCAGAGAATGGCGAGGGCCTTCGCGGTTGACAAACTACCTGCAGTCGTGCTGGTTGGGAAGGGTGG
>Ga0315275_10000755_pt1 | contig 27039 bp, 30 predicted proteins | sample YL17G03_0_MG_FD_205557 | JGI IMG/M metagenome (GOLD analysis project Ga0315275, IMG submission 205557) | Sediment microbial communities from Yellowstone Lake, YNP, Wyoming, USA - YL17G03_0 | ecosystem: Environmental > Aquatic > Freshwater > Lake > Sediment | place: USA: Wyoming | collected...
CAGCTAAACACATACAAATCATTAAAGTAAAAAATAGAAATTCAATCGACAGTCTCGATGGACTCGAGTTCTTTAATATAACTGGGATCGAGACCATGCTCCTTAGCACCCTTGATCATTAATCCCACATACTTCTTGGTGGGCTTGAACGGTCCTTTCGGATTAGTAGTCCTATAGGTAGCCACCTTAACCATCTTCCCAGACTCGTCCACAACATAGATAGTCTGTCTGTAATAGATGCCCTCGGGAATTCCTTCGATCGTGTCTAAGTGAAGCAGCTCCTCATTAGAGACCTCGTATAGAATCCCCCTAACCAGCTTAGCGATAGCTGGCTCAATTCCCGTCACACCCCCATTATAAGTGCGGCTGAGAAAATTGAATTGAACTTCCCAGTTGGGGAGGATTGCCTTACCCATGTATACCGCCTTCGGGCAGCGCCTCTTCAACGTCTGAGTCCAAAAAGGAACCATAGGAGAAGTACAGCATGGGGCTGATGGAGGTTGATTCGGTTAAAAGCGTTGCTTTATGGGGCGATGATTGTTACTCATTGATCCGGGCTTCGCTTGTACTGCTTCTCGCCGAGAATGTGGCGGTGATGCATCCAGTTCACGTGCTCCGGGGTGAGCCTGACCCTCATGAGGTCTCCATACTCGTGGGTGGTTTCGATATAGTCCATCCCCATGGTGAGGTACCAGTCACGGAGCTTCCTCTCTCTCTCATCCACCTCCTCCGTGTGGCAGGTGAAGTGGCTGTACCCGCTCTCGTAGCAGTAGATGTGGACGAGGGCGAAGAGGCTGCTCCCCACGCCCTTCCCCTCGATGACGCTCGCGAGGGTGTCCCCGTAGTAACCACCGGGGAGTTCCGAGTCCTCGTATCCGAAGAAGAAGGCTAGGGGCTCCCTCCCCTGCCTCACCATGATGAGTGTGAAACCTGGCTTCTCACTCTTCGCCATGAGTTCCCAAAGACTGTACCTGAGCTCATCCCTGAACATGCTGGACTCTATCTTGATTATCTCGTCAATCAGCTTTCCGTCGAGGGATAGGTGGACGCTTATCTCGACATTCTCACCGAGGAGGCTGCCCAGCCTCTCCTCCAACCGTCTGGATGCCTCATCGAAAAAGGGTGGCTCCTCGCTCATCGAGGAGCTACTTGATGCCGTACCGCTTAAGACCTGCGCCCACGACCTCGCGTATCATGTCGTCGAAGCTCCAGTCACCCCGTAGCCACATGAAGGGGTAGAAGCTGAAGTCGTCTATGGAGGCGTCGCAGTCGATGCCGGGGAGCGGGTTGATCTCGAGGAAGTAGAGTTCGCCGCGGCTGTTGTACCTGTAGTCTAGGCGGCCCCAGTCGCAGCACTGGAGGACTTTGACCGCCTTGAGCGTCGTCTCCTCTATCTCCCTCTTGAGCTTCTCGGGTATCTTGGCGGGGCAGATGTAGTTGGCGGAGGTGTCGTAGATGGTCTTGGCCCTCTGGCCGAGGACGGTTCCAAGCTCTGGGGCGAACCTGCTGAAGTCCATCTCGAAGATGGGGAGGACGCGTGGCTTCTCGTCGCCTATGAAGTTGCCCACGATGCCGACGGTGAACTCGCGGCCGTCTATGAACTCCTCGGCGAGGATGCCCTGCTTGTAGAACTTTAGCATCTCCCCGAGCTTTCTGCGGAGCTGCTTCTCGTCGTGGACGACGTTATCTATGTTGATGCCTATGCTGCTGCCCTCGTGGCTGGGCTTGAGGATGACGGGGTACCTGAGCTTCGCGTCTATGGGGTCGTTCTCCTCGAATAGGACTGTGAAGGGCGCGGTCTTGATGCCGTGCCATTCGAGTACCTTCTTAGTGGTGGGTTTGTCGAGGCAGATGGCTGTCGCCATGATGCCCGCGCCGGTATAGGGGATGCACAGCATCTCGCAGAAGGCGGGGACCTGGCTCTCCCTGCTCTCACCCCTGATGCCCTCAGCCCTATTGAAGACGAGGTCCGGCCTCTCCCGTCGGAGCGTCTCGAAGCAGGTCTCATCAGCCTCGATGTGGAAGTATTCCCACCCCGCAGCCTCGATGGCATGCTTCACGAGCTCGATGGTGTGCTCCGGCTCGTACTCGACTTGGAACTCGCCCTTGTCGTGGCGAGTGTTACAACAAAAAGCGATCCTCAACTTCCTGCGGCTAAGGGACGTCCGAGAGGACCTCCTTGTAGATGCTGAGGGTCGGGTTCTTGATGTTCTCCGGAATCGTGATGGCCTCGTGGATGCCGAAGAAAGTTTTATAGAGTTCGTCCTCCCTGCCCTTGGCCTCGTCGAGGAACCTCTGCTCGAACTCCTGCGTGAGGGGGCTCTTGTCCCCGTTCTTCCACGCCAGGTAGAAGGCGAATAGCTGCTCGTCGCGGCCCCTGCCAGTGAGAGCGTAGGTGTTGACGTCGCTTCCGCCGAAGAGGCTGAAGTACTCCTTGCAGTCCTCCGTGAGCATGTTCTTGGTTAACCCAACCGTCTTGGGGTCGAAGCCACACGCCTTGATGAGTAGGTACATCTTGCTGCAGACGCTGCAGGTCATGCACCACCTCGTGTCGCGGCCCGCCTCGGTCTCGACGAAGCAACTCATATGGTACTTGGCGACCTCGGGGTACCTCTTGTAGAGGGCGTAGACGACGGCGATGTCGTTGAGTGGCTCGATGACGCTCATCGTGCGGACCCCGCCGCCTGTGAGCAGGCGGGTGATGACGTCGATGTTCACCGTCCACTTGTGGCTCTGGTCAAAGGCCGGGTAGCAGATGTAGCCCTCCCTATCGTAGTAGTACTCGCTGCAGCTCTGCTCGTTGCCGAAGAGGATGTACTTGGCCTGGAACGTGTTGGCTATGGGGAGCAGCATCATGGCGTACTGGGTGTTCTGGAGGCCCCAGCCGATCTCCGTCTTACCCACGCCGAGGCGGATGCCGTCGCGCAAGTGACCAGTCGTGTGGATGATCTTGTTCAGCTTCACCTTGAACTCGTTCTCAAACTCCTTGGCGAGGACGTCCTTGTGCTTCTCCTCGTAGAGGAGGAGGGGCTCAACGACGTAGGCCGCCTGTGGGTTGAGGCCGAGCTCGCGGCAGACCGCCCACGTGAGCAGGCTGTCCTTGCCGAAGCTGAGGGCGACGACGCTGCTGTCGTCCCTGCTGGGCTGCTTGTAGGTGGGGAACTTCACGTCGTAGTCGCTGAACTTGATCTTCAGGTTCATGAACTCCTTGAGGAGTTCCGATGTCCTGGTCCCGTCTACGTCTGCGCAGCTCGGCAGGTCCATCAGGAGGTTCTGGAAGAACTGGGTCTGGAAGAAGGGGGCGGAGGTGTTGTACCTTAGCTCGCTCTTCCTTAGGGTCAGGGGGAGGTGGACGGTCTCGGCGTAGACGAGGTTGTCGAAGAGGACATCCTTCGCCTCCTGGGGATAATTCTTCCAGAAGCCGTTGGGATACTTTACGACATACCGCGACCCGCGGAGATTTATTTCATAACCCGTCTCAATCTGTCTCGCTTCCACAGAGAGGCTAGACACTATTCACATACCTGCGTGGACTTTGTATCCGGATGCGATAATCATTAATCCTACTTATTATTGCTTACTATCAGGTTAGAGTCAGATCTTGACGGCAATGTTGCAAGGAGAATTAATCGCACACGGTATCGGCGACACGATATTCACACGTTCCCGCAACCTCGAACAGTTGCTCGGATATGGCAACATTTACATAAAATTTGAGGGTGGGAACCCGACGGGGACGATGAAGGACCGCGCCGCCTACGCGTGCCTCAGGGTGGCGAAGGAGGGGGGCTACGGTGAGCTCGCCATCGCAAGCTGCGGTAACTTCGGGGCGAGCTTCGTAAGCCTATCTCGGATCTTTGGGATCACGACCCACGTCTACATCCCGGAGAAGTACCACACGCCGCGGATAGCGGAGATGGAGAGGCAGGGCGGCGTGATCCACCGCGCCCCGGGCACTTATGAGGAGGTCGCGGAGTCCTCGGGCATCGAGGCGGGTAAACGGGGATGGTACAACGCCAACCCGGGAACGCCGGAGAACAGAGCCGCCTCGGTCGAGGCATACGCCACCATCGCCTACGAGATAGTGGAGAGGATGGGGCGCGCCCCCGACGCGGTCGCAGTCCCCACAGGCAACGGCACGACTCTCGCGGGCATAAACCACGGATTCCAGAACCTCCTCAGGGCGGGGAAGACAGCGAAGGCTCCCGCCGTCATCGCGTCGAGCACCGACGGAGGAAACCCAGTAGTCTCCTGCTGGCTCGCTGGTAAGAGGAGGATCGAGGACCTGAAGCCCGATGGGTTAGTTGAGACCGCGTTAAACGAGCCGCTTGTCAGCTGGAAGAGCTTCGACGGGCAGGAGGCCCTCGATGCCCTCTGGGAGAGCGGGGGCTGGGCCGCCCATGTGACCGACGGGGAGATGATTCGGTACTCGGAGATCGTCGCAAGGGAGGAGGGTCTCTCGGTTCTCCCCGCCTCATGCGTCTCCCTCGCTGCCCTCACATACTACATAAAGGAGAAGAAGCTCCAGAAGGGCCTCGACCTCGTCGCCTTCTTCACGGCGAGGAACATGTAGCCCTCCTCAGGGACGGGGTCATCATAATGTCCTTCATCATCGGTGGGTAGACCCGACACTTTCACCAGCCTCTAAACCCCTCATTCGGACTGGTTTTAAGCGACTATCTCCAGTTCCTTCTAGATGTCCTCGGTCTTCGGCCTCCTCCACCCAAGGATCAGGGATGCCCTGGCTGGCTTCGGCATCGTGGAGCCGACGCCGCCCCAGGAGCGGGTCATCCCCCCGATACTGGCCGGGGAGAACGTCCTGCTCGTGGCACCGACGGCGAGCGGGAAGACCGAGGCCGCGCTCCTCCCTGTCTTCGATTCCTACCTCCGCGAGGGTGACAAGACGGGCATAAACATAATCTACATCACCCCCCTCAGGGCGCTGAACAGGGACATCGACAAGCGCATGATGGCGTGGGCGGAGCACCTCGGCATAGATGTTCAGGTCCGCCACGGCGACACTACGCAGAAGCAGAGGAGGAGCCAGCTCAGGAAGCCCCCCCAGATGCTAATCACCACCCCCGAGACGTTGCAGGCTATCCTGCCGACGAAGGAGATGAGGAAGCACCTCGCCTCAGTAAGGTGGGTCATCATCGACGAGATACACGACCTAGCCGCATCGAAGAGGGGGGCGCAGCTGACTGTAGGCCTTGCTCGCCTCGAGGAGGTCGCAGCGAAGCCCCCGCAGAGGATAGGACTCTCCGCCACCGTCGGCAACCCTGAGGTCATCGCCGCCTTCCTCGCCGGCCCTCACCCCATCAAAGTCGTGGAGGTCACCGTCGACAAGGACTACGTCTACGACGTCGAGTACCCCGAGCCCAAGGACGAGGACTTCGACCTGAGCAGTGACTTAAACACGACGCCCGTCGCCGCTTCCCGCCTCCGGGCTATCAGGGACCTCGTCAAGGAACACCGCTCCACCCTAATTTTCGTTCAGGGCCGAGGACAGGCGGAGAGCCTCGGCCACAAGCTCGGGCAACTAGACCCTGGCATAGAGGTCCATCATGGGAGCCTTAGCAGGGAACAACGCCATATAGTCGAAGACAAGTTCAAGGCCGGCGAACTCAAGGCTATAGTCGCAACCTCCACCCTCCAGCTCGGTATCGACATCGGCAACGTCGACCTCACAATCCAATACAACAGCCCCCGCCAAGTCTCCACACTAATCCAGCGCGTCGGCCGCGCCGGCCACAAGCTCAGCAAACTATCAAGGGGCATCATCATCACCGCCTACGGGGAGGACGCCCTAGAGTCAATGGTCACAGCCAGAAAAGCAAAACAAAACGAAATCGAACCCACAAAGCCCCACGCCAACCCCCTCGACGTCCTCGCCCACCAGATAACCGGGATAACCCTCGACACCGGCGAAGCAAACCCAGAAAAAATTTTTTTCCTCATAAGTGGTAGCGCAAGTTGCTTCAAGACCCTCAGCAGAGAAGACTTCGACGAGGTCACCGCCTTCCTCGACGCCATCAAGATAGTAAACAGGAGAGGAGATAAACTGGAGAAGACGAAGAAGGGACAGAGATACTACTACGAGAACCTCGGCATGATCAACGACGAGAGGCGCTACCCCTTCATCAACGTCGCCACGGATCAGGTCATCGGCACCGTGGGCGACGAGTTCTGGACCCTGCGCGCCCGAGTCGGCCTAAACGTCATCCTCCGAGGCAGGGTCTGGAAGATACTCCAGATAGACGAGGACGAGGGGCGCCTCTTCGTCCTCCCCAGCGACGACCCACTCGGAGCCCTCCCCGGATGGGACGGCGAACTCATCGGAGTCACCAAAGACATAGCAGAGGAGGTCGGCGACCTCCGAGAGAGGATCGCCGAGAGGATCAAGGCGAAGGGTCTAGACAAGACCATCGAGGAGCTATCCACAGAACTCCGTGTTCCGCTCGCAACGGTCGCTGTCGCGGCAAAGGAGGTCGACGCCCAGCTATCCCACGGCTTCCCTATACCCACCAAGGACCTCATACTCGTCGAATCCTACGAACGCTACATCATCATACACACGGCCTACGGGAGCAAGGTCAACACTACACTCGGCTGCGTCCTCGACGCCGTCCTCAGCGAGAAGGACCTAATGCTCGGCTGGTGGAGCGACGCCTACCGCATACTCATAGAGACGCCGCAGAAGGTCAACAGGTACGACGTCGACGACATCCTCAACACCCTCAAGTCGCTGACGCCAATGGATGTGGAGAAACGCCTCTCCGAGTACATGGAGGCGAGGTTCCCCTACGCCTACAACATGAAGTTCATCGCCGAGCGCTTCGGCGCCATCCCCCGAGGTAAATCCTACAGCGCCGACGCCCTGCACAGGCTCTACCGCAGATACAGGAACAGCCCCATCTACAAGGAGGCGCTCCGCGAGGTCTACAAGGAGAAGCTCGACCTCCCATCCGTGAAGGAGATCGCCGATGGGGTCACAACCGGCCACGTCAAGCTTCAGTACGTCCAAGCGAGGGAGCCGAGCCCCCTCGCCCGCCACATCCTCGAGGCGTACGCCGACCTCGAGGAGATGATGGACTCCAGCATCGCAGTCCCCGACCAGCTCGATTACATGCAGAAGAGCGTCCACGCCCGCGAGGTGAAGCTGAGCTGCATGAACTGCAACGAGTGGCACACGGAGGCGAGGATCAGGGACCTCCCCGAGCGCCCAACGTGCCCACACTGCGGCTCGGGCCTCCTCGCCGTCCTCCGCCGACACGAGGACCCGGCCCACTTCCAGTCCCTCCTCAACCACATGAAGGCAGGCGAACAACTCCTCCCAGAGGAGACCGACACACTCACAAACGGGCGCAAGACCGCCGACATGGTCCTCAGCTACGGGCGCAAGGCCCTCGAGGCCCTAGCAGTCCACGGCATAGGCCCAGTCACCGCCTACCAGGTCCTCAGCAGAATGCACACAACAGACAAAGACCTCTACTCGGACCTGCTAAAGGCGAAAATTCAGTACATGCGTACGCGGCAGTACTGGGATGATAAGAAGGATAGGGTGAAGTAGACCTACTCGTCGTCCTTCAGGTACTTTTCCTCGTCCCCGGCCTCGAGGGCGAAGTTCATGTGGGCCATGCTCGCCCCCGCGTTCAATGCGGCTGCGACGGCGATGACCTCCGCGAGCTCCTCCTTCGTCGCACCAGCAGCCAACGCCCTCTTCGCGTGGGCCTCGATGCAGTACGGGCACCTGGTGATGTAGGTGGCAGCGACCGCGCAGAGCTCCTTCGTCTTCACGTCGAGCTTGCCCGGCTCGAAGACCTTCTCGTCGAAGGCGCCGAACGCCTTCAGGACCTTCTGGTCGAAGTACTTTGAGACTTCCCTGTTCCTCTTCTTGGCGTAGTAGTATGCCATAGCCTAGGGTCTCCGCCACACCGTATTCAAGCCTTACGGTGGAGTCACCGACTCATTATTTCCGCCACGGCTTCCACACACCTGTCCACTCCCTCGCCTAAGTGTCCCGAGTTGAGCCTCGAAAGTTGGACTCTGAAGGAGTCGTCGCCGAGCATCTCCTCGACGAGTAGCAGTAAGCTGTCCCTGTCTATGTTCCTCTGGTGGGTGGCGTGGGCGACCCCGAGTTCCTGGGCTCGCCTGGCGTTGCCGTACTGCTCCGTGTGCTTAGGCACCGGGATGATTATCGAGGGCTTCCCGTAGCAGATGCTCTGCATCATCGTCTCGTGCCCCCCACGGGAGACGACGAGGTCGCAGGCGTTTAGGACGTCGAACCTGTCCTTCACCCAACTCACCTCGACGAGGGCGCCTCTCCTTACGGGCTTCGAGTCGCCGTTGGGGTTCCCCATCGACATGACGACCCGGATATCGTCGGGGAACGACTCGAAGATGGGGCCTAGAATCTTTAGGAGCGGCATCCTCTCGGCGCGTGGGCCGCTTATCCCCGCGTAGATCAGTTTCTGGCCCCCCTCGATGCCGAGCTCCCCCCTCACCTTCACCCTCTCCCTCGTCTCCTCCGGCCTCCTCGGGAGGATGGCACCGACGAGCTCCACCCTCCTCTGATAGGGGCCGGGTATGCGTAGACAGTCTGTGCTCAGCGTATTCGGCGCGGGGAAGTCGGGTATCAGTATCTTGTCGGCGTAGCCCCAGCCCCTCCCCATGAGGGTCATGACGATGCCGTCCGCGACCTTGGCGAGCATGAACATATCCCTCTGCCGCGGTATGAGGGGCGTGAACTGGTTTAGGATGAGGAGGATGGGTACCCCGAGCAGCTTCGCCGCGAATATCGAGGAGAGGCGAGAGTCGGAGACCACAACGTCGGGCTTGAAGGCCTTCATGTACTTGATCTCGGCGTTCACCTGCTTCATGAACGTGGGTAAGGCCTTGACGCCCTGATTGACGGAGGACAGCCTGAGGTCGATGCTCCCCGAGGAGTCGTTGGACATCGAAATGGGGGGAACGGATACGACCCTGAAGCCGTTCCTCTCAGCGTAGTCGACGCCTTCGAGGTAGGTAGAGAACAGGATCTCGGCGCCCCGTCTCCTCAGTTCGAGGGCTATGGGCAAGTTTCGGCTGACATGACCGAGCCCTATCCCACAGGGGGTGAAGTATATGCGCGCGCCGTCGAAGTACTCCAAATGAACCAACCCTAGCCCCGGATCTCTTCCCTCTCGACCTCTCCACTCGGTGTCGACTCAGCGAAGATTATCGCTTGGAATCTGGAGACCTCTGTGCCGGGGAGGAGCCACGAGTCTGGTGGGAGCCCCGCCTTCACACAGCATTGGGAGAGGAACTCCTCCGCGTCCCAGCCCCACTCCGTCGCCACCTGCGGGAGAAGCAAGCCGCTCCTGCCGCCGCGCTTGAAGATGAGGCCATCCACGCCTATCCTGATCAACGATGAGTACTGCCTCGGCTCGGAGACCTTCATCCTCTCAGGTGGTGTGAGGACGCTGACCTCGACGACGATCTCTCCCAACTCCCTTTTAGTGAGTCTTGGGAACCTAGGGTCCTCAAAGGCGGCGGCGTAGGCGACGTCGTTGACGGCCTCGACGAGGGGCTTTATTGGGTACGGGTAACCGATGCATCCCCTCAGCTGCTTCTCGCCGCCCCTGAGAATGTTCAGGGTGACGAAGACGCCGCAAACCTCGCGCGTCTTCGGGGGCGCGTCGGCCAGGTCGGTTTTTACCCTCGTGAAACTGGCCTCGATCGTTCTCCTTGCGAGTCGTACTAAGTAGGTTCCCTCGTCGAGGGTAAGGTCGAAGGTCACGTTGGCCCCTCTTTCAACAATGGGGTTCCCGGCGCGTTTTAAAGGATGTCGGACACTATTCGCCCTTCCCTGCATGGCTTAGAGTCTCCACGATCCTGGACCAATGGCTCCCGCGCCAGTATATGCTTCCACATCTCGGGCAAACCCAGAAGTCATCTACAGCCCTGAGGGTGCCTTCGGGGACCTTGCCGAAGACGTCGGTCTTGGCGACCTTGTCGACTGTGTGGTTGCACTTCGGGCACCTTGCCTGGGCGGGGTCGAGGATGATGCCGAGTTCGAGGGTGAGTTGGCTGAGCGCCTCCTCGTCGCCCTCTTCCTTAATGTAGGTGGCTTTGGCGCCTCGTTTCCGCGCCCTCATGACGAGGGCCTCATCACGCGTCAGGAGGATCCTATCCTCCCTCACCGCTTCCTCTATGAGGTCGTCGTCTGGGGTGTCCTTCCTGTACTCGGTGTCGTATCCCCCTATCCTGAGCCACCGGGATAGGGAGCCGAGCATGCCGTCTAAGAGGAAGCGTGGCGCCATCTCTGGGCTAGAATTGGTTGTGGGGGCTTATTCCTCCTTCTCCTCGGCGCGGCAGTCTTCGCAGAGGAAATCGCCGTCGACGCCGCGGAGGTTGGTGGAGTACATCTCGCAGCGGTCGCAGTAGCCGACGGTGGAGGGGCTGTAGGTGTTGGGTCCTCCGTTGATCTTGGAGTTCTCCCTCATAATCTCCATGATGGTGGGGATGATCCTGATGATGTCCTTGTGGCTGATTATGCCGACGAGTTGCCCCTTGTAGGTGATGCCGAGGCGCCTTATGTTGAGCTTGTCCATCATCCTCATGGCGTCTACGATGGGGGTCTCCGCCTTCACGACCCTGAGAGGGCTCGACATGACATCCCCGGCCGTGACGCCGTGTGGGGACTTGCCGTCGGCGACTACCCTGAGGACGATGTCCCTTTCGGTGACTATACCGACAGGCTGCCCGCCTGAGTTGTTTACGACGATGGCCCCCAGCTTTTGCTCACGCATCAGCTTGGCGACCTCTGTGATGTCGCTGCCCTCTTCGACGGCGAAGACGGGGCTAGACATCGCCTCCCTCACCATCATCCTCGGTTCGAGTTCAAGGCTCAAGCCCCATGCCTCCGAGTTGAGAGAGGTTTCAGGGTATAAAAAGGGTATGAAGAAGTAACATGTAGTAAGCGGTGAAGCCTAATCGGTCAGTAGGCTGACGCCGCCGCAGTGGTCGCAGACGACGACACCGCGTGTCGAGGCTTTCTCGGCGGAGACGCCGATCCATCCACCGCATTGGCTGCATCTAACTAGAACCCCGCCGCCCACGATGGCTGAAGCCTTTGTCTCACTCACCTTGTTGATGCCCCTGAGAAGGGTGGGACGTTTTAGACCGAGCCTCGAAGCCATGAGGCGTATTGAATTTGGACTCCTGCTGGGTAGCTGGTCGAGGAGATCGTGGAAAGAGGCCCAACTCGGGTATAATTTTCTCAGTGTTTCGACCTCGTCTTCCATCCAACTCCGTTGCCGCATCACCATGATTAGCTACCTCTAGGGTGTTGTCGTACCGCAGGGTTGGGTCCCCCTATGGCAGGTAGATTCAAGCAACGGCTTCTCCTGTTACCCTGAGTCGCCGAGCCCCCTCGATTCTCAGGCTCTGAAGTCACCCTCAGGCCAACCCGAGGGCCCCGTTCCACCCGTCTCCGCCATTTTAGTGATGGGAGTCGGTTGTTCTGTTCCTTCAGAGCAACCCCGCGTTACGCGCTTAGAACGGCTCGGTTTGTATATGATGGTTCTGTTGCAGGGATGGTTCATTGCCGTGTGTGGTGTTGTGGAAAATTATATCCCTGTTTGTCACATCGGAGTAAATATTGTCGCTGCAGGTTGAGACGAAAAGCGATTTATCGATGGCGGTGAAAAGGTCGAGACGACGGCTCGCCTACTTGACTCCTACAAGGAAAAACTGTCAGCATATAAAGAAACGCCTTCTCATAGATCCCAGTCCGGATACAATGGGTGACAACGAAAGGTTTAATGGAAAACCATGGATTGGGTTATGCGACTCCTTTGGATCTCCACTATATTAGCAGGCCCAAACTGGACCATCCGGACATGATCGCCGCGTGGCCAGGGATGGGGTACATCGCGAAGATATCCGCAGATTACCTGCGCAGGCGGCTTAACGCCAAGCTATTCGCTGAGGTAACCTATTATCATAACATGCTGGTCTATAACAACGGGATGGGCGACTTGTCGCCGATAAGGCACAGGTTCTACGCCGCGCCGGAAAAGAACCTTATAATATGCGTGGGCGACGCGCAGCCCTCGATCCCGGAGGAGTCGATCAGGCTGGCGGAGAAAGTAGTTGGCCTAGCCGTCGATCTCGGCGTCCGCCGGATGTGGACGATGGCCGCTTACCCTACGGAGTACACGGAGGAGCCGCAGGTCTACGGGGTTTACACGAGTGAGGCGATACGGGGGCAGCTGGAGTCTATTGGGGTAAAGATCGTTCAAGAGGAAGGCGTGGTAAACGGTTTGAATGGAGTGGTCATAGGCCTCGCCAAGGCTAGGGGCGTACCCGGGGCCTGCCTCATGGGCGATATCAAGTACGCAAACGTCCCCCAACACCTCTCCTCCCGCGCCGTCCTCATCAAGCTCGCGTCCCTCCTCGGCATAGAACTTGACACGACGCTGCTGGAGAAGAGGGCGAGGCGCCTCGACGCATCCATAAGGAAGAGGCTGGAAATGCTCGAGGAGGAGAACGAACTCCTACCGATATCCGACAAGAAGCCGGACTACATAAGTTAGCCATGCGATACACCCAAATATCCCTGCACTGGATTAGACCGGTGATCGTTGAATGAAGCCATCCGAGAAGCTTTACTGGATAAAGACTGGACTCGCCTTCGTCGCCGCGATACTTTGCGTGGTTCTGCAGATCTACGTCAACATGGACGGCACCCTAGTGTTCATGCTCGGCACCCTCCTCTACCTAGCTTCTTCGGATCTACTATCGGGCTTCTTCAAGCTGGACAGGGGGCACGGGTTGAAGATCGGCGTGGGCGCCTACATCTTCATCTGGGTTATGATCTGGACCCTCTTCTACACCGTGTTTAAGACGATGCCGGTATAGGGCTACTTCTTCGTGGCGAGCCTGTAGTGGATTAGGTCCAACCAGGCGGAGAAGAACCCCGTGTCGAATGGCTTGGGTCTCCCCTTCTGAAGGATATCCCTGAAGTCTTTGCTGTACTTTTCGAGGGCCTCTTCTGTTGTGCTGGCCTTGTTGAGGAAGTCCCTCTCGTCGCCGGATCGCGCCGATGTGAGTATGCCTTCGAGGGCCTTGATGTATCCTTCATGGAACTCTGGGTTGGTGTTCTTCCTGTTGCGGATCTCCTCAAGGGCCTTGTCGGCGTCGCTGAACCGCCTCTCGATGACGGCGTCGAAGAAGACTATGACGGCTTCGCGGGTCTTGCCTGTGGCCGTCATTCCTCGGGGTCTGTCAGATCTCTTCATCGCTTTCTATTCCTTGTTCGGTTATCCTGATAGGGACCTCTCCCTCGGGGAGGCTGGGGCTCACAATTAGTTTGGCTATTCGTATATTATCTCTGCCCTTTCTGAGGAAGATTCTAGTGTGGCTCATGTGGCCGACTATGTGGCCGCCGACCGGGATGACGCCCTTCGTGAAGAATGCGTCGGGTTGCGCCATGACCTGATTTGTGATGACCGCGACGGTGTTGAAGGCGCGGCTCAGTCTCATCAGCTTGTGCATGTGCTTGTTGAGGAGCTGCTGCCTGCTGGCGAGCATCTCGCGACCGAGGTACTCGCTGCGGAAGTGGCTTGTGAGGCTGTCGACGATTATGAGGCGGATTTTGTTCTCCTTGATGACTTCGTCGGCGTTGTCGAGGAGGACCATCTGGTGGTCGCTGGTGTAGGCCTCGGCGAATATTATCTTCTTCAGGGCCTCGTTGGGGTCTAGTCCGAATCTCTTGGCTATCTGCTGTATGCGCTCGGGGCGGAACGTGTTCTCGGTGTCAACGTATAGGGCTCCGCCGTCGAGGCCGCCCTGCCCCTCTGGGAGCTGGACGGTGACGCAGAGCTGGTGGCAGATCTGGCTCTTCCCTGTTCCAAACTCGCCGTAGAACTCGGTGAGGCTCTGTGTCTCCAGACCCCCCTTGAGCAGAGTGTCGAGGCTGGGACAACCCGTGGTGAGTTGTTTGATCTGTTTCCTCAGCTCGACGAGTTCGTCGCCGCGGACGAATGTGATGGCGATGCTCTTACGGGCGGCCTCTATGATCTTTGCCGCCGTCTCCTCGCCTATTCCTGCGGTGATCAGCTCCGCCGTAGTAGCCATGGCTATAGATTCGACGGTCTTGAAGCCGATCTCCTTGAGTTTCTGGGCCATCGCGGGGCCGACCGATGGCAGATCCTCTATGGATTGGTATTTCGCTTTATAGTATCCCGTATTTGTAGGGTCCGTCGTGTCGGTTTCCCGGGGGTCTGCCATCTGGACCATTCTGCTCTTCGTCTAGTAGATATTTAAAGGGCTTCCCGACCCTCAACGGTTACGTCGGGTTGGAGTTCAATAACAAGTGTACCCTCGTAGCCACAGGCGTTACATCGCCACTTGACGGGTAGTAATCCAAAACTGGGGGTCTGTTTCATGTCACTGCTCCCGCATCTGGGGCAGAAGACGGGTTGTGGTTTCCTGTGCCTGATCTTCCCGAGGGTCTCCCTGAGTCCCCCGGTTGGCATGTTACTGAACCTCGATGTTCTCCTCGGGGAAGCCCAGCTCTACGAGCACGTCTTTGACGACGCCGCGATGGTCACCCATGAGCATTATCTGCTCGTCCTTCGCCGTGCCTCCGCAGGCGCATTTGTTCTTCAACTGGGTGGCTATCTTCTTTAGCTGGTCACTCTTCGAGTCGATGCCATCAATTATGGTCCAGGTCTTGCTCCATTTGCGGTTCTCTAACCGTATCCTTATCCGCTGCTGCTCCCGGCTCATCTCCTCGCAGACGCAAAGGTCCTTCGGGAGTCCGCAGACGGGACAAATCTCCGCCATTCTCAAGCAAGAGTAAGTAGTCTCCTACTAAAAGCTTTGCTGTTTTAGTGAGAGACGCATGAATTTTGGCGGAGCAGGCGACAGCCCGTGTACCTCCCTCACCCCTTTTTTTCGAGCCTTTTTACTGCTCTTTTAGGTCAGAGGGGCAACGGATTCGGTTAATCGGTGACACGGATGGGTTTGTGGTGGCGTGAATTAATACCAATTGGTTGGGTTTGGTTATTTTCAGTCCAAGGAGAGGCTGTAAGTGTGAATGCCGATGCAAGATCGTGTTGTTAGACTGTTTTTATGTTTCCATTTTGTGTGTTTTTTAAAGTTCCCTCGTGTGGGTGAGGTCCTCGGTCAGGTGTAGTTTTGGAGGAGGCTGAATGCCTTGAGGGCGTCCCTCGAGTCGAGGACTATGATGGTGTTGGTGAAGCAGCTGATGAACTCTATGATGTTTATGTCGTGGCCGCCAAGGAGCTGGGTTATGAAGGCGACGAAGCCGGGTGTCGTCTCAACGCGGTCCGGGCTGAGGAGGACGAGGGCGACTAGGTTGCTCATCACCTGCACCTGCTTGGGCAGTTCCTTGCCTAGCCCAGTCTGGTCGACTATGTAGACGTAGCTGTCTGTCAGGTACGCGGTGACGAGGTATGGGATGTCCATCTTTATCGGGCTGATGAGGACCGCTATCTTGTCCTGTAGGCGGACCTTGGACTCCTTCAGGATGCTCCTGACCTCCTCCTCCTGTAGCCTCCGCTCCTTGGAGAGGTCCTCCGCTATGCGTATCACCGCGGCCTTCACCGCCTCCGTGCTCCCCTCACCGATCTCCTCCTGAAGCATCCTAGCCAACGCGCTGTAGTTCACTATCCCCATCTTTAAGGCGTCGATGAGGCTCGGCCTCATCTGGATTGCCTCCCTGACGAGCCGCGCCACAGACTTCGTCCCATTACCAGAATTGATTGCCATAAATGAAACACAACTGCACTATATTATAAATATGAGCCCCGTTTAAAAAAAATGCATCGTAATAAGTTCCATTCCAGATTGCGAATTATTCAACGTTTGATGGGCGGTGTCCCTCAAATCCGTAATCCCTTACATGTAGCTCCTGCCTCATATGTCCCGCAGCTTGAGGGCAAGCTCCCAAACGGGTATGTGCCTATATCTCCCGACGGCCAATCCAATTAGGAGGGGTGGAGCGTCGATGAGGGGTGAACAATCGAGCCTAACGGCACTCGGGATAGCTGCCATGAGGGCCGTTGAGACCGCGAGACGGCCAGATGTGCGGATATGTGATGACCCATACGCCCGAAGATTCGTCCCTACGTTGTTCGACTACATCGCCAAGCTCACCGTCGTCACCGGCTACGCCGAGTGGGCCAGCCCGGTGTGATGGGCTTCATCACGGCACGAGTCAGATACATAGACGACTACCTCTCGGGGCACATCAGGGACGGCATCGAGCAACTAGTCGTCCTCGGGGCCGGGTTCGACTCCCGCCCCTACAGGTTCGAACAGCTCAGGGAAAGAGTCCGAGTCTTCGAGGTAGACCACCCCGCGACCCAGAGGGCCAAAAAGGAGAAGCTATCCAAGATATTCGGCGAGATACCTAGCTACGTCACGTTTGTCCCCGTAGACTTCACACAGGAGACGCCCGAGAAACGCCTCCCGGAGAGCGGCTACGACGAGGTGGTCAAGACCCTGTTCATCATGGAGGGGGTGACCATGTACCTCAACCCCGAGGCGATGGACGGAACGCTATCCTTCGTAGCCAGGCACTCCGGCCCCGGGAGCTCCCTCATCTTCGACTACATGTACAAATCCATAATAGACGGGACGGTAAAACGCGGCGAGGTCACGAGGATGAGGAGAAACCGCCTCTACTCCAGTGAAGGACTCACCCTCGGGATCGAGGAAGGCCAAATCGAGGACTATCTCCTGGAGCGGGGATTCCAGCAGATACACGACGCCAACCACCAAGAACTCGAGAGCAAGTACTTCACAGGCGAAAACCACAACCGACGCGTAGCATCAGGCTACTCCATAGCCACAGCCACCACAGCAAACAAACGTTAAACATTTTTCCCCCATATTCAGTTGGCACAAGTTGGAGCCCGACGCTGTCATAATAGACTCCTCCTACCCCCGCAGACTAAAAATCAGAAAAAATTTTTTCCGTTATCATGTGTAGCACCCCATAAGCCGCGACAACTTCACCCCACCATCGCGACTTATATGGCACGCAGACACAATCATCCTAAACCGGAGGACCCACGTTGTCAAGGGAAGAATCACTCGTAGAGATACTCGAGGCGGCGCTGCCCCTGCCCCCCAAGGTCGTCCTCGGCTACAAGAACCTCGAACCCGTCTTCACGAGTGGAGACCTAGCACGCGTCTGCGACATCTCACGCAGCAGCGCAAAGTTCTACGTCAACAAGATGGTCCAGCTCCGCCTAGTCGCCAAGGTACCCCACAAACGCATGTACCAGAAGTACCCCAACGCCACCACCTTCAGCGGCTGGCTACGAGACCTCCTCAAACTCGCCCTCGAACCCCTGGAAAACGGGCAACTCAAACTCCCCGAGGAGAAAGAAGACGAGGAGTAACGTTGTCACTCCGCGACATCGCCAACCCCAAGAAGAGACGAGAACGATTCACACGTACCCTCACAGGCAAACAGGTCCGCGCCATGAAGAAGCGCGGCTACGACGCCGAACGCGAAATCGTCCAGATGATGCGAGAGCAAGGCTTCGACGCCGTGAGGGTCCCGGTTAGCGCCCCAAGCAACGAGCCACTCCCCGACGTCTTCGCCGTAAAAAACAACACAGTCGTCGCCTTCGAAGTCAAGAGCCAACTCAAATACTCCTACTACAAGGCCGACCAAGTCGCCAAACTCAACGCCTTCCTAGACATCCACAAGATCTACCCCAGACGCTACGCCATCCTCGCTGGCAAATTCAAATACAAAGGCTGGTGCTTCAGAATCGCCGAGAGACCCGGCGACTACACGCTCAAGACTGGGGAGGGCCTCACTTTCAAGGAACTCATCGCCAGGCTCACCTGACGCTGAACCGGATTTATATACCGAGCTTCCCACACCACTGATCAAAAGGCGACAGTGGATGGTTGTCGAAATAAGCTACGAGAAGGCGAGGAAGAAGTGCACCACCGAGATAGCGGGCTGCAGCTCCACAGCCGAGCTATCGCCGCTCCAGCAGATAATCGGGCAGGACCGAGCAGTCAAGGCCCTACAGTTCGGCCTCAAGATGAAGGATGCGGGCTTCAACATCTACGTCTCCGGTATGTCCGGGACCGGGAGAAAGACTGCGATAGTTAGTTTCCTCCAGGAGAAGGCGAAGGAGATGCCCATCCCCCCCGACTGGTGCTACGTCAACAACTTCAAGGATCCGAACAAGCCAAACGCGCTGAAGCTACCAGCGGGGAAAGGGAAAGCCCTTCAGGACGATATGGACAAGTTCACAGACGACGTAAAGAAGGAGCTTCAAAAGGCCTTCGAGAGCGAGGACTACGCTCAGAAGCGGGCCAGCACCGTGAAAAAATTCGACGACGAAAAGGCCAAGCTCTGGACCGAGATCAATCAGAAGGCCAATCAAGCTAGTTTCGTCCTACAGCGGAGCCCCATCGGTATAGCCATCACACCCGTCATCAATGGGAAGCCCGTTTCGGATGAGCAGTTCTCCGCTCTGCCCCAGAGGATCAGGGAGCAGATCAGGACCCGCCGAGAAGGTCTGCAGGAAGACTTTAGGAGCGCCTTCCGCCAGTTCAGGGACCTAGACAAGAGCTCAGAGGAGGCGGTCGACAAGTTCAACAAGGAGGTCGCCGTCTTCGCGATGAACCACCTGCTCGAGGCCCTCCTCGAAAAATATGGTACAATCACCGAGGTCAAGGAGTTCCTTAGCAGCGTCAAGGAGAACATCCTAGACAACCTCACAAACATCCTGACCGCAGGGCAGCCTCAGCAGCAGCCCGCCTTGCCTTTCCTGATGCCGGGCGCAGCCGAAGACCCGACGAACAGTTACAAGGTCAACCTCATCGTCGACAACTCCGAGCTGAAGGGGGCGCCGGTCATAACCGAGATGAGTCCGACGCAGCCCCACCTCTTTGGCATCGTCCAGAAGGAGGCGAGGTTCGGGGCCCTACTCACAGATTATACGATGATCCGCGGGGGCTCCGCCCACAAGGCCAACGGTGGCTTCCTAGTCATCCCAGTCGAGGACCTGCTAATGGACGCAATCGCTTGGGACAGTCTCAAGAAGACCATAACTGGCAAGAAGCTCACAGTCGAGGACATTGCACAGCGCCTCGGCTACATCGCCACGAAGACCCTGACCCCCGAACCGATACCATTCGACACCAAGGTCATCCTCGTCGGAAGCCCCGACCTCTACTACGCCCTCTACCAGTACGACCGCGACTTCAGGGAGATATTCAAGGTCAAGGCCGACTTCGACACGACGATGGAGCGGAGCGAGGAGAACATCAAGATGTACGCCTCCTTCATATGCACCCTATGCATCAAGGAGAAGATCAAGCACCTCGACGCCACGGGCATCGCAGCCGTCGTCGAGTACAGTTCCCGCCTCGCCGAGGATCAGGGCAAGCTCTCGACGTGGTTCGCACACATCGCCGACATAATCAGGGAGGCCTCTTACTACGCAGAGGAGGACGACTCCGAATACACGACTGCGAAGTATATAGAGAAGGCGCTGGAGGAGAGGGTCTACCGAAGCAACCTCATAGAGCAGAAGATGGAGAAGATGATCGAGGAGGGGACGATCCTCGTAGACACGGCTGGTGAGAAGGTGGGGCAGATAAACGGCCTCAGCGTCCTCAGCCTCGGCGACTTCTCCTTCGGAAAGCCTAGCCGGATCACGGTCAGCGTCGGCGTAGGCAAGAAGGGGATAATCGACATAGAGCGCGAGGCCCAGATGGGGGGCCCCATCCACACTAAGGGTGTACAGATACTCAGCGGTTTCCTACACGACCGTTACGCCAAGGAGTTCCCTCTTAGTCTCACCGCCCGCCTCGTCTTTGAGCAGAGCTACAGTGGCGTCGAAGGAGACTCCGCCTCAAGCACGGAGCTATACTGCATCCTCAGCGCCCTAAGCGGTAAACCCATAAAGCAGCACCTAGCCGTCACCGGCTCAGTCAACCAAAAGGGTGAGGTCCAAGCCATAGGCGGCGTCAACGAGAAGATTGAGGGCTACTTCCAGCTCTGTAAGACGAGGAAGCTCGATGGACAACACGGCGTCGTCATCCCCGCGAGCAACGTCAAGCACCTAATGCTGAAACAAGAAGTCGTCGACGCGATAAAGGACGGCAAGTTCCACATCTACCCCGTCTCCACAATCGACGAGGGTATCGAGGTCCTTACGGGGGTTAAAGCGGGCTCCCCCGGTAAGGATGGCAAGTACCCGAGTGGCACCATAAACCGCCTCGTACTGGATCACCTCGTCGAGATGGCGGAGAAGGTCAAGGGCTACGACGAGGCGTAGGCGCTAACAAACTCTTTTTCTTCTACTTCGCATTCCTTCTCTACGGCGCGTCTAGATGGAGAAGGTCTGGGACGTCATCATCATCGGCGCCGGTCCAGCCGGTTTAACTGCCGGGATCTACACGGCGCGACACGGCCACAACACCCTGATACTCCACAGCGGGAAGATCGGTGGCCGGGCCCTCGAGGCACACATGATCGAGAACTACCCGGGCTTCCCGCAGGGGCTGACTGGGGTCGAGCTCATGAAGCTATTCCATGAGCAAGCAACGAGGTTCGGCGCCATACTGAGGCACGAGACCGTCATAGGCCTCGCCGATGCAGGCGACTACAAGAGCGTCTCAACCCGCAGCGGCTACCATCAGGGTAAGACCGTGATAATCACCACTGGAATACAAAGGAAGCAACTGAGCGTCCCGGGGGAGATGGAGTTCAAGGGGAGGGGCGTAAGTTACTGCGCCATCTGTGATGGCCCGTTCTTCAGGGACAAGGTCGTCGCCATCGTCGGCTCAGGCCACGAGGCCGTCGTTGACGCGCTTCACCTCACCGACACAGCCTCAAAGGTCTACGCTATCCCCGGGAAGAAGGGATACAGCGAAAACTACCCCGAACTAGCCGCCCTCAAATCCAACCCCAAGATAGAGATCATAGATGGGCATGACATCGCCGAGATCAGCGGTAGCGAGTTCGTTACCAACCTAAAACTCACAGGCGGCAAAGTCGAGAGGATCGACGTAGACGGTGTATTCATCCTCCTCGAGCACGTCTCAACGTCAAACATACTAGTCGAGGCGGGGATCAATGCCGATGAGGGTGGATGCGTGTTAGTGGATAGGAATCAGCAGACGAATATCCCCGGAGTATACGCCGCGGGGGACTGTAGCTGCATGGGTTGGCAGGTCGTCACCGCAGCCGGCGACGGCGCCAAGGCCGCGCTTACCGCGATGAAGTACCTGAAGCAGAGGCAATGACGATGATAAGACTCGAGTACTTCCATAACCCCGTTTGCCCGTACTGTCCCGCGGCGAAGAGCCTCGTAACAAGGGTCGTCGATGAGCTGAAGGACATAGAGGTCATCGACGTCGACACGTACACGGATGAGGGGATCACAAGGGGCATGTCCCTTAACCTCATGGCGGTGCCCGCCGTGGCGATCAATGGAGTCGTCAAACTAATCGGCTGGCCTTTCGAAGCCGAGGATCTTCTCGCCTACATCAACGAAGCCAGAAAGGTTGGCCCCTGATCGCTACGTTTTTAGGACCATCCCCCTCAGGGAACCTTGTCAGGGGTAGAAGCAGATGCGTTACTCAATCACCGGTATCAAGGCCAGGGAGATCTTGGACAGTAGAGGGAACCCGACGATCGAGGTCGAGGTCGTAACCGAGGGCGGCGTCACCGGCTCGGCAGCTGTCCCGAGCGGCGCCTCGACGGGCATCTACGAGGCCTTGGAGCTTCGCGACGGCGGGAAGAGGTACGGCGGGAAAGGCGTCACCAAAGCCGTAGACACCGCTGTGAAGACCATACAGCCCAAGATCAGGGGGATGGATATCAGGCATCAGAAGGAGATCGACTCCGTCATGATCAGCCTTGACGGCACCGAGAACAAGTCCAAACTGGGTGGAAACTCGATGCTCGGCGTGAGTCTCGCCTGTGCACGCGCGGCGGCTGCCTCCGACAACCTCCGCCTCTACGAATACGTCGACAAGAACGCCGCCCTGCTCCCCATCCCATTCTTCAACGTCATCAACGGCGGAAAACACGCCGGAAACCAACTAGACTTCCAGGAGTTCATGATCGCACCCGTCGGGGCTACGAGCTTCCGCGAGGCACTACGGATGGGCGTAGAAGTCTACCACATCCTGAAGGGGCAGCTCTTCAAATCCTATGGGAAGAACTCGACCAACGTCGGCGATGAGGGTGGCTTCGCTCCGCCCATCAAGACGCCCGAGGAAGCCCTCGAAGTGCTCTGCAAGTCGATAGACGAAGCCGGGTACACGGGTGACGTGAGGATAGGCCTCGATGTGGCCTCCAGCACATTCTACAAGGACGGCGCCTACACGGTCTCGGGGGTAAAGTACACCACCGACGAGCTCATAGAGCTTTACAAGGAGCTGGCCGCTGCCTACCCCATAGTAAGCATCGAGGACCCCCTCGAGGAGGAGGACTTCGAGGGCTTCGTCAAGGTGACGAAGCTGCTCCCGACCCAGGTTGTGGGTGATGATCTCTTCGTCACGAACCCGAAGAGGCTGGCGAAGGGGATAGATATGGGCGCCTGCAACGCGTTGCTCTGGAAGGTGAACCAGATAGGCACGCTCTCCGAGGCGCTTGAAGCGGCAACCCTGGCGAAGAAGAACGGGTACGGCGTCATGGCATCCCACCGGAGCGGGGATACGGAGGACCCGTGGGTCGCAGACCTCTCCGTCGGCATCGGGTGCGGACAGATAAAGAGCGGCGCCCCGACCCGCGGAGAGAGGACCGCCAAGTACAACCAGCTCCTTAGGATCGAGGAGTGGCTCGGCCCCAAGGCCAAGTACCCCAAGAATCTTTTTCACTGATCCCCCTTCTGCTCGGATCGATGCCCCCTCGGGGTCACACACGCCTGATTAATCCAAGGGTGTAGGGGATAATAGGTTTCTTTGGGGTGGTAGGGCCCGCCGGGTGTTTGGGAAACGCATTGAAACCAGACAGGCTGGCTCAATCCCTGCGGGCTCTACCAACAATACCGGCGCCGAGACTGATTTAAACCTTACACGTCAATCGTAACTAAAACTAACCACGTCGGCGCTGGGTATATAATTGCTCAGTGTCTTAGCAGTTGTGAGTTGCCGCGTTTGAGATCCCTGCCGCCTATGATCCCCGCTGAGATCGCGAGAAAGATCCTCGGGGGCGAGACGAGGGTTTCCTTGGATCTGGGCTTATCGGTCTCCGACGTATCATTTACGGGTGGCTCCTTCAGCTTGCTCGGCCACGATGTCTCCGCGGAGGATCTCAAAGTGGTGGCGGGCAGGGAGAACGCCGTATTTTTCCCGGAGGGAGGCTCCCTTTTTCAGGTCGCCGTCGCGGTTGGTAGGTACTACAAGCTCGTGCCCACATCTGGGGCGCCTACGTTGGAGATCGATGGGGTCAGGATGCATAGGACGAAGGAGACGACCCCCGATGTGGATACCCGGGAGAAGCTGGGTGCACTAGGGTTGGAGGGGGGGAAGGTCCTCGATACATGTATGGGGCTGGGGTACACGGCTATCGGCGCCCTTGAGAGGAGGGCTGAGGTCGTGGTCTCGGTTGAGCGGGAGCCCCCCGTTATCAGGGTTGCCGAGATGAATCCCTGGTCGAGGCGCCTATTCGGTGGAGGCGTCTGCCTGCTCCTGGGTGACAGCTTCTTCACCGTCGACTCGCTCCCCATCGGGTACTTCGACTGGGTCATACATGACCCTCCGCGGCTTACCCACGCGGGGTCCCTATACGGCGAGGAGTTCTACGCGAAGCTCTTCCGGGTCATGGCTGATGGGGGTAGGCTTTTCCATTACACGGGGGAACCGAGGTCCCGCTTCAGGGGTGTGGATCTCCAGAGGGGGGTTCAGAGGCGGCTCAGGGCGGCGGGATTCAGGGATACCGAGTACCACCCGAGGGTAATGGGCGTTACCTGCGAGAAGTGACTACCCCTCTCCCAGTATCCTGAATAACTCGTCCTGCTTGACGGGGTCTATCGTCTTCTGTGAGCCGTCGGAGCGCGTCAACACCCTGCCCTCTGCCCTCTCCTTCACCTCACCTATGATGGATGCTTGAATATTGATGCTTTCGAGGGCTTCGAGGACCTTCTCAGCTTTCGCGTCTTCTACCGCGAGGAGTAGGGAGCCGGAGCTGAGGAGTTTGAGGGGGTCGACTCCGAGGGTCTCAGCGATTATGCTCGTCTCTGGGGCGACGGGTATGAGGTTCTCCTCGACACTTAGGCCCACGCCCGCGGCCGCACCCATCTCGTAGAGGCCGTTGAGTATGCCCCCCTCGGTGGGGGTGTGCATCGAGTGGACTCCGCCGACCTCGACAGCTTTCAATGCCTCAGGAACAACGCTGACGGCCTCAACCATCCTCCTCGCCCTCTGGAGCGTCCTCGGGTCTATCTTCCTCTTGAGCTTCATCTCAAGGTCTGACGCGAGGATGCTCGTCCCCTCGAGGCCCACGGTCTTCGTTACGATGATCTTGTCACCCGGTTTGGCCCCACCCGTGGTGACGTACCTCTTCTTAGGAGCCTCCCCCATCATGAAGCCCGCTATTATCGGCCTGTCGAGGCCCGCGACGCATTCAGTGTGGCCGCCGATTAGCTGGACGCCAAGTTCCTTGCACGTCTGGTCAATCTCAGCCATTATGTCTTCGAGTCGTGACTCTGTGGCGCCCTCCGGGAGGAGGATGGTGTTCATGAACCAGAGGGGCTTGGCGCCGCGGGCGGCGACGTCGTTGGCGTTTATGTGGACGACGAGTCTGCCTATGTTGCCTTCGGCGCCCGTGATTGGGTTCGCCTTGGCGACGAGGACCCTGTCGCCCATGTCGATGATTGGGGCGTCCTCGCCGACGGCGGCGCCTCTGATGACCCTGTCGGAGGGTGCCCCTAGGTGGCTGAGTACGCATCTCTTGAGGGTATCGTGGGGTATCTTTCCTGTGCGGAGTCTCCTGTTGGGGGGCATCCTGGGGTCGTTTGTCTATTAGTTGGTGGCTGTTTAAAGGTTTCAAGGACGGTCACTTTCACTCACCTCTCCGCAGTTGATCCACTGGAACCTACGTAAAGCATAAATCCGCACCCGGGGGAGCCCCAGACAGGGGAGACCATCCTTGAGCGATCAGAGACTCATCATAGACGAGGGCGTACTCGATATCAACTACATTCCTTCTACCCTACTCCACAGGGAGGGGCAGCTTCGTTCGCTGAGGTTGACCTTTGACTTCATGTTGTCTGCGCCGTATGAGATGAGTCAGAGGGCAATCATAGTGGGTGGGGTGGGTTCGGGGAAGACGGCTCTCGCCCGGGTCTTCGGCAGGGGGCTCAGGGACGAGGCGAAGAGGCGGCGGCTCAGGGTGGAGTACGTCTACGTCAACTGCAGGGAGCTGAGGGGGAGCCTCTTCATGGTCCTCAGGAGGGTCGTGAAGACGCTGCGCCCCGAGTTCCCGGAGCGCGGCTACGCGCCGAACGAGTTGATGGAGACGCTGATGCAGCTCCTCGGCGAGGATAACGGGCAGCTGCTGCTCTGCCTCGACGAGGTGGACGCCCTCATAGACACGGAGGGGAGCGACGCCCTCTACCAGCTCACCAGGGTCCACGAGTCCCAGCCCGACGCGCCGCGGCGATTGAGCCTGCTGATGATCACGAAGGATCGCAGCGTCTTCGAGAAGCTTGACAGGAGCACGCTGAGCAGCCTCCAGAGGAACCTGATAGAGATGCCCGAGTACTCGGCGCCGCAGCTCGGTGACATCGTGGCGGCGAGGGCCGAGGCCGCCTTCAGGAGGGGCGCGGTGCCGTTGGAGGTGGTGGACTTCATAGCGGAGCTCGCCTCGTCGGAGAGGGGGGACGCGAGGTGTGCCATTGATCTCCTCTGGGGGGCGGGGAAGAGGGCGGAGATGGAGGGCGCCAATCAGGTGAGGCCGGAGCACGTCAGGCAGGTGAGCGCGGTCGTCCTCTCGCCGGTGAAGAAGGAGGGGCTGAATCATCTCAGCCTCCACGAGAGGCTCACGCTTCTCGCCGTGGCGAGATTCTTCAGGATCAGCGCTGCGCCCCACGCGACGACGGGGGAGGTGGAGCAGCTCTACAGGGTGGCCTGCGAGGAGCGGGGTGAGACCCCGAGGGCTCACACACAGTTCTGGAAGTACCTGGAGGGGCTGAAGGCGACGGGGATCATCTCGTCGAAGGTAGACTCGGGGAGCCAGGGGCGGACCCAGCTGATTACGCTGGGGAAGGTCACGGCGGAGGACCTTGAACGGGAGGTGCTCAGGGGCGTTGAGCAGAAGTAGGACGCAGGCTGAGGAGCTCCTCGGCTCGCGGGGCAGGATAAGGACGCTTCAGGTCCTCGCGGAGAGTGGTGAGCTTAACATCAGTGAGGTGAGCCGCAGGACGGGGCTGAACTACACGAGTGTGGAGAGGCACCTGGCGAAGCTCGTGAATCTCGGGCTGGCGAAGGAGAAGCGGTACGGTAAGATCAGGATATTCCAGGCCATGTTCCTGACGCTGACGATCCGGTTCGAGAGGGGTGGGTCGCTGGCGATGGAGTTGACGCAGCCCCGGCCCGAGTAGGGTTTGTACCCGTGGCAGGGTATAAGGAGAAAAAAAAGTCAACGCGGCACCTCTTCGCGTGTGGTCGCTGTTTTTGGGAGGCGACTCGGGGGCTCATCGCTTCGAGTGGGTCGGCTTCTGAGCGTAGCATATCATAAGGCGGAAAAAAATCTCCGTCGATCTCTCTAGTATGTTGGAGTGCCTGCGGGGAGTGTTTAGTTGCCTCGGTAATGTCCGCGGGAGGGCCGTCGTCGAGTCTGTGATGTGTTAATTTTCGAGGGGGTCCCTCATCTCGATTGAGGAGGCTCTCCACGAGACGCGTTTCAGGTGGAGTAGCCTCCTGTCGTGTGTGAGCATGACGGGTACCTTGTTGCCGATGTAGTTGGCGATGATGAGGGCGTCTCTGCCCCCGAGTCCGTGTCTGGTGGCTAGGTCCAGTCCTATAAGGCATGTC
>Ga0315275_10000756_pt1 | contig 27010 bp, 23 predicted proteins | sample YL17G03_0_MG_FD_205557 | JGI IMG/M metagenome (GOLD analysis project Ga0315275, IMG submission 205557) | Sediment microbial communities from Yellowstone Lake, YNP, Wyoming, USA - YL17G03_0 | ecosystem: Environmental > Aquatic > Freshwater > Lake > Sediment | place: USA: Wyoming | collected...
TGCAATTGTTGTACCATTCCATACACCAGTTGTAATAGTGCCTAATGTAGTAATACTTGTTTGGCCCACATAAGTGGCAGCAATATCAATAACTGGGGTTGCACCACCAGTCGATGTAATTCTATTTGTAGTTCCAGTTACAGAAATTACACTTCCTGTTGTTGGGGTTGCCCAAGTTGGGACTCCACCTGCTAATGTCAATACTTGTCCTGCAGTTCCAACTGGCAGTTTCGATAATGTATTTGCTGCAGATGCATACAAAGTATCGCCTGTCGCATAAGTGGTTTGTGCTGTGCCGCCGTTGATTTCTGCAATCGCAGTGCCATTCCACACACCAGTTGTAATAGTGCCCAATGTTGTGATTGATGTCTGACCGACATAAGATGCTGAAATATCAATAACTGGAGTTGCACCACCAGTTGATGTAATTCTATTTGTAGTTCCAGTTACAGAAGTTACTGCTCCACCAGCAAACTGAACAAATACAATTGCTGTTGTACCCATTGTACCACTTTGGTCGGACGTACATACCCAACCAGTTTCAGCAAGTGTTGTTCCTTCTTCGATGAACGTAAATGCTCCAGGAACTTCTGTCCACAAGTCCATATCTGTAGCACGAGTAAGAATAAATGGTGTGCCAGCAGAACCAGCATCAGTAACGGTATAGATACCATTTTGTAGGGTTGCTGCTTGATTTTTGACCAGCAAGCGCTGTGTAGTGGTTAAAGTAACAACATCTTGTGCAGGAAGAGCACCGTTAGCTGTTGCTGTTAATGTTGCACCAACGCCACTTGCACCGTTAGCATATGTTACCGATGGTAGAACAGCAGTTGTACCTGCACGGCAAGATTGTTTTGGATCAAGACCTTGTGCAACTGTATCAACGTATAGTTTTGATGTTGCTGCTGTATTACCAGATGGCGTAGCTGGTAATCCAAGAACTTCACCACCACCAGAAAATGTTAAGTTGGCAGCAGACGACATCGAATCGCCCGCGGTATTGACCCACTTTTGCCATGATGCTGTACTACCATTATAGAATTCAACATCAAACAGTGTAGTGCTGTAACGAATCATACCTTCAACTGGAGTTGGTCGGGCTGCCGTATTGCCTGTTGGGAGTGTTAATGCTCCTGTTCCAATAACCGTCAAAATATTTGCAACACCCAGTGGTGGTGCCACTGTTGTGTCTAGACTAACGACTGAACTTATCGTGCCAGTATCGAAATTGAAATCCATGTATGCAAGTTCCTGATGTGCGGTATTATTAGGTATTTATCTATTAATTTGATACTTCAACGCTCTCGACAAGTGCTAACCATCGAATAGTTTTACCAGCTTCACCTTTAACTTCTATTTTTAGCGAACCGTTGACGATATCAGCTGATATCTGAGCATTCCATGGAGCATTACTTTCTGCGATAACAGTTTTACTTGGTGCACCTGTAAATGATGTAGTTCCTACTCCAACAGCTCGATAAATTATACCGTTGAATTCATATCCAGCATGTCCATCAGAAGCATCTGTTCTATGTCCTGTTATTCTAATCTTGAAGTTCCATGTGCTATCATCTGCAAGAACTAATCGCTGCACGCCGGCCACACCATCAAGAAACAGTTCTGTCAATACAGCGTTTGCTGTTACAGTTCGTAATAGATATCGACCTGCTTGGGCGTCACCAGAACTACCAAATTTATTATTCGCTAATACTTCTGCACCAAGGTGACGTGCCACCGCTTGATTGCCAAGTGCTATTGAATTATCCGCAGTTGCTGTTGCATTTGAACCCAATGCAATTGAACCAATACCTGATGCCGTTGTACTTGTACCATGTGCCATTGCATCTTGAGCAGAGGCAGTAGATGCAGAACCAATTGCAACAGAATTAGATCCCGATGCAACTGGTGCTACTGCAGCAACAGGAGTTTCTTTATATAAATACAAAAATGCAGGTGCTGCCCAATCAGTATTCGCCGGCCCAAACTTGAACCAGATCGCGCCTGTTATACCAGCATCTTGCAGATATAAGGAACCTTCTGAGGCTGCATATCCCACGACAGATGGGTCACTCGATGCTGAAACGATGACGCAGCTTTCGTCAAGTTGTAATCCTTTGAGGACACGGAAGTAATCAAGAGACATTGGGTTTCCTTTATATATCCGTCTATTTATACCATGATAGGAAGCCGAACTACGTCAACCTGTATTGTATTTAATCCTGTATTTGTCATTGACAACGTGAAATCAGCCCCCGATAGTGATAGTGCAAAGGTGTGACTGACTGAAGGACCTAATAGGCTGTATTGTGTATAATCCGTTGCTGAATTATTTACTGCAAATAATTGATACTGTTCTGTATTAAAAGTGATTGAATCTGTAACAGCAATCAACCACTTCACCGCTGGATATGCAGTTCTTGATATAGTGTCAACATCAAGAGTATTACCAGCTGTAATTGTTGTTTGAGTCGGTGTAATCGTTATATCAGTACATTCACAATTTGTAGCATAACATGCAGCAATTGGAATTCGTGTAATATCAAGCATTACGGGGACTAATTCGTTATTTTGAACATTCAGTTCCATAAATGTTCCAAGCAGTGACACACTTGGAATAATATCTAAATAATCTCCCGCAAGTGCATAAGCGTTGTTTACTGTAACCACTCCATTACGTTGTGATGCATATACTTCTAATACTTTGCGTTTATTGGTCGTATAATCCGTTGCAGAAATTAACCATTTTACAGTTCGGAACTGTAATGACACACTATCTGCAACGACGGATGATGACGCAGGATCATAAACGTGAATTCCCTCAACTGGTGCAACGCCTAATGTAGGAATAGAAAGAACTGTGTTATTAACAGGAATTGGAATTGATGTTACTTGAACTAACACATCAACGAGTTCGTTGTTGGTGATCTGTAAGCACATACTGGCACCAACAATCACCACATCAGCGGTAAAGTTGATCAAATCGTTTAAACGACTGTAAAAGTTGTGTGAACAAGTAATTCCATTTTGATGTGTTGCAAAAACTTCAAACGATTCAACTTCCGATGCATCTAACTTGGCAACCATCACTAACCACTTGACACCACGAAAGCTCGCCGTGGCGATACAATCAATATTATCAGTTGCAGTCGAGGCGACTACTGCGCAAATCTGCGCTGGCAAAATCACATCAAGTGTTTGCGAGGCAGTCGAGCAGGGGGTTGCAACAGGGTGTGCGACGATTACTGACATGTTTTCCTGTATTTCTGGATAGTTCTGTATTTATTAGCTCGCAGTTCACATTAATAAATAACACCAAATAGGATTAAAACATGGCAACCAAAATAATTCCTGCATTTTTCACCGTTTCTGGTGTTCCTACGACTGGTTTAGCACCTACAATTACGATTTGGGAACTCAGTCCCGATGTTATTGTGATTGTTGCTGGAGCATTAATTGAAGTGGGATCAGGTTGGTATCGATATAATTTTACCACATATGATTACACAAAAAGTTATGTGTTCACTGTTGATGGTGGTGCTTCACTTAATGGTTGTGAACGATATAAAATTGGTGGTAATGATAGTTTTGTTGAAGACATCTCATTTGAAGTTTGGGAAGAGCCTGGTGCATCACACTTAACATTGGGTACAACAGGCTTTATTTTAAATTCGATTAAATCAGACACAACAACTATTATCATGAGTGTTGCAACATTGACTACATTGGTTAATACATTAACCAAATTTGAAACGAATCGAACACGAATTGATCCTGTGGCAAAAACGCTTACAGTATACGATCTCGATTGTGTGACACCTTTGCAGGTGTTTGAATTGAAAGACCAATTTGGAAATCCAAGTGTTGTGGAAGTATGTGAACGTGTTCCTATCGGCCCTCTCACGAGTTGTTAATGACTATTCCTACAAACACTTACAGTGCAATTATAACCAAGGGACTTGGATTTGATGCGTGTTGTGCCTTAATTACTGCACAGTTTAGTCTCGTATGTGGTTGCTCCATCAATATTGTCGTTAAGGATGCAGGTGGAGGTCCATATCAAATTCCTGCCTATTACACACCAATTAATCAAAAAATTGATGTAAACACCCGCATGGTAATGATTACTGTATCAACAAGAACAAATTCATGGAAGAAAATGTATGTAGTGGATCGTCAAAAAGCTGCAATTTTGATTGAGATCATTGGCTTCATCAATGCTGTTAAGGATAGAACCTCAATTGCTGTTCATGGATTGCGACAAACTGTGCGGAAAGTAACAGCTTGGTTAGTTAATAAATAAGTAATTAAAGGGAATTTAAGGGAACATAAACAGTTCATAAAGGCCTAAAAATGGATGCAAACATACGTGTTAATAATGCTCGCGAATGTGAGCTTGAATTTGAAGTTAATATTCAAGGCATCTCTGTTGATGCACCTGAGAATGCTGCACAAGTTCGATTTGTAATTACAAGCGTTCATAATGGTAATCTATCATTTCCATGTGATCGTCGTGCAGACAGTACTACCAAATGGTTTGTTAAACTTCCACCACTTCCTGTGTTGAGTGAAACTGCTAATACTCACATGTTCCGTATTGAAGTAATTATTGATGGATATTACTTTGAGCCAGCATCTGGCAATTTGATCGTTCTCCGAGATCCTGAAGTATCGCTCTCAAAAGTTGCCAAACCGACAGTGACTGCCAAGATCGAAAGTCCTGATAAGGACAAAGCAAAACCTGCTGAAGAGCTGAAAAAAGAGGGTCCAGAAGATAAGAAGGAGGAAGATGAAGTTGAAGAAGACTTCAGTGGTGGTGGTGTTCAGATTGATCAGCAACCTTCTCCAAATCTCAGCTTGCTTGTGCCAGAGTTTCCACCAGAGAATGATGCTGAAGGAGATGAACATGCTAAGGGGCATGTTCGTTGGCCTGATGAAGGATCTGAAGATTCTCCTGTTGTTGAAGAGCCTGAAGAAGAGGATCTTGCAGAACAAACAATTCGTGAAACTGTTGGCAAACCAAAAAAGCCGACCAAGCCTGGCTTCCTGTTCAATCGGGACAAGGGTGGCAAGACTGTAGTTAGTGGTTTGGAGCCCGATCAAAAAACAAAGAAACGTCTTGCCGAGAAGGCCGATGCAGTGAAAAAAGCATTAGCAAAATCTTAACGTCGAACAAATCCCTGCTGTTGTAATCGTCGTACTACTTTAATCAAGTGACGACAAATTCCTGGAACATTTTGAGGATTAACGGGTGGACGAGTTGATCCTGGCACACGTTGATATAGTGCTGGTGGACGACCAACCAAACTTCCATCTCCGGAATTTGTTTGGGCAAATCGGTAGTAAAAATCTAGACAATTGCACCGAACTTTAACACGACTAGTATCAAGAGTAACTGGTTGTACGTGATAGTCTTGACCGTCTTGACCAGTGAATGTAATGTTATCGTTAGTATCAACTTGGTCAAATGTAACATTCAAAAATTGAATGATTGGATTGTAGTTGTGTTGATTACTACGACATGCCGCACGAACTTGCAACATTTTCATTCCAACATACGGAAGAAATTGCATGTTCAAAATTGCTACTTCACCTACAGCATGCTGACGGCGTTGAGTAGCAGGGAAACCACGCTGGATTTCCCTGTACAGATTTGGATAAGTGCTGTCCTCGTTTAGTTGATCAAGGATTCGTTTACCACGAATCAGCTTAAGCGGTAACAATAGAATCGAATTCACCCGGCATTGGTCCTTTCAAAGCCATCCACTGCTGACGTACAGCAGCTTCTGGTACGTTCTTATCACCACGCGTCTTTTGACGCTCGATCACCATCTCGAGTGTCACATTCGGAAACACGATAGCAACAGTTTTGTAATTCCGCTTTTTAGCTTCTTCCAAAAACCACTTACGTTTCTTTGGAGACAAATTCATGTTGTCAATGTAGAGATCCTTTGCCTCATCCAACATTTTGAGGTATTCATCGTTTATTTTTTTACCAAAAGCACCATCCTGCGTGGACAATTCCCATGCATGTTTGTAGTTAACTGGATCGTACCAACGGTGACGCAACACGTCCCACGAATACTGTTCCAACTGAGGATTTGATTCCTTCAGTTTGTTGAACATAGTCGTTTTGCCTGCACCCGAAGTTCCGATTGGGATGAATAAAGTAGCCACAATGACCTCATTTCAAGTATTTACGAATATTACATGAAACAGGGTTAGATGACAACTGGATCAGGTTCAAACGCTTCATCAAAGCCTTCGGGAAGTTCTGCTTCATAATATGATGCATTATACAACTTATCATATGCATCTTGATCAAAAGAAGAGATTTCTTCTAAAATTCGTAACACAATCAAGGAACTTGAAATTAGATCGTCCGTAGCACTTGATTTTGCGCTATAAGAACCACCTTTTCGAATAAAGTGTTTCAGCTCGGTCACGAGCGTTGGAGACACTATTTTGATTGTATCACGTTCTAACATTTCTTTGAAGTTCAAACATGCCTTAATTTTTGCCTTACCCGTTGTGGTCATTCCACGACGATGCTGACCGGTTTCACTCACAAATTCCGCTGTTTCTGGTGGTGTTTCATCGGCTTCATATAAAGATATCATCGCCTCACCCACACCATTATTTTCGATAGAGAAAAATACTGTGGCTTCAGCTTTTTCATACACACGAAGCAATCGTTTTAATGCCTGATATGCAGAAACTGAGGATGTGGTATTTGATCTATATTCTGCTGCTTGTTCCATTGATGGATGTTCAAATACAGAAAATGCTGTATAGTCGTTGCCAGCACCAGTTGCAGGATCCACACCTACAATGTAAACGGTATTTGGGCGGGGGTGTTTGAAGAAGATAATATCCTGAATTACAGCCACTGGTTGAGTTTTTTCAGTCTGCTTCCACAATCGTGCAACTACCAATGGATCAATTAGTACAGGATCCGAAGAAATGAATTGACATTCGTATTCCTGGCGCCATTTGGTAGCACCAATTTTACGAATTTCGCTTTCCTTGAATTTTTCATTACGGCCAGGTGGTTCTGTCCATTTAACTTCAACAGGAACAAAGTCAGACGCTGAAATTTCATCTTCCGCTTTTGGATCACCTGCTGCATGATGGACTTCAGATTGAAATAATTCAGCAGCTCGCCACAATTGTGCAAAACGATTTGTATCACCATTAGGTGTGGAACAGATAATACAATCACCACCAGTTGAAAATGTTGGTGCTGCAGATACCCAAAATTCTTCTTGAATATTTTCTCGAACGTGTGCAAATTCGTCTAAGAATAGCAGGGAAGCACCCTTACCACGACCAGTATTTTCACTTGTTGTTTCTGCAAGGATACGAGATCCATTATCAAAAGAGAATCGATGCTTGTTATATCCATCTTCTGTTACACCAGCTTTTAGCCAGTTTGGAATACGCTCATACATGAATCGAATGCGGTGAATCATTTCCATAGCATTCTCTTCCTTATTTGATGCAATAATACAAGTCTTATCTTTCTTAAACATTGCATACCACAACATATATGCACCAACTGTCCAACTGTTGTGTGTAACAGTGTACTGATCAGTTATGTATAAATGGTCGGGATTATCGATAAGAATACACGACGCCTCTTCCTGTCGCACGAGGGAAATATCTATAATGGTTTTACGTACACATGTTTCCTTTCCATTCCGATAAGTTTCATTGCATCTTTCTTGTTTTCTTTCTAACCTAAAACATTGCTTTGGTTTTTGAATGGAAATAAATAGATCATAAGCCAGTTTGTGATGTTCATTTTTTGGAGTGCGAAGTCTATAAGAACATTTACCCCCCAAACTACGAACTAATTCCTGAACATCGTCTCGTAATTGTTCGCTTGTGGTCGTGTAAGAGATACACGTGGTTCCTGATTTTCTTACTTGTACTGTACCATCTGTATCCATTAGCCCTTGTAAAAGTGCTAATCGCTGTTCATGTGAAGCACATTTGTATTGTTCTGGTATGAACTTTGTGTGGCTCTTTGTACCTCGCAAGTCCAGTGTGCGAAGGACTTCATTTAACAGATTTTTCCCTGTATTCATTATCCTCTTGATTCTATAATCGTACCTATTGCCTTTATTCACTTTTTCAGCTACGACTCCCAAGGAGGATAATCCACTGTTTAGAGTCTCCACTAATATTTTGTCGCTCGTTGTAAACAAAACTTGATTGGGTACAGATATACAACCATCTCCCAGCAATAATCCAAGAACATACGGATCTAGTGGTAATGATTTTTCTTCAAAAGCAACTCGTTCTACAAGAGGAATACGAACATTATAATTTGCCGAGGACTTTCTCTGCAGTTGTTGATTCCTGTGAGTAATAATTTCTCTAAGTGTTAGAACTTGTTCTTGTACTTTATATGTTCCTCCATAGGTTGTGTCTTCCCACTTGTTTCTTATGTAAACCTTCCAAAGATGATCCAATCCACATTCAGCATATGACCCATCATCAAAAGTTATTCTATAAATATCTTTTAAGCCCTGCGGATATTTTTCAACAACGTTTGCAATTTTTCCATCGGGGGTACAAACTTTATCACCTACTTTGATTTGTCCCATAGTCGTCCATCCAACTGGTGTTGCTATCCTAGCCGAATGACCTTGTTCCTTACCTGTTTGACGAGCGGCTAATACAATTACTAGTCGGTGTCCAGAGAAAGTTGTGACAACACGTTTTTGATACGGATACATCGAAAAGGGAATGTCGCCGAGTACAGGATGCTGGAGACGGCAGTGGTGCATGATGAAATAGATTGGATCATCCATACACTTAGTGTATTGAACGACTTGATCAGCCGTGAACTCTTCTATAGTTCCTGGCTGGTTTCGTTTGATGTATTCGTTTTTACGTGGCATGCTACTATTTAGCAGCTATATTACAGAACAATCCTTACGACGATTCGCATCGCACATTGCATCGGTGCCCCGTACGTATCAAAGAAGATTTTCTTTAAAAGGGGCATTTTAGGGGCATCAAGATAGTTTTCACCTTGAATATGATAATAGTCAACTTTACCAGTAGTTGAATTGAGTAGAGCTAGATAGGTAATTCCCTTTGCTGCAAGATCCGCAATTAATTTTGCCCGAACAAAATCTAGTGTGTATGGATCTGTAATATTTTTTAGAATTTTAGGAACACGGCCAGATTTTGGTGTACCAGGTTTTGTTGCTGGTGTATTTGGTGTTCCAAGAATTGCTCGAATACCTGATGCTACTTTATCTTCGCCATCACATGGAAATCCACCATCTGATTCTTGTTCTACTGCTTGAGAAAAATATTGATACTTACCATTAGTTACACGTTGTGTTAATTCATCGAGGAGTGGACTGTGTGCATCTTTTGTTGCATATGTATCGAAGAACGCAAAATACGGCTTCTCTGATGACATCGATTTTACTTCAACTTTTTGATGTACATTGTAAATGTCGGCTTGAATGTCAAATAGTTTACTTCCCACTCGTGCAAGTTTAATACGACGAATTTGATCTCCAAATCGGCGACGAAGTTCATCCTTCACAGCTCTTTGGGCCGCTGCTCCGGATTGGATTCGTTCTGTTTTTGTACGTTCGTCGATTAGTTCGACAATTTCTAAAAGAATCATTTTAAGTTCTTCTTTGCAAGTGAGTCAAGCAACTCATTTCTTGTTAAAAATACGTTGTTATTTGTAATTGAACGTGGCATTCCACCAACATTTTCGTTTGATGCAAGTTTGTCTTTGTGTTGTTTTAGTTCACGCTTTTCCCGGACTGCACCAAGTGCTACTGTAAGCATGTTTGCAGTAACTTCACCAAGACGAGCTTTATATTTACCTTCAACGAGATCAATTTGGTCGGCGACTGTAGCAACTTTCGACATTGCAAACGCGTATATCTCTTCAATCTTCTCTTCAATTTCATCATCTTTGACGTCATATGTTGGAATAGTAACGGGAATGGCTGGAAGCACTTCATTGTATTCAACGATGGTTGATCCTTGCTCAATTCCAAGAACTTCTTCCATTGGATGAGAGATTATTTTTTCTTTCCTTTCCAATTCCACTTTAATGCTCCTTGTACATTCGGTACAACTTGGAATCTTTTTTTATGACATGCTTGTTAGCAAATGCCCATGCAGCAGGATTCTGTTCTACTGCAGCTTTAATCAGTTCTGGTGTTTGCTTTTCTGGTTTAATGTATTCCAGGGCCAATCCATTTTCTTTCATACAAGCTTTCAGTACTGCATTTAAATCTACGGTATGTGGTACTGTACCGTATAGATCATACGCTCCACCAAGTTCATGTGCCATTCCTTCTGGATTCATTTTTGCAGCCTTAATCATCAATTTTGTGGTAATTAAGTCTCGTAAGTACTTATTGTCCTTAATTACAAAGGCACCTGCTGCAACCGCTTTTGCAATAATCTCTGGAGTTGCATTTTTCACATGCACAAATGCAGCAACATCATTATGAAGTGCAGCTTTTACAATTTCATCCGTTTGACGTTTTTCAGGAACAAATTCCAAAGCATGACGGGTCCGACTAACAAGTGTTTTAATATCATCATCTGTTACTTTGCTTGATAGATGTTCCATGGCATATTTAAAGGCAGCCAGCGAGTGATCCGTCGCCGGATCAGATAATGCTGCTTGAATCATTCCTGTTGTTGCTTTCTTTCCAATAGTACTTAGAACACTACCATCTTTTTTCAGTACATCTTCTCGTACTTCATTAGTAATGAGATCAGGACGTTCTTGTTCCACCCACTTAAATGCATCAACCACATCTGTTGGTTTGTCGCCTTTCATTGCTGAGCGAACTTGTTCGAGGGTAAGATCATGTTTTGGAATTGTCTTAACAGCACTTGGTTTTGCTTTAATGGCTAATAATTTGATTTCAGAAGTAATAAGATCAGGCCGAAATTTCATTAAATATCCAAATACTTCATCGACTTGATATCCACTAACATTATGCATTGCTGCTTGAACAAGCTGTGCATTTAGTGATGTTGCACGCAATTTTTTAATCGAATCGGGACGCTTTACAACAGAAGCTAGCATTGCTTCTTGTGTAGGATTTTTTAACAATCCTAATACTCCATGTTTCTGTGCTAGTTCATGGAAAACATTTTGCAATTGTGGGTAACGATCAATCAATGCACCTAGTTCTGCTGGGCGATCTTTATCGTTCATAAACTGATTGTGTTCAAAATGGAATTGGAATTTTCCATCCGGAGTATCAATAATGTATAGAGGTCCATCTTTTTGATATTGTAAAAAATGACTAGGACTGTCTTTCCATGTTGTGCACCATTTTGTCCCTGCACCAAAGTGACAAGATGCTTCAAATGTATTCGGTACAAAAACTCGAATTTGATCATCTTGATATACAAGTCGTACATGTCCTGCATCAACCATTTTCTGTTCTTCAGCAGTTGGTTGCCATAGTTGTTTGTGACGTTTCATGCTTGCACTGGAACCATGCAATAGTAATGGCTCCATTGCTTTGTATAATTCATCCACAGAATAGGCATTAAGATCTTTAACTTTAAGACGATTGCGGACACGAACGAAATCACTTAAATCTTGTTTAACGCGCTGTACATCTTCTAGCGAGAAATCCTTGTGCACATAACGAGTGGTAATCCACTGAATGTGGCGTTGATTCGGGGTTGGGTCAGCGGTTACAAGTACCTTTAGAATAGATTCAGGCTTCTTGAGATTTTTTGGTTTGCCTGGACCAGTATCCTCATCATATGCCTTCATGAGTGCAGTGCCTTGCTTTGAAGCAATATATTCTGCCCGGTTTTCACCCAGGAAGCTTTTGAGCTGCATTATTGCCCCTTAATTAAAAATATCTTAAAGGATATTTATGTTTGTAAGTTTTGATAGCTGTTCCTTTGCTTCTACTACAAAGCATTCGGTATATCCGCCGAACATGATAGTTGGTTTGTATTTGAACTTCTTTAGGGCTCGTTTTATCTGTTGTTCGATGCAAAACACATCAAACAGTGATCCACTGCGAGTACCAATTATGTGATACTCATAAGGAAATACACTTGAGAATTTTAACCGATCATCAACTGTTTTCGTTGTAATTCCAATTTTGATAAAGGTTTCTATCTCATTAAATCCTGTAATGAGATATAATAATGCAGGTGTGTTTTTGAGTTCGGGGTAAGTTGAGAACCGTCTATGTGTGAAGCCACCAACACTAAATTGAGCCTTTTGTATTTTTGCACAGTTGGGACATCCTGCTCCCTGTAAATGATTGAGAGGTGTTTGATCAAATGTACCATGTATTGAACAAAAAATAGGGATTTTCGTGTGGGTATTCACATACTTAACGTGATTATATTCATATTTGTTGTGGTGGATAGTGTTAGCTTGCAACACGAAAGTTTCCAGTGATTTCTGATATTGAGTTCGAAATTGTGCAGATCGACAGCACATAGGACCATGTCCATTAGAGATGTTAGACTTGTAACAAACCTGACTGGTATTATGTTTTAAACAGTACAAAGTTACAAATGTAGGAGTGTCTTCAGTGAACGTATACTGATATGTATCACCATGGATTAGTCGGAATGTTTGTACCCACTGATCATTGCTTTTTGTTAATCGTTTGACTGTGCGAGCATAATAGCAGTGTTTACAACCGCTTCCCGATAGATGTGAACCTGCATGTTGTGAGAATTCACCATGAATTAAACAATTGATCGTAACTTTTGAATTTCGATTAAGATATAGTGTGTTGGGATATGTATATTTATTTTCATGAACCTGATTGCTTTGTTCGATAAACCGTTTGGTACAATCATTCACTATGCGAACAGTTGTTGCTCGGTTATGATTTTGAAGGTTATAGTCTTGCCTGTCAACTGAGTCTGGTTTATGCACCACTGCTGCGCAGCTTTCCATTTAGCTACGTTCACTGCATATGTCAATTGTTCGTACAGACGATGCTTTGAAGTTCGTTTTGGTGCTCGTGTTTGCTGTTTGGGCTTTATTTCGATCAATTCCCATTTAATCTCTCCTCTCTTGTTTTTATAACACATAAATACATCTGGAAAGTATTTATGAACTTTTCCATCTGTAGGCTTAATATAATTGATGGGGATTTCTTCAGAGGACCATTGTATTACATTAGGATTGTTATCAAGAAAATTAAAAAAACTAAGTTCCCATGACGACATATAACGAACCTTCGCTGGATCGCCAAGATATTTTTCTTTGTGTTTAATCTTGTAGTACCCTTGCTGAAAGCGTGCCATGATTAGAGTGGTGCAACAGAAATTGCACCAGGTGGCAATGCCGACGGTGGAGACTTTGTATTTTGTAGACCACCCGGATTGCACTGGTCTGCATTTGGTACTTGTGGGCCAGGTTGAAAACCAATATTGCTTGGTCCACTTTCGCCCGGGGATGTAACATTTTTGAGAATGTAGAATGCACCACGTTGTTTGCTTTGGATATCGTAGTATTTTGAATCTAGTGCAACATCTGTAGCAATATAAACACTATCGAAGTTGAACGTTGTGTTAATTGAGTTAACTTCATTACTAACAGCCATATCAACATCATCCATCTCTAGTTGTGTAATACGAGGATTGAAGAATTGAAATACATTCATTGACTGTCCCCAGTTGAATACGTGGAATAGTCGAATTTCTTGAATAATTTGTTTATCGATACCAGCTAGTGATCCAAGAGATGCACTTGATGCTGCGGTAACTGGTGTTGATACGTTACCTGCTTGTTGATCAACAACATTGTCAACAAAGTCAAAATTCAAACCATCTTCTTCAGCCAGAGACAAACTACTCCACTGTGACAAGTTTGAAATTGGTGATGTGGCACGTTGATATGCTACCCAGAATCGAGTTGCCAAGTTTTGACCATCATCATGGAAGGACATTTTCATATCCTCAAATCCTGTCTTTGTAATTACTTTTGAACGAAAGTTGTAAAAATTAACATCTTCCTGATCAATACGCATATTTGGTCGTGTGGAATTCTTCACCATAAATGTAAAGTCCGCTGCAGGAGAAATACCTGTATACGCAGAATTGAAAATGAACTGCACCAAAAATAAGAATTTGTATTTGGGATTACGCATAGCCATATCAATTGCGTATGGTGATGCTTCACAGAATTGGTGAAATATTGATGTTACTGCAGCTGGTGGATTATAAATATTTCGTGCTAGGCGTTCTAAGTTTTGAAAATCTTGTAGGGCATTAGGAATATCAGTAAGCTTAAAATTGCCTTGTTGTACTTTTTGAAAAATCTGCTTTGCTTGACCGTAAGCCTGGTTTGCAATTGCTGGACTGAAATATTGCACCTGATCGACAATGGTCTTGCTGAACCCCACGTTATCTAATACCCAATTTGCACCTTGATCTAACGTTGTTCCAATAGCCGAACCGATAACAGTTGGCAAGGCACCACATCCTGTTCGGACACTATTAGACACGCTTGAAAGTGTGCGTAATCCTTGTCCAACTCGAGAGCCTTCCGATCCAAATATTCTTTTGTTGTTTAAAACTTCAAGATCGCCAACTTTACCAATACCATTATAGAATTTTCGAGCATCGTTGGAAGAATTACTAAGTTCGGCAGCAGACCTACCCAAATACGCCGGAGGGCAAGGTTTTACTAATTGGGTGTTGGCTCGTGGATCTTGTGCCAAAATAATTCTCCTTTTCCCTATTTATAAAATGGATCCACACTGAGATTTGCTGCAAAAAGAAAGAGCCGGGAAACCGGCTCTTTCTTTTAGTTCTAAGTAGTGTTATTAACCGTTTGTACGACCAGCACCACCTGTTGCAATACCTTGACCTTGTGCGTAACCACCAATTGCTTGGCGGGCGTGATCATAACGAATTGTCATTTCAAGTTCGATTGGATCTCCTGATGAGTAGTCGAGATCACCCCAGCTACCGGCTTGGATCCAACAACCTTCAATTGTCCATTTTTCAATAACAACGTCATTACCATCAAGCTGATCACAGTATGTAACGAACTTGTATAATGAACCTTCACCGGCTGCTGCTAGCCATTGACCTTCTGCACCAATCAACCACTGTTGTTTCTGGAATTGAGAGTTAAGAACAGTAGATGCTGTTCCTGTCACATCATCCTGCAACGTGAATGTACATGGATCCCATGAGTGCTTACCAGCGATGTAAGCAATTGAGTTATAACGATGCAATTCTACTTCCGCAAAATTCAATTTTGGACGAGAGAATCTAACAGCTTGCATTGACACAGGCTGACTATCTGCTCCTCCACCCAAATTTGCGAATGTTATGCGCCAACGGTTTTTTTGCTTTGGGTGCAAAATACCTGTGCCGACGCCTGGGATTCCGATATCATTAATTGTTGACACGCTGCTCTCCTTTGTTTAGCCTATTTATTAGATCTGAGCCCCCGTAGCAACGATTCGCATTGGGATGTAAATGAATTCGGCTGCGCGCACCGGTTTCAAAGCTACATCAATATACATTTCGTTCCTATCGATTCGATCAGGCGTGTTGTTTGTTTCATCGCAAACCGTTGCGAAGTCATATAGACCTCGTTTGACAATTAAGTCACCAAGGAATGCATCCACCACAGCCTTCAAGTTATCACGGGTGAGCTGATCGTTCGGCTCAAACACAAAGCTCATTGTGTTCTTGCGAAGACTTCGTTTAATGTACATTACAAGACGCATAACGTTGATACGATCAAGCGCGCTAGCATCTGGTGCAGATGTTTTTTGACCCCAAACTAGAATTCCACGTCCAGGGAAGAATACAATTGGATTCAAGTTTGTGAAATATTTGTACAAATTGTTTCGTTGACCTTGATTCAAGGCTACGGGCACAAACAACGTTGGAGTACCAAGTGTACCTACAACATAACCAATATCGGTTACGCCTGATACGATACCACGACGTGTACCTGCTGGAGCGAACCAAATTTCGGAAATTTCATCACTATTTGTGATGGTACGTAGAGCTGTACCTGAAGCTGCTACTACACAATTTTCACCGTTAAGATTGGAAGCCAAGCTCCATGGATAGTAGTATGCAACGTCACGAGTCTGTGTACGGCCAGTTGTAGCGGCCCATGCTACAACTTGATCTGGATCCAAGTTGGAAGGTGTGTCACCAATAACCATAGCTTCTTCTTGAATATCGATAACCAAGTTATACATTTCATCAACGGTTTCTGAATATCCTGGGCACAGAATCAAGTTATATTCGAATGTTTCACCACGAATATCTTGATTGCTATTAATAGATGCTTGCAGTGCTGTAACAATTGCTACGCGACGTGCTGCATCATTTGCACCAAGAGAAGTCTTGTTTAAGAAGTTTGTTGTGTATTGGAAATCGTCAGCGGCACCTAACAATGTGTTTGATGCTTCTGTTGGTGTCCACTGATCTTGAAGACCTGGTGTTGAACCAAGATTACCCGCAACCCATGCTGCTTCAATACCTTCAAAACCCAGATAGCCTGGTGGTACTGGTGGCAAATCATAGCCATTTGGATATACTGGCAATGGACTTGCTGTGTGATCATCAAAGAAGTCATCCTCTAGTGGTGGAACACCACGACTGAAAGAAAACATTTCCCAAATGAATGCTGTTGCTTGGTGTGTTAGGGACAACAGTTCTGCTGAAGTAACGGTATACTTGAACAACGTTGTACCACGAACTTGTGGGCCAAGAGATACAAATGCTGGTGGACCAGCTAGTGCTGGGAAAATATTGGCACCAAATGTCGAACTAGTTGTGCTAATTACAACTGTTGATGACAAACCAGTTGAGGCACTGATAATTTGCAATCTGTTTGCTGGACCAACTGGAGCTGGAGTTGCATTGTTGTAGTAAGAAGCTACACCAACACCAGCAAGAATTGCATTTATTTTTGTAAGTAATGATCCAAATGTTGCTGCTTCAACAGCGGTAATAGGTGCTTCAACTAATACGCCATCCACTGTACATGAGAATGTAAACGGACCTGCACCAACACCTGTTGCTGTTGCAAGAAGAATCGTTGATGCTGCGAATGAAGCATACTGATATCCTGCTGTTGCACCAGAAGATGGTGTAAAACCATTTACAGTGTTGTATTCGTTAATGTATTGTGCTGTAATGTTTTCAAGAACGAATGAAGCTTCTTGTTGCTTCTGGTTCCAAAGATCACGAAGATCATTCAAATTGTCATTCAAGTTAACATTTGCACGAATAACAAATGCCAGGTCACCAATTCCCAAGAATTGGTTTAGAGCAAAAAGACCGTATTCATTACGTGCATCACCGTTAAGAGGCAACCCCTGATCGTCTTTCAGGAAGGTTGGAATACCATAGAGTTGCGTACTCTGCGTAAGTGAGGTCACCGTACGAATAACGTTGCTTTCGAAAGTGCCAGGTGCATCAGTTACACCGTCAGGTTGCTTTTTTTCAGCTGCCGTGGCAATGAAAAGTAGCGGAACTGTGACCGCAGCGGCCGGGATGAAAAAGCTCTCATCCGTAATAGTTACGCTAACACCAGGGGAAATAAGACTGGCCATAATTAACTCCTATGCACATAATATGTGGAGATATTTATGAAAAGGCACTCTTTGGGCTTATATTTCACGTTCAATCAGAAGAGAAGCCCACTGAGATTGTTGCGTAAATTCTTACACAATTTCCTTACTGAACTGTCAGGTCTCCAACATCCATAATAAGTTCGTAGTGATTTGGCATTTTACAGTTACCTGTAGGTGTTGCCGTCCCTGGAATTGTTTCACTAACTGTAATTATCGTATTGATACCACTTACCATAGTGCTGACAACTGTGTAATTACCGTCTGCACCATTATCAAAAATTTGGATAATATCACCAATCATCAATAAATTAGTGAAATTCCCTAATACAATCCACTCACTTGCACCAATATTTACACCCTTAATTGGTGTGGTAATTCCTTGAGAATTGAGTTCAGCGATAATATCAAAGCTGCTCTCTGCTGCAGAACTTACAGCACCAACTCGCATATAAATTTTTTCGATGAAATTTTTACGAACATCAGCAGGAGATTGTAAGTAAATTGGCATTTTGAATGTCAGAGTACTTTGAATGATACGGCGATCTGTTCCAATCGGATAGTTTGTATCCATTGCCATGTTTGTCAATTCAATGTTTGTGATTTTTCCCATATCAAACAAAGCATCACTAGTTTGAATTTGAAGTGACGGATCAAACACCATTAGAATTTGTTCAAGAATTTGAAAATGTTGATCTGTGTTGCTTGCATAGATGTTCAAATCCATCGTTAATTCAAAAGGAAATGATCGACGTTGATATACCACTTTAATATCGTCGGGGATCAAACCACCAGTTGGAAGATATGCTGTACGTCGTTCTGTTCCAATCCCGGCATTATAATTTTTCAAGAAATCAATCCCTTGCATGTATGCACTAAGAATTGGTAACCGAAGAACTTTATTCTGTGTGTTTTCCCCAAGGATGGCTGCTACAACTCGATCTGTGTGTCCATAATGAATTGGTACACTAATCAAATTTTCATCTGCAATAATTGGTTCTTGCGTAACAGTACCATCACAGTCTGTACCTGGTGTTACTTGTCCTGTATCACGCTTTCCAATACGAACTTGTAATCCAGCAAACACAGCCATGAATTGTAACACGTAACTGCGCAACTGTTTATCATAGTAATATGCTTTTTCAGGACGACCAGAAGATTCTGTAGTTTCGTAATAATTTGTCATTCAATAACTCCAATCTTCCGAGCTGAAATTGAATTCGGAGAAGTTAAATATTCATCTAGTATTGCTTTTTCATCATTGTATTGTGCACGCCGATCTGTTTCTTCATATATCCAACGACCTTTGACCGTTGAATAACGATATAAGCGAGCAGGCACATCTTTTGCAAAACCTTCATATACTAATCGGTGATACTCGCCGTTAGTTGCTGATGCAGGCAATGTTGGTCCTTCTGTGTATGGAGCATTATTTGCAGGCATGGCATCTTCAACATATAATGCTCTTGGACTCAATCCAATCTTGTTGAGAGATGGGAATCCTTCAGAAGCTGCTGTCTCAAGTTCTTCGGCACTAAATTGACGTACAACGTTTGTTCCTTCACTTCCACGTTCCGCAACTTGCGTCAATGCATCTGCATGAACTGTTTGCGATACTGTACTGTAATCTTGCCAGTTTTGATTATTACCATCATCATTATCAAACAAACCAGAACTATCAACATGCTTAGCAAGATCACCAAAGATATCTTGTGTTTCTTCTGACGCCATTGCTGGCTGGGTTGTGACAAGCAACATCGTTGGTTGCCAACCTGGAGTGTAGGTACTTGCATCCCACGTGACATCTGTTACTTCTAACCATCGTTTAATAGGTCGAAGTTCTGGTGTATATTGTGTTTCACTTGGTAGTTCAATAATATCACCAATGATAACTGGTCTACCAATTTTTGCAACACATGCATTGAAATTAATTTTGATCTGATATGTGGATGTTGGAATTTCAATACCAAATTTTGAAAGTTCCGTACCGACATTTACAAGATCATAATAACCTTTCAGTTTCTTTGCCGACTGATCATAATCACGATTACGGTTTTCCATCAATATCTTATCTTGAATGTTGTTCTGAGCAGTGAGCATATAATCAAATAATTCAAGAGCTTTTACCGTCCACCATGAACATGCTCCTCCAGCAAAAGCAATTGGACGCAAGCGCCAATAACGACTTGGAACAGAATTTTTAAAACTAATCATATTCAATTGATCATTGTCAGGAAGATTAATAATTGCAACACCATACCAATCTTTACCTGTATCCGACCGCTCTACACGAGCTTTAACAACACGATTATCTGGACTACTTCCTTGCTTAATTTTGATTGTTGTTATCAACTGTCGAATACTTGTATCAATACCATACCGAGCTCGTCCTGTTGAAATTTTAATGAAACCAAAATCATATCCAATGTACGCTGATTGAAGTACAGCTTGACCTACTTGAGCTGATCGCCATTCTGATGAGTAAACGGTAAATGCATTTGAAGCAGGAAATAGAGCATAATCTCCACCGGAAATAGCATTACCATCGCCAGTTAAGTCAACGAGTTTAGTTTGTTCATGAACACCAAGAAGTTTGTACAGATTTACATCTGCACCGGCAATTGATAAAGCTTCTTGCGTAATATTATCAATATAGCATTGAGTACGACTCTGTGTTGTGAGTTCCCAAAGACGACACGTTGACCAATCTGATGGTGCGGGACAAAGTGTAGCATCAACCTGATTGCCGTTGGCATCTACCGCACCTGGTTTTAGTGGTACACAACCTTCAGTCATAGTTTATCCAAATAAAAGGGCTGAGAGATTTCTCTCCCAGCCCGTATTTATGCCCTTCTAACTTGTTAAGGTTACGAACCGTTTGCCAGTGCGTTTGGTGGGTTATTTGTACCAGCAGATGTGTCGTCTGCAAAATACAACCATGCTGCGCTAGACCAGTAAAGAATACCGGATACGCAAAGACCCTTAGATTGTGGACGATTTTCCTTCTCAAAGGCAGATGCACTGTCACTTGTGAACAGTGGACCATAACCTGTTGGACCAAAGATGTTTTGTGCAACGAGACGACCACCAACTGGGGAATTACCAAGAACTTGCTGCCAATTTGCGTAAGCAACACCACTAACAGTCTTTGGGAATGACAAGTTTGTTGTGCCGTCTACACCAGTGTTGGAGAAACCATCAACACTCCACGTTTGAACAGTTGTAATGCTACCAACCGTTACATCCAAAGCAGCCTTGATCGCGTTGAACAAGTCTGGGTTAGCACCTGCTGTTGGAATCGTAACAATGATTGATGTACCAAAACCTGTCTGGTCTTCACTCAACAGGAACTTGTTATCAACTGCTTGTACGAGTTCTGATTCACTTGTTGCTGCTTGCAATGCTGTTTGCATAGAAGCGGCAATAACTGTCATTGTGTCGGCAACATTGACTGCAACTGTTACATTATATGTTGTACGAACACCTGCATCGTTCACATTTGCTGTAAAGCTGTAGTTGCCTGTTGGAACTGCTGGAATTGTTGCTGGTAGAACAGGTGTTGCATTAACGCGGTTGAAGTTCACTACACCAAAACCTGCTTGTGCTGTATCGAGTACACCACCAAATGCTACTAGTGCTGCAACGATATCGTTAGCCATACCAGCTGTCAATACTACTGTAGATGTTGTTCCCTGGAGAATTGCACCTGTTGATGTTGACGTGAATGGTGTGTTGCTTGGTTGAACTGTGAACAAAATACGTGGTGGTTCTGTTGCATTGTAACCATCCTGCCATGAAGCAACTACGGGAAGGCCTGCTGCTGCCATACCTGTGTTTAGTGCTGCAACAAGATTACTAAAAGAAGCACCTGTTGTTTGTGGGATGTTCAAATCAATCGACACTGTTACATTACCAGCACCATTCACATTTACCCGAAGTTGATAAACTGTGAGACGGTTGAGTCCTGTTGATGTTGATTGTGCTGGAGTACCTGTTGGAACTGCGAGTGATGATGCTGCATTCTTCCAAGATACGTCTGTGTTTGCAGCGCCGGCAGCGAGAAACGTGCTAACAACTGCTGATACAGATTCTTGAAGACCATCAATTGCGCCAAGCTTGTCCCAACGTGAGTACAGGGTATTGCCCTTTACGCTTGTACCAACTTGATTTGCTGAACCAGCGATTGTTGAGAGTGTATCTGGACCTGTCCAGCCTTTTGTTGAAGTATAGTTAACGACGCCGTAATGGCCACCTGCTGATGTGCCACGAACGTTATTAAACAGGAAGTTTGCACCAGTATCAGAAACGAATACACCACTTGTTGCACCAGTTGTCTTACTGGTGATAACGATTGAATCGCCGTCTTGAACAACAGTTGCCCAAGTTGTCAAATCAACAAGTAGTTCTGCAACAAGAGTTGTCATTGTTTGTGCTGCTGAGCCAACGATTGAAACTGCACGATTTGTACCATCAATACGGACAGTAGCTGTGTAAGCAGTTGCATCGTTTGCAAGGCCAGTAGGTGTGCTACCACCAGCTGGGAAATTTGGACCAAATTCAATTACTGTATAACCTGCTGCGGCCATAAGTGCAAGCGCATTTTCTGCGTTACGATTCCAGCTTACGTCGAGAGGTTGAAATGCTGATGGAACGTTCATTGTTTCTTCTCCTTAGATAAAATGAAGCATAGTTATTTATAGGGGTACACAGTTTTTGGTAGAATTTCTTGCAAACTTTCTAGAACTGATTTTTCGTTGTTAAAACGCCTTGTTTTTTCAGGTGCAATTTCATTGGTGCGGTGCAGGTTATTTTCTAGCATTTTTGTAATTTCTTCTTGAAGATGCAAAGCATCTTTCAAAGACATATAATGTAGATGTGTTAATGCTCGTGTAGACTGTCGAAAACTTGTTGTAATACTCGTTGTCATTACTCCAACTTCAAGGAAGGTATCAGAACGATTTTGTACAGTGGCCACATACAACAAAGCTGGTGCATATGCTCGTTCTGGTCGCTGCAACATCCATTCCATACTATATCGATCGTGCTTACCTTTTCGTAGATTTGCACATTTTGGACAATGTTGATTTTGATTAACGTGGTTTTCTGGTGCTTGGAAAAATGGACCATGCTCGTGACATGTGATTTTAACTTTACTTGTGCTACGTTTATACACGACAGTACTATAATCGTAACGATCACCATGGACCTGACGTGCACGGTCGATAAATGTTTGCGTATCGAGTTTCATAGATTTACCAGTTGTTGGAGTTTCTCTACAACTTCAGGTTTATTTTTCAAGCTGCTTTATTTTATGCTGTTGAAATGACATGCAGAGAGGAAGAGAAAGGTATTTATGTTACACTTTGTTAATAATTTTTACCCCAAAATGAATTGGCTTGCCATTCCAAATTCTTCTGGCATATCTGCTACATAATTGTCCAGATCGGCCAAACACAAACTAATTTCTTCCACACCAGCTGCACGAAGATCTGAGGCATTCAAAGAAACACTACCTCCTGCACCTGGTAATGTACTATATTTGCCACAGATTTCTGCAAGCGCAATTCGAGATTGAGCCAACGCATAACGACGAATCCAAGGGAAAATCCAACGATCGGAAAGTAAATCTTGCTCTGTACGTTCAACAGATGCTTCAATGAGCACCATTCGTTCTGCAAATGGATAACGTTGTAGTAAGTGAAGTACACGTGTTTGTTCATTCCAGGTAAATGTTACCCGAGCGGCAAAGAGCATTTCCATTAATTCAGTATACTCTGCCATTAAGTGATAACTTAACAAGTCAAATGTTCCCATGTTATACAAGTGTTGAACAACGATTTGTCCGTATACCCCTGCACCATGTGCTGAACTAACAAATGCAGATGTCATACGATAAACACCCATAATTTGAACAATTTTATTATATCCCGCTGCTTTGCTCGACAATACATATTGTTGTACTTCTGGAGCGATTTGCATAAAGAAGAAACCGCGACGATAAGCAATGCTTGCACGTTGACGGAATTCATCAATAGCTTTTGTGATGAAATAGTCAAGTTGCTCTTTTGTTAGTTCCACATCAACAACTGGATATCCAAGCTGAAAACGAATTTCTGTTGCTATTGCAAGACGTTCGTCCATTGAACCATCTGTACCGATTCCAAGTTCACGATACATCGGTGTTGCTGAAATTGCATCTCCACCTGGTTGTGGATTTGTGAATGTTGGTAGTGAGGCAAGTGAAGGCCACAATGTACCAAGTCCGGCTGAAGTAATTACCCACACAGCATATCCAAATTGAAGGGATGGTTGTAATGTACGACCATCGACAGCAATATATGATGTACTACCCGTCATTGTATCAGTGAATAGCATGTTACCATTACAATCAAGTTCAGCTGTAGCAACACCCTTCGTTGCAATCCATTGTGTTCCATCCCACGTCATTACTTGTCCTGTAGCAGAGTTAAACCAACAATCTCCCTTAACCGGTGTTGGTGGAGTAGTCACATACAATAGGTTAATCCATAGAGCACCATTCCAAAGATTTAATGTATTATTTGTTGTATTAAACCAATATGCTCCGGCAGCAATTAAGGCAGGATCCGTTTCTGATATGGTTGGTACAAAAAGAATCCATGCTAATCCATCCCAATAAAACCAATCAGTACCATTGAACCACACAGTACCATTAATCATTTGTGTTGGATCTGTCGGAAAGTTTATGTACTGTGTCTGAATCCAACAACCGTTTACCCAAATATAAATTACAAGAGTTGTTGGATTGAGCCAATATGATCCATCAGTAATTGTTGGCGGAATTGTTGGATCTGTATTCTGTTGATAGAATACGGTTACGGCCTTCCATACGTTGTTTATAATATCCCAAACGTAAAGAATGTCTGTTGCTGTATTCCACCATAAGTCACATGACGTACGATTAAATGGATTTGATGAAAAAGTAGTAACGTCAGTGATAACAACCCACATTGTTCCATCCCACTGCTCTAGAACAGATGTGAGTGGATTGTACCAAAAAGTACCAGGTCCAGGCATTGTTGGTACAGTTTCTTGAATGCGAACATTTACTTGCGCAACCCACGTTACACCACTCCATTGGTACAAAGTGTTGTTTGTACTGTTAAACCAGTAGTATCCAATAGGAAGAGCGTTTGGATCCATATTAGCTTGAATTGCAATTGTAGTAATCCAGATCTCTAGAGCATCATCCCACTTGTACATCTGTTTGGTTGATGTTTTATACCAGTAGGAACCACATGGCGCCGGCTGTTGTAAAGAAGGATCAATAACGGACGTATAGAGAGTTGTATCACACCACGTAATACCATTCCATAGATGTACGGACACTCCATCAAACCAAATTGATTGATCACATATTGGTTGTGTTGGATCCGTTGCATAAATGATCACTGTTTGTGCAATCCACGCTACGCCATCCCAACGGTAGAGAATTTTTGTGACGGGATTGTACCAGTATGTACCAATAGCGATTAGATTTGGAGCTATTGGTTGAACAAAAACTGGCAATGGTAGAAGTAGATATCCATCAAACAAATATAATTTTTGTGCAACAGCATTCCAGTAGAATGTACCAGCATTTGGTGGTTGTGGACTTGCAGGACAACCAGTTGCTTGTCCAAACTGGTAATTTATTTCATCAATCAAATCTTGATACGTAAGAGCATCTTCACCTTTGATTGTAAAATTGAACAGCGTTGGCTTTGTTACACAAGCTGATGGAGGCAATGGAACTTGTGGTTGTGAAGCTAATCCACCTGCACCAATGGACACATTATATGTGTAAGTTACACCAGGAACCAATCCTGTATAATCATTCGGTTTGACACCTGCTGTACCATCTGGTTGTGTGAATACAACTGTCTGTGTTGATGATGTTGCAGCAGTACCTGGAGCATCTCCTGCATTTAATGAATATGCAGAAACACCTTCATAAAAGTAACGAAGTTGGCAATCAACTGGAAATCCTGTGACATATAGAGGTGTGTTGGGAAGAAGACCAGTAATATCCAGGAATGTTGATGTACGATCTTGGAAAAAAGCACCAACAACGAGTGATGTTCCTATTTTATCACCGGCAAACAAGTTCTTATTGACTGTTGGATCAGACGTGTACATTACCCCATCTGTTGGGAGCTTGCTCTGATCAATGGGCGTGGTATCAGCCGTGAGAATGATACCACAATATGCTTGGTTGTCACTCGTACAACCAGCTGCAGGAGTTGGAATATTCCAACTAATACGCGCTGTTGTTTCGCTTGTGCGTTCAAGCTTAACTTGCATGTTAAGCGCTTCAAAGCGTAACAGAGTAGGTGCGTCTGGACTGATATCGAACGTAGACATTAATTATCTCCACATGAGACATGTATTTATCAGTAAAACAAAAAGGATGTGGAGCAATAAATATGCAGTATTTTACAAGAAGGGCTGACAATGGCTTCAAAACGCGAAAAAATTAAACTCGAATCAACTGCCGGGACTGGCCATTTTTATACTACTGATAAGAATAAACGAACCAAACCGGATAAACTTGAGCTAATGAAGTTTGATCCGGTGGCTCGTAAACACGTTCTGTATAAAGAAACCAAACTCAAATAGGGTATGGTACTTTAGTCAAACGTCAATTCGACAATATCTTCAAAGATTGATTCTTGCCTTTTGCGACGTTTTGTAATTTTTGCTTGGCGAGTAACTTCTTTTGCACGAATTTCTTGGTGAATGATAGCTTGAGCCACATACGCATCATCCAATGTGCCATCAAAATTGTGAGTTAGAATTATTTCACGAATTTCTGCAAGAACTTGTGGCACATCAATAAGTGCCTGACCATGGGTTTTCGATCGAAATAATTCCACAATCGGTGTGAGTATTAAATGGTACATCGGTTGATTTCTTTTTCGAAGAGCAGCCACGAAGCGAACTTCTTTGTGATTCAAAAGCAATTCTTCGAGTTCTTCAAGAACATCTTCACAGAAGTCAAAATTTATATTACGATACTTGAGTTTACCAAACAGTTCTGCACTGTCGTCAAACTTCTGTTCAACAGTATCCAAATTTTCCAGGAGATCAAACTCATCTTGAATGAATCGAGATTGTAAGGGATCTTGGCGCAGGGGAATCAAACGAACAAATGCTCGGATTCCATTTTCAATCTTGCTGTAGTCGTAGCCTTGCATTTTGACCTCCATTTGTTAATGTGGTCGCATTCTAAAGCAAGATTATTTTAAGGTCAACAAAAGAAAAAGGGCGATCGAAATCGCCCTTTTTCAAATACAATTTGTTACAATTAGTGACCGTTACCACCACCATGACCACCACCATGACCACCACCATGACCACCACCATGACCACCGTTACCACCGTTA
>Ga0315275_10000757_pt1 | contig 27007 bp, 25 predicted proteins | sample YL17G03_0_MG_FD_205557 | JGI IMG/M metagenome (GOLD analysis project Ga0315275, IMG submission 205557) | Sediment microbial communities from Yellowstone Lake, YNP, Wyoming, USA - YL17G03_0 | ecosystem: Environmental > Aquatic > Freshwater > Lake > Sediment | place: USA: Wyoming | collected...
CGTTGCGGCAAGACGCCGACCTGCCTGTACATGGCGCTGCAGTTCGGCATCCGCGCCGCCAACTATCCGCTGATCCCGGAGGATTTCCAGGCCAAGAAGCTGCCCTCGGCGCTGAACAGCCATCGCAAGAAAATGTTCGGCCTGACCATTCGCGCGGATCGGCTGCAGCGCATCCGCCACGAACGGCGGCCGGGCAGCACCTACTCGAGCCTGGAGAACTGCGAATACGAAATCCGCGAAGCCGAGATCATGATGCGCGCGGAGGGAATTTCCATTCTGGATACGACGACCCGCTCGATCGAAGAACTGGCGACGACCATCCTGCAGAAAGCCAATCTGCAACGGCATGTCTACTGACCACTCCGGCAAAATCTCACCGCAGAGGCGCAGAGGACGCAGAGAAGACCTTCGAAATACGGGAATAAATATGCGAACAGAACCATCGTTGGCGCGTTGACACCGAATTCTGTTGCCTCGCCTTATTGGGTTCCTCTGCGTCCTCTGCGCCTCTGCGGTGAAAAGGGATTTAAATACCGAGATCAAGGCAAAGGGAACGCACTGGAGCGAAGCTGCGGCGGTGGATGGGGCAGACGCCGAAGCGGCGCAGGGCCTCCAGGTGCTGGCGCGTGGAATAGCCCTTGTGGCGCGCAAATCCGTAATCCGGATAGAGCGCGTGCATTTCCACCATCAGCGCATCGCGCGAAACCTTGGCAAGGATCGACGCCGCCGAAATTTCGGCCACCAGCGCGTCGCCATCGACGATCGCCCGCGCCGGAAAGCGCACGTCGGGACAATGCAGTCCATCGACCAGCACTTCGTGGGGCAAGATGGTCAACTGTTCCACCGCGCGCCGCATGGCGAGCAGGCTCGCCCTCAGGATATTGAAGCGGTCGATTTCTTCCACCGAGGCACTCGCCACCGCCCAGGCAGCGGCGCGGCCGCGGATCTGAATGGCGAGTTCCCGGCGGCGTTCGTGCGACAGAATTTTTGAATCGGCCAAGCCTTCGATCGGATCGTCATCGCGCAGGATTACACATGCGGCAAACACCGGCCCGGCGAGCGGCCCCCTGCCGGCTTCGTCCACGCCGCAAACGAGCCGGCCGCGCGTCACCCGCGCGCTCCTTCCTGCTCCGGCACTGCCGCGGCGACCGGCCCCGGTGTGTGTGCGACGCCGAGCAGAGGCAGGATCGCCTCCACCGCGCGCGCTGACGTGTTCTGCCTGAGCGTGCGATGGATTTCGAAGAACTTCAGCTCCAATCTCCCGCGCACTTCCTTGTCCTGCAACTGATTGCACAAGGCCTGCGCCAGATTCTCTGCATTGGCCTCTTCCTGCAAGAGTTCGGGGACGACGAACTCTCCTGCCAGTATGTTCGGCAGCCCAATGTAGGGCAGGTGCGCCTTGCGCCGCATGATCCAGGCTGAAATGCGCGGCATCTTGTAGCTGATGACCATCGGCCGCTTGAGCAATGCCGCTTCCAGCGTGGCCGTGCCCGACGCCACCAGCACCGCATCGGCCGCCGTCATTGCCATGTGCGCATGCCCGAACAGGATCGTGATGGGCAGCGCCTCGGCCTGCTGGTGATACAGCGCCTCTTCGAAAATCACGCGCGTCTCGCGGCTGACCAGCGGCACCAGGAAATGCGCATTCGGAATCTGCTCGATCACCAGCTTGGCGGTGGCGACGAACAGCTCGCCCATCTCGCGCACTTCGCTTAGCCGGCTGCCGGGCAGCACGGCGACCACGGTCTGCTGCGGTGAGATGCGCATCTGCTCGCGCGCGGCATTGCGATCCGGGAATTCCGGCAATTCGTCGGCCAGCGGGTGGCCGACATAGGCCACGGGAACGCCGGCTCGCTGGTAGATTGCCGGCTCGAAGGGAAACAGCGCCAGAATCATGGAGGCCGCACGCTTGATCTTGTGGATGCGCTCGCCCCGCCATCCCCAGATCGCGGGACTGACGTATTGCACGGTGGTGATGCCTCTCGCGCGCAGCGCGACTTCCAGGTCGAGATTGAAATCCGGGGCATCGATGCCGATGAACAGATCGGGCGGATCGGCCAGCAACCGGCGCTTGAGCTCGCGGCGCACGCGCAGCAGCTTCGGCAGGCTCCTGATCACTTCGACGTAGCCGCGCACCGCAAACCACTCCATCGGGTACCAGGATTGCAGGCCGGCGGATTGCATCCTTGGCCCGCCGATGCCATACGCCTCCAGCCGGGGAATACGCTCCTTCAGCGCCCGCAGCAGATGCTCACCGAGCAGATCGCCGGAGGCTTCGCCCGCCACCAGGGCGATGCGGATTTTTCGGCCCGATAAGTCGCCCATGAAAGCTAGCGGATGACGCTGCGCGTCGAGGAGTCGAGGAATTCGACGAACATGCCCAACTCCTGGCAGCCGGCGGCCTGCGCGCGCAACGCCGCCTTGGCCTCCTCGAACGTCAGACCGGACTTGTACAGCGTCTTGTAGCCACGCCGGATTTCCTCGATGGCCTGCGCGCTGAATCCGCGCCGCTTGAGACCTTCCGCGTTGATGCCGTGCGGCTGCGCCGAATTCCCGCTCGCCATCACGAAAGGCGGCACATCGCGCAACACGATGGACCCGCCGGCGGTAAAGGCATGGGCTCCCACCCGGCAGAACTGATGGACCATCGTGCCACCGCCGAGGATAACATGATCGTGAATGCTGACGTGGCCCGCCAGCGTCACCATGTTTGCCAGAACGGTGTGGCTTCCGACCTGCGAGTCGTGCGCCAAGTGCACATAGGCCATGACCCAGTTGTCATCGCCCAGCCGGGTGACGCCGGCGTCCTGCACGGTGCCGGTATTGAACGTGCAGAACTCGCGAATCATGTTGCGGTCGCCGATCTCCAGCCGGGTCGGCTCTCCCGCGTATTTCTTGTCCTGCGGCGCGCCGCCGAGAACGCTGTGCTGGAAGATACGGTTGTCCTTGCCGATGCGGGTGTGCCCGCTGACGACGGCATGCGAACCAATCGAGGTGCCGCTGCCGATCTCGACGTGCTCGCCGATTACGGCGAACGGCCCGATGTCGACGTCCTGCGCGAGTTTCGCGCCCGTATGAACGATGGCGCTCGGATGGATCATTGCGCTGCATGTCCCGGATTATTGTTCCCCGGATTCGAGCGCATCGTACAGAGCAGTTTTGCCTCCGAGACCATGGCGCCTTCAACGAAGGCCTGTGCCGAAAACTTCCAGATGCCGCGTATGGCGCGCAGGATCTGCACTTTCAGCAGCAGACGATCGCCCGGCACGACCGGCCTCTTGAAGCGCGCCTTGTCGATGCCGACGAAATAATACACGCTCGTGCTGTCGCTTTTCAGGTTAAAGGTCTTGAAGGCCAGCACCGCCGCGGCCTGCGCCATCGCCTCGACGATCAAAACACCCGGCATAACCGCATAATGCGGAAAATGCCCGGCGAAAAACGGTTCATTGATGGTGACGTTCTTCAGGGCGATGACCTCCTTGCCCGGATCCACCGACAGCACGCGGTCGATCAGCAGCATCGGATAGCGATGCGGCAGATGCGCCATGATCTCCTGAATTTCCATCGCGTCCACAGTCACTCCTTTCCCAGTTTTTTCGCTTTGTTCTCGAGACCGCGAACTCTTTCCATCAATTCGTCGAGGCGGCGCACCAGCGCTGCATTCTTCAGCCATTGCGCATGCGGCTGCATCGGGAATACCGCCGTGTAGGTTCCCGGCGCCGTAATGGATTTGGCGACCAGGGTGCCGCCCGACACGGTTACGCGATCGGCAATCGTCAGGTGTCCGGAGATCATGGCGCCACCGCCCAGCATGCAGTATTTGCCGATTCTGGTGCTGCCGGCAATGCCGGTGCAGCCGGCAATCGCGGTATGGGCGCCGATGTGACAGTTGTGGCCGATCTGGATCTGATTGTCCAGTTTCACACCCTCGTCTATCACAGTATCGTCCAGGGCGCCGCGGTCGATGGTGGTGCCGGCGCCGACTTCCACATCGTCGCCAATCACGACGCGGCCGATCTGCGGAATTTTCAGCCAGCGCCCGTCGTCCATCGCCATGCCGAATCCGTCGGCGCCGATAACCACGCCCGAGTGCAGCGACACCCGTTCGCCGATCACACAATGGTGATAAATCGTGACGTTCGGGTGCAGACGGCTGTGCGCACCGATGCGCGCCTCGCGTCCGACAAAGCTGTTCGCGCCGATCACGGCGAACTCGCCGATCTCGGCCCCTTTCTCGATCACCGCACAAGGGCCGATTGACGCCGACGCGGCTACGCTCGCCTGTGCGTCGACGACCGCGTCGGGATGGATTCCCGCAGCGGGCCGGTTCTCGGGATTGATCAGAGCGGAGATACGGGCGTAGCTGGCGTAAGGATTCCTGCAGACAATGCGCGGCAATTGCGTGGCATCGGCCGAATCTTCCGACAGCAGGACCGCGGCTGCCCGTGTGGTCGACAGCAGCTTCTGATACTTGCGGTTGGTGAGGAAGGAAAGCTCGTCCGGACCGGCGGTTTCGAGCGGCGCCACCTGGCGGATGCGCACCGCGGCGTCACCGAGCACGGTGCCACCGAAATGCCCGGCCAGTTCCGCCAGGCTGAAAAACCTGCGTGCGTCCGCTTTCATTCGCGTCTGCTAGCTTGTGCTGCGCCGTCGAACGCGCGGGTTGGCATCCCGTGAAGGACGCGAGGCCCGCTACTTGTCCGCGAGAGCCTTGATCACCCTGTCGGTGATGTCGATGCGCGGGCTGATATACACGGCCTCCTGCAGAATCAGGTCGAACTTCTCGCTCTCGGCGATCTGCTGGATGACCTTGTTGGCCCGCTCCAGCACCGCGGCGAGTTCCTCGTTCTTGCGCAGATTCAGGTCTTCGCGCAGTTCGCGCTGCATGCGTTGCAGATCGCGGTTCATGCGCGCAAGGTCCTGCTCCTTGTCGCGCCGCTCCGATTCGCTCATTGTCATGCCGTCCTTCTCCAGACCGGCCTGCAGGTCACGCGCCTGCTTGGCGAGCTTTTGCAGTTCCTGGTCGCGGGTGGCGAATTCCTTCTCGATCTTCTTCTGCGCCTTGATTGCCGGCGCCGCTTCCTTGAAAAGTCTTTCGAGTTTGACGAAACCGACCTTGAGATCCGCGGCGGCGACGAGGTTTGAACCCGCCATCAGCGCCGCGGCGGCAAGCACGAGCGAGAATTTGTTCAACTCCGGTTCTCCCTATTGTCTGATCGCACCAAACTAAAATGCCGTCCCCAGCGTGAACTGGATGCGCTGCGTGTTGTCGCCTGGCTGCCGGTTGAATGCCCTGGCGAAACTCAGCTTGAGCGGCCCTACCGGCGAATACCAGTTGAACCCAAGGCCGGTCGAGTAACGCATTGCCGGGACGTCATACGTCTCTGCGACCATACCGGCATCCACAAACCAACTCAGCCGCACCGACTTGTCTTTCTCCAGCCCCGGGAACGGAAACAGGAGTTCGACGGTGCCCTGCAGCATGTGGCTGCCGCCGATCGCATTGCCGTTCGAATCCTTGGGCCCGATGGTCGCCGTCTCGTAGCCGCGCACCGAATTGACCCCGCCCATGTAGAAAACCTTGTAGAAGGGCAGTGGCTTGCCGTCATATCCGTTTGCGTAACCGATCTGGCCGCTCGTGTAAAACACCAGCTTGCGCGTCAGCGGATGATACCACTGATGCTGGTAGGTTGACCGGTAGTAGGTCAGGTCTCCAAACGGCAGCCCGACCTCCCCGGTCAGACGCTGGAGGGTGCCGCTGGTCGTAGAGATCACGCTGTCGCGCTTGTCCCTTGCCCACCCGATACTACCCACGTAGCTGTCGGTTACCGGGCCGAATGCAGCGAGGTATTCGATGTAGCGCGGCGACGGATTGAAAAACAGCCCGATGTCGGTGCGCTCGAATGCGAGCCCATAGTTGACGGTGTCGTATTCCGTAACCGGCACGCCGAAACGCACGCCGGCGCCGAGTGTCGACGTGTTGTAACTGTTCACCGAGTCCAGGCTTGATGTATTCACCTTGCGCTTGTACACATCGAAGCCCCGGCTCACGCCGTCGTCGGTGTAATACGGATCGGTGTAGGACAGTGAGTAAACCTGGTTGACGCTGCCGGTGCTGAGCTGGAATGCAAGCGCGTTGCCGGTGCCGAAGATGTTGTTCTGTGACACGCCGGCCGAGAGAATGATTTTTTCCGCCGTCGAAAAGCCGATGCCAGCGGTTATGTTGCCGGTGGCCCGCTCGGTTACTTTGACCTCGACGTCCACCTGGTCGGTGGTTCCCTGCACCGCCGGTGTATCGACCTGGACCTCGGAAAAGTAACCCAGTTTGTCCACGCGCTGCTTCGAGCGATTCAGTTTTGCGGTGTTGTACCACCCGCTTTCGAGCTGGCGCATTTCGCGCCGTACCACTTCGTCGCGCGTGTTGGTATTGCCGAAGATGCCGATTCGGCGCACATAGACACGGCGGCCGGGATCGATGTACAGGGTGAATGTGACTTCGTCCTTGTCGCGATTGATCTCCGGTACCGGGTTGATGCTGGCAAAGGCATAGCCTTCATTGCCGAGCCGGTCCTGAATCAGCTTGGTCGTTTCGGTCAGGCGCTCGCGGGAAAATACCTCGCCTGGCGCGAGCTTGATGAGCTTCCTGAGTTCTGCTTCCGGCACGATAAGGTCGCCGGCGAGTTTAATCTCGGAAACCCGGTAATTCCTACCCTCGGTCAGATTGACCGTGATGAAAATGTCGCGCTTGTCGGGCGTGATCGATACCTGAGTGGAGTCGATGGTGAACTCCAGGTAGCCCTGGTTGAGGTAGAACGATCGCAGATTTTCCAAGTCTCCCTGCAGCTTGGGTTTGGAATACTGGTCGTTCTTGCTGTACCAGCTCAGAAATCCCGGCGTGCTCAGGACGAATTCACCGGCGAGATCCTTGTCCTTGAACACCTTGTTGCCGACAAAATTGATCTGGCGGATTTTCGCCACCTCGCCCTCGGAAATGTCGAAATTGAGCGCCACGCGATTGCGCTCGAGAGGCGTGACGGTCGTGGTGATTTGCACGCCGTACTTTCCGCGGCCGATGTACTGGTTCTTCAACTCACGCTCGGCGCGCTCCAGCAGCCCGCGGTCAAAAATGCGCGACTCGGCCAACCCGACCTGCTTGAGACCTTCCTTGAGTTGCTTGGCATCGAATTCCTTGGATCCTGTGATTTCGATCTGCGCGATCGCCGGTCGCTCCTCGAGTACAACCACGAGAACGTTGCCGTCGGCCTCCAACCGGACGTCCTTGAAAAAACCCGTGGCGTACAACGCCTTCACGGCGGCGGTGACGCGTTCCGCGTTGACGGTGTCGCCGATCTTGATCGGCAGATACGAGAACACGGTGCCGGCCTCGGTGCGCTGGATGCCCTCGACACGGATATCCTTGACTTGGAAGGGTTCAAAAGCTTGGGAGGGAAGGCTGAGGAGGCTCGATAGGACCAGCAACAGAAGGCGCTTATTCATCCGCTTAATCAGCCACCGAGCAGGCGGTTTATATCGTTATAGAGTGCAAATGCCATCAAGCTGAACAGCAGAACCATGCCGACCTGCTGGCCCACATCCATGACCCGGTCGGATACCGGGCTGCCCTTGACGATTTCGGCGACATAATACATGAGGTGTCCGCCGTCCAATAACGGCACCGGCATCAGATTCAGGACGCCGAGGCTGATGCTGATGAGCGCAAGGAAACTCACGTAGGCCAGCCAGCCGAGCTGGGCGGATTGCCCCGCATAGTCGGCAATGGTGATCGGGCCGCTCAGATTTTTCAGCGATACGTCGCCGACGATCATCTTGCCGAGCATCTTCAGCGTGAACGTCGACACGCCCCAGGTGCGTTCGACGGCTCTTGCGCCGGATTCGAGCGGCCCATAGCGAACTTCGACGATCAAGCGTTTGACTGCCGCCTCGTCTATTTTCGGGGCCGCGCCGATGCGTCCCAGCGTCTTGCCGCCCTCCTGCTTCGCTTGCGGTGTTACTACAAGCTGGTGCGTCGCCCCCCCGCGCATCACCTTGAACTGAAGCGCGTGTCCCGGCGCGCGCGTGATCAGCGCAACCAGCTCCTCCCAGCCGGCAACGGGATGGCCGTCGATCTCAAGAATCTCGTCTCCTTCCCTGAGACCGTCGCGTTCACCCGCGCCGCCCGAAATGAGGCGCCCGATCACCGGTTTGAGCGCCGGCTGGTAACGCGTCAATCCGATCGCCTGCAGCAGGTCGACGTCCATTTTTTCCGCTTCGATCGACGACAGATCGAGGCGCCGGAATTGAATATCGCCGCGTTCGGTATGCATTTCCAGCTCGACGCTGCCCTTGCGCAGCGAATGTTCCAACAGAGCCCATCTGAGGTCTTGCCAGGTCGCCACGTCGGCGCCATCGATGCGTGCGATCAATTCGCCCGGTGCAATCCGGGCACTGGCTGCCGGCGTCCCCGGAACCGGCTCCCCGACCACCGGGCGAATGCCGGGAACGCCATGCAGGAACAGCATCCAGTAGAGCACGATGGCGAGCAGGAAATTGGCCACCGGCCCGGCGAGCACGATGGCGAAACGCCTGGCCACCGGCTGTCGATTGAACGCACGATGACGTTCTTCGGGTGCGACCGGCCCCTCCCGTTCGTCGAGCATCTTGACGTAGCCGCCCAGCGGGAACGCGGAAACCGCCCATTCCGTCTGATCGGCTCCGATCTTGCGGCGCCACAACGGACGGCCGAAACCCATCGAAAAGCGCAGCACCTTGACGCCGCAAAGTCGGGCGACGAGATAGTGGCCCAGTTCGTGGAACACGATCAGCACACCGAGCGCGACTACGAATGCAATCACCGTCGAGAATATGGACATGGTCATCGGGATATCGCCACAGCGCCCAGCTGATGCCCGGCTCGCGCGCGCGCTTGCGCGTCGGCGGCCAGCACGTCTTCGAGTGTGCGCACGCGGCCGGGCGTGACACGCGCAAGCACCTCTTCCACAACGGCCGCGATCCGGGAAAATTCCAGTCGGCCGGACAGAAAACCCGACACCGCGACTTCATTGGCGGCGTTCAGCACGATCGGCGCGTTGCCGCCCGCCTCGAGCGCGTGATAGGCAAGCCGCAGGCAGGGAAAGCGCTCGAGATCCGGCCGCTCGAACTGCAGCGACCCGATCGCGCACAGGTTCAAAGAGGGCACGCCGGCATCGATGCGCTCCGGATACGCCAGCGCATGAGCGATGGGCGTGCGCATATCCGGATTGCTCAACTGCGCCAGCACGGACCCGTCGATGTATTCCACCAGCGAATGCACGATACTTTGCGGGTGTATGACCACCTCGATCTGCGACCGGTTCGCCTTGAACAGGAAACTTGCCTCGATGACTTCCAGGCCCTTGTTCATCAGCGTCGCCGAATCGACTGAAATCTTGCGGCCCATGACCCACTTCGGGTGGGCGCAGGCCTGCTCCGGCGTAACCTTGTCGAGCAATTCGCGCGCCGTGCGCAGAAACGGCCCGCCCGATGCGGTCAGCCACAGTCGTCTGACGCCGGCGCGTGGAAAGCTGCCGTCGAAGTCGCGAGGCAAGGCCTGAAAAATCGCATTGTGTTCGCTATCGATCGGCAGCAGCATGGCGCCGCTTGCCGTTACCGCATCCATCAGCAAGCCGCCAGCCATGACCAAGGCTTCCTTGTTGGCGAGCAACAGTTGCTTGCCGGCGTAGGCGGCCGCCAGCGTCGATCGCAAGCCGGCGGACCCGACAATCGCGGCCATCACCGCATCCACTTCAGGGGCAGCGGCGATCTGCTCGAGCGCCTGCGCACCGGACAGCACTTCGCATTGCAATCCGGCGTCGCGAACCTTCTGCCGCAGTTGCCCCGCCGCACTCGCATCCGCCATGGCGGCATACCGCGGCCGATAGCGGCGGCATTGCTCGAATAACCGATCGACCTGCCGATCCGCCGATAAGGCCACGACTTCGAAGCGATCGGGATGGCGATCCACCACTGCGAGCGTATTGGCGCCGATGCTGCCCGTCGACCCGAGAATGGCCAGCCGCTTCATGGCCTCACCGCAGCACCGGCAGAAAATAGAGCGCGGCGAAGGGCAATGCCGCGGTGAGACTGTCGATGCGGTCGAGGACCCCGCCATGCCCGGGCAGCAGGCTGCCGCTGTCCTTCACACCGGCCCCGCGCTTGATCCACGACTCGAACAGATCCCCGACCATGCCCAGTACCGTCAAGGCGCAGACAAAAATCATGGTGACGAGACGAGCATTGAAAGTCGCCGACGGCTGCAGCACGAAGCTCACCGCGAATCCGTATATCAGCACGGCAACGAAGGCCCCGATGACGCCTTCCCAGGTCTTGCCCGGGCTGATCTGCGGCGCCAGTTTGCGACGACCGAACCTGCGGCCGGCAAAATAAGCGGCGGTATCGGCGATCCAGACCGCGAGCAACATCGCCAGCAACAACCAGGGCGACCTTTGCAGGAAAACGGCAGCGAGCCACGCCGGCACCAGAACCATCCAGCCAACCGCGCCGAAAAGCAGCGGTTGCGCCATGCGCCATCCACGATAGAGCCAGAGCGGGGCCGCGATCGTCCAGAACATCAGCGCCAGCATCAACAGCAGGCCCGACAGTCCATCGGCGGCAGCCGAAAACCTCGCGCTCGAAAATGCGACGACGAATGCCAGGCAGCTCGCCAGAATTGTCGCGATGAAGGCGATGCAGGGGGCTTTCCGATAGCCGGCCAGGCGAGCCCATTCGCCGGCGGCCAGCGCAATCGGCAGGCAAGCCAGCACTTGCCAGCCGGTGGCGGGCAGCAGGAACATGCAAGCCAGCAGCAGCGGCACCAGAACCATGGCGGTCAGTACGCGCTGCTTGAGTCCGGAGCGGGCGGCGCCGTGCGCCGCCGTCGCGTTAGCGGGAATCTCCACCGGACTCGCGCGGCCGATCGGCCGGCACAGGTTCGCCGGCAAGCTGCTCGCTGGTGCGGCCGAAGCGGCGCTCCCGCTTTCGATAAGAAGCGATCGCCCGCTCCAGCGATTGCGCGTCGAAGTCGGGCCACAGTTCGTCGGTGAAATAGAACTCGGTATAAGCGAGCTGCCAGAGCAGGAAATTGCTGATGCGCTGCTCACCGCCGGTGCGGATGAACAGATCCGGCTCGGGGGCATAGTTCATCGAAAGATAGGGGGTGAGATGCGCTTCGCGATAGCCTCCCGGCGGCTGCGTCAGATCAGCTGCCATGCGGTTCACGGCCTGCAGAATGTCCCAGCGGCCCCCGTAGTTTGCAGCGATCGTCAGCGTAAGCCGGTCATTGGCCACTGTGAGCGCCTGGGCTTCGGCGATCATTCGGTTCAGCCTCGGCTCGAGGCTCGACAGGTCGCCGACCACCTTCAAGCTGATGCGATTGTCGTGCAGCTTGGCGACTTCCTGCTCGAGCGCGATCACGAACAGTTCCATCAGGAACGATACCTCGTCCTTCGGGCGCCGCCAGTTCTCGCTGCTGAACGCGAACAGCGTCAGGTATTGCACGCCCTGCGCCACGCAGGCTTTGGTCACCGCGCGCACCGCTTCGAGTCCGCGCTTGTGTCCCGCCACGCGCGGCAGGAAGCGGCTCTTCGCCCAGCGTCCATTGCCGTCCATGATGATGGCGACATGGCGCGGGACTGCAGCGACTGGCGGAACCGCTATGGTGGCGCTGTTGAACACGCGCGATCAGACAGCCATCAGATCGGCTTCCTTGGCTGCAAGGGCCTTGTCGATCTCGGCGACATAGCGATCGGTGAGTTTCTGGATCTCGTCCTGCGCGCGGCGATCGTCGTCTTCCGAAATCGCCTTGCGCTTGAGCAGATCCTTCAATCCGCTATTGGCATCGCGCCTGACGTTGCGCACGGCGACCCGCGCGTTTTCGGCTTCGGCCTTCACCACCTTCGTCAGATCGCGGCGGCGTTCCTCGGTCAGCGCCGGCATCGGCACCCGGATCACCTCGCCGATCGACGCGGGATTCAGTCCCAGCCCGGATTCGCGGATTGCCTTCTCGATCGCCGCAACCATTTTCTTCTCCCACGGCGTGACGCTGATGGTGCGGGCATCGAGCAGAGACAGGTTCGCCACCTGGCTCAACGGCGTGGCATTGCCGTAATAGTCGACCTGGACATGATCGAGAATGCCGGTGTGCGCCCGGCCGGTTCGCACCTTGCCCAGGTCGGCCTTCAACGTCTCCAGCGTCTTGTGCATTTTCTGGTCGGCCGATTTCTTCACATCTGCAACGCTCATGTCGTTTTCCTCCTAACGGCTTCTCAGGCGAAGACCAATGTGCCTTCGTCCTCGCCCAACACCACCCTCGTCAACGCACCGACCTTGAAAATGCTGAACACGCAGATCGGCAGCTTCTGGTCGCGGCACAACGTCAGCGCGGTGGCATCCATTACCTTGAGCTTCTTCACGATCGCTTCGTCGAAACTGATGCGCTGGTAGCGCATCGCGTGCGGATGCGTGTTCGGGTCATCGGTATAAACGCCGTCCACCTTGGTCGCCTTCAATACGATGTCCACGTTCATTTCCATGCCGCGCAGCGCCGCGGCCGTGTCGGTGGTAAAAAACGGATTGCCGGTGCCGGCGGCAAATATCACCACCCGGCCTTCCTCGAGATAGCGCATTGCCTTGCCGCGGATGTAAGGTTCCGCGACCTGCTCGATGTTGAGTGCGGACAGCACGCGGCTTTTGAGCCCCTGCCGCCGCATCGCGTCCTGCAATGCCAGCGCGTTCATCACTGTGGCGAGCATGCCCATGTAATCCGCGGTCGCGCGGTCCATTCCCGCCGCCGCGGGCGCAACACCGCGAAAGATGTTGCCACCGCCGATGACCACGCCGACCTCGACGCCGAGGTTCAGAACCTCCTTCACCTCGGTGGTGATGCGATCGATCGTCTCGCGGTTGATGCCATAAGCATCGTCCCCCATCAGGGCTTCGCCCGACAGTTTGAGCAGGACACGCTTGTAGGCTGGCTTCATCGTGCGGATCAGCTAGGCTGCGGGTCTCTTTCGTCTTCGCCCTTCTTCGCTTGACTGGCCTGCGCCGCCACCTCGGCGGCAAAATCGCTCGATTTCTTCTCGATGCCTTCGCCGACCATGAACAACGTGAAGGCCCTCACTTTGGCGCCCCTGGACGCCAACAGCTTTTCCACCGTGATCTTGTCGTCCTTGACGAAAGGCTGGCCCAGCAGGGTGACTTCGGCGAGATACTTCTGCACGCTGCCCTCGACGATCCTGTCGATGAGGTTGGCCGGCTTGCCGGATTCCAGCGCGCGCGCCTTTGCGATCTCGCGCTCCCGCGAAATCAGTTCCGCCGAGACTTGATCTCGCGAAACCGAAATCGGCTTCAAGGCCGCGATGTGCATTGCTAGATCCTTGCCGAGCACGTCGTCACCGCCTTCCAGGTCCAGCATGACACCGATCCTGGTGCCGTGCAGGTAGTACGCGAGCCTGCCCTTGGCCTTGCAAACCGCGATGCGGCGCACGCTCATGTTCTCGCCCAGCTTCATGACCAGCGCCTGGCGTGCTGCCTCGACGCTCTGGCCCGGCGACAGTTCTGCCTTGGCCAGGGCAGTCACGTCGGTGATGCCCCTGGCCGCGGCCAGCGCGGCAAGCGCTTTCACAAACCCCGCGAAATTCGTGTCCTTGGCCACGAAGTCCGTTTCGCAGTTGACTTCGACCAACGCGCCGAGCTTGCCGTCGCCGGAAACGTAGACGCCGATCGCACCCTCCGCGGCGATGCGGCCCGCCATCTTGCCCGCCTTGGCGCCACTCTTGATGCGCAGCAGATCCTCGGCCTTCGTCATGTCGCCGGCCGCCTCTTCCAACGCCTTTTTGCATTCCATCATGCCGAGCCCGGTGCGCTCGCGCAGTTCCTTGACCATGCCTGCGGTAATGTCCGCCATATCTTGCCTGCTCCTTCAAGTCGAGCGCGCTGTTTCGTTTGCCTGCTTGCGTCGAGAGTTCCGGTCAAAAAATCCAGTTGCAAAAAAAGGGGCGTGCGCCCCTTTCTCCCGGCGACTGCGCCATTCAGGCCATGGCCTGTTCTTCGGTGCTGTCGACCTCCACGAATTCGTCGCTGACGATTTCCTTGATGGTCTGGCTGCGTCCATCGAGAATCGCGTCCGCGATCCCGCGTACGTACAGCCGCACTGCGCTGCTGGCATCGTCGTTGCCGGGAATGACATAGTCAACGCCGTCGGGAGAATGGTTGGTATCCACCACGCCCACCACCGGAATGCCCAGCTTGTTGGCTTCGGTGATGGCGCCTTTCTGATAGCCGACGTCGATGACAAACAACGCGTCCGGCAGGCCGTTCATTTCCTTGATGCCGCCGAGGCTGCGATCGAGCTTCACCAGTTCGCGCTGGAACGTCAGTTGTTCTTTCTTCGACAGCTTCTCCAGCGAACCGTCCTGCACCATCAGTTCCATGTCGCGCAAACGCTTGATCGAAACCTTGACGGTCTTGAAGTTCGTGAGCATGCCGCCAAGCCAGCGATGATCGACGAAGGGCGTGGCGGCGCGCATCGCCTCTTCGCGGATGATTTCACGCGCCTGGCGCTTGGTGCCGACGAACAGGATGCTGCCTTTGTTCGAGGAAAGCTGGCGCACGAACTTCACCGCTTCCTGGTACATGACCAGCGTCTTCTCGAGGTTGATGATATGGATCTTGTTGCGATGACCGAAGATGAAAGGCGCCATCTTCGGATTCCAGTAACGGGTTTGGTGTCCGAAATGGACGCCCGCTTCGAGCATTTGACGCATGGTGACCGGCATAAACTTCTCCTGTAAGGGTTAAGCCTCCGCCTGCCGGACCCCGCGATCGGGCACCCATACTTGGCTGGCGTGCGTATTACCCCGATTCCAAATGACCGGGGTCAACTTGAAAGTATATCAGCGGCATGCCGCCTGCCTCAACCATTTTCTCGCAGCATTTTCTCGCATGGTCAATGGCTTAACGGCCTGCGCACAGATGCCGCTGACGGCGGGCCTCGTACAGGCAGATGCCGGCTGCCACCGAAACGTTCAGGCTTTCCACCTGCCCGAGCATGGGAATCGAGATCAATTCATCACAAGTTTCCCGAGTCAGTCGGCGAAGGCCCTCGCCCTCAGCCCCCAGAACAATCGCCAGTGGGCCGGAAAGTTTGGCGTCGAACAAGCGCCCGCCCTCGCCTTCGGCCGTACCGACCACATAAATGCCCTTATCTTTCAATTCTCTCAGCGTTCGCGCGAGATTCGTAACCGCAATGAAAGGCACCGTTTCCGCTGCGCCCGACGCGACTTTGTGGACGGTAGCGTTCAAGCCGGTGGCGCGATCCTTTGGCGCGACGATCGCGTGCACCCCCATCGCGTCGGCTACCCTGAGGCAGGCGCCCAGATTATGCGGGTCCTGTACCCCGTCAAGCACCAGCAAAAAGGCCGGCTCGGCAAGATCGTCCAGCACTTCGTTCAGCGACGCGGCAAGCGCCACGTCCTCGACGAAGGCGGCAACCCCCTGGTGCCGGGCGCCTTTGGCGAATCCATCGAGCCGTTCGGCATCGGCCTCGTGCAAGCGAACGCCCGCCGCCTTGGCAAGATCCGCGACGCGGCGCGCTCGCGGATCGCTGCGCCTGGCGTCCAGGAACACCTCGAACACCGCCCCTGGCCGCCGTTTCAACGCGGCGCTCACCGCGTGCAACCCATAGACGACGCGCCTGCCATTCATCGCAAGGTCTTCGCCGGCTCGTCGAGCACGAAATCGATTCTGGTCGTTTCGAGAGCGACTCTAACGAGCTTCACCGCAATGCGATCGCCAAGCCGGAAACGTCTTCCGGTGCGCTCTCCGAGCAGCTGATGCTTTGCGGCATCGAAGTGGAAATAGTCGGCGCCCAGTTCCGAGATGTGCACCAGGCCCTCCACGTAAACCTCGTCCAGCGCGACAAAAACGCCGAAACCGGTCACGCCGCTGACGGTGGCGGTGAAACGCTCGCCGATGCGGTCCTGCATGTAGTAGCACTTGAGCCAGGCTTCGACATCGCGCGTGGCCTCGTCAGCGCGCCGCTCGGTTTCCGAGCAATGAATTCCCAGTTCCTGCCAGTTGCCTGGTTGGTATCGCTTGCCTGCCAGGACCGCCTTGATCGAACGGTGGATCAGCAGATCCGGATAGCGCCGGATCGGAGACGTAAAGTGCGTGTAGGCTTCGTAGGCGAGGCCGAAATGACCGACGTTTTCGGGACTGTACACCGCCTGCCGCAGCGAACGCAGCATCACCGTCTGCAACAGCTGCACGTCCGGGCGCGTCTTGATTTTCTCCAGCAGCCGCGCATAGTCCTTGGCCTGAGGATTGTCGCCGCCGGTCAACTGCAGGCCAAATTCGCGCAAGAACTCGCGCAGCGCGACGAGCTTCTCCGGGGTCGGCCCCTCGTGCACGCGATACAGCGCGGGGTGATCGCGGCGGGACAGGAAATCCGAGGCGCAAACATTGGCTGCCAGCATGCATTCCTCGATGAGGCGATGGGCATCGTTGCGCTGGGTGGGGACAATGCGCTCGATCTTGCCCTCGTCGTCGAAAAACATCTGCGTCTCGACGGTTTCGAAATCGATCGCGCCGCGCAGCGCCCGGGCCTTGACCAGGCCCTGATAGAGAGCGTGCAGTGCCTGAAGGTGCGGCGCCAGGTCCTTGAGTTCGCGCCCGGTCTCGCCCTGCGGATCTTCGATTACCTGCGCGACCCGGGTGTACGTCAGCCGCGCGCGCGAATGCATCACCGCGGGATAGAAGCGGTAAACGGCGATCTCGCCGCGCGCCGAGATGTCCATTTCGCACACCACGCACAGGCGGTCCACCTTCGCCATGAGCGAACACAGGCCGTTCGACAGAACCTCCGGCAACATCGGGATCACGCGCCGCGGAAAATAGACGGAATTGCCGCGCTCGCGCGCTTCGAGGTCGACGACGTCGCCATGCTGCGCGTAGTGGCTGACGTCGGCGATGGCCACCCACAGCTTGAATCCCTTGCCGCGGCGCTCGCAATAGACGGCATCGTCGAAATCCTTGGCGGTCTCGCCGTCGATCGTCACCAGCGGCAGGTTGCGCAGATCCTCGCGTCCCGCGATGTCCTCCTCGCCGACGCCAGCCGGAAATTTCGCGACTGCCTTCTCCACCTCCGTGGAAAATTCGTGGGGCAGATCGTGCTTTCTCAGTGCGATCTCGATTTCCATGCCCGCATCGGCGTAATTGCCGAGCACCTCGACGATGCGTCCCACCGGTTGCGCGTGCCGCTGCGGTTGCTCGATGATTTCGGCGATGACGACCTGGCCGGGTTTCGCGCCGCGGTTTGCGCCCGCCGGTATCAGAATGTCCTGGCTGATGCGGCGATCCTCCGGGGCCACCACGCCGATGCCGTGCTCGTTCAGATAGCGGCCGACCACCTTCAGGTTGGCGCGCTCGAGCACTTCGACGATATGCCCCTCGCGCCGGCCACGCGCACCGATGCCGCCCTCGCGCGCGACCACGCGATCGCCATGCAGTACCTTGGCCATTTCACCGGGATTGAGGAACAAATCCTCTCCCTCGCCGTCGCGCACGAGGAAACCAAAGCCATCCGCATGGCCCTGCACCCGGCCCTTCACCAGGTCGAGCTTGTCGACCATGCAAATCGCCTTCTTGCGATTGCGCATGATCTGGCCGTCGCGCTCCATCGCGCCCAGACGGCGCTCGAACGGCTCGGCTTCATGCGGCGCGATGGACAGCAGCCGCGCCAACTCGTCCACGGAGACCGGTACCCCCTGTTCGAGCAGGACGCCGAGAATATGCTCGCGGCTGGGCAGCGGATGCTCGTAACGCGATTGCTCGCGCTCGAGAAAAGGGTCGCGCGCGCGCGCGTCCGTGGCGCGCACGCGCGCGGCGGGTTTGCCGCCGGCGGGTTTGGAAGTTTTCTTTGTGGTTTTCATTGCGTCGATGGTTTGCGGGAGAGCGCCGCTGCGTTGACAAAGCAGTGCTTTCCCATTACATTTTGCGCCCTCTCGTGCCGAGATGGCGGAATTGGTAGACGCACCAGGTTCAGGTCCTGGCGGTGGCAACACTGTGGAGGTTCGAGTCCTCTTCTCGGCACCAGATCGAAATTCCCCGGCACGGCCTTGCGCGACATTGCTCGTATGCGCACTGACTACCCCCGCTTGAACGGATGGCGCAGGACGATGGTCTCGTTACGATCGGGGCCGGTCGATATCATGTCTACCGGCACACCACCGGCCTGCTCGATGCGTTTGAGATAATTACGCGCATTCGCCGGCAAATCCTCGTAACGCGTGATGCCGACGGTGCTCTGCGTCCAACCCGGTATTTCCTCATAAATCGGTTCGCAGCCGGCCAATGCATCCGCGCCGGAGGGAAGAATGTCGATCTGCCGGTTGCCGACCTTGTAACCGACACCGACTTGAAGCGCCTCGACGCCATCGAGCACGTCGAGCTTGGTGATACACAAGCCGGACACGCCATTGATCTGGACGGAACGCTTGAGCGCCGCGGCGTCGAACCAGCCGCAGCGTCGCGGTCGTCCGGTCACCGAGCCGAATTCCTTCCCGCGCGTGCGCAACTGCGCGCCGATATCGTCTTCGAGTTCGGTGGGAAACGGACCCGCGCCAACCCGCGTGGTATAGGCCTTGGTGATGCCCAGAACGTAATGCAGCATCTGCGGCCCGACACCCGCGCCGGCGGCGGCAGCTCCGGCAACGCAATTGCTCGAGGTGACGAACGGATAAGTGCCATGATCGATGTCGAGCAGCGTCCCCTGCGCGCCTTCGAACAACAGATTCTTGCCGGCGCGATGGGCGTCATAAAGTGCACGCGGCACATCGGCAATCATCGGCGCAAGTTGCTCGCGCAGCGCGAGGGTTTCGTCGCGCATCTTCTGAAGATCGACCGGCTTTGACTTCAAGTAGTGCTCCAGCACGAAATTGTGAAAATCGAGCACTTCGCGCAATTTTTCTTCAAATCTGCCGGCGACGAACAGATCCTGCAGGCGGATCGCGCGGCGCGCAACCTTGTCCTCGTACGCCGGACCGATGCCGCGGCCGGTCGTACCGAGCTTGCCGATGCCCTTTGCCGACTCGCGAGCCTGATCGATCGCCACGTGATAGGCGAGAATGAGCGGACAGGCGTCGCTGATCCTGAGTCGCGAACGCACGTCGACACCGACCGCTTCCAGTTCGGCAATCTCCTCCAGCAGCGCGCTCGGCGACAACACCACGCCGTTGCCGATGTAGCAACTGACGCCTTCACGCAGGATGCCGGACGGAATCAAGCGCAGGATCTGCTTGCGCCCGGCGATGACCAGCGTGTGTCCCGCATTGTGGCCGCCCTGGAAACGCACCACGCCCTGGGCGTGATCGGTCAGCCAGTCGACCACCTTGCCTTTGCCTTCGTCACCCCACTGGGTGCCGATGACGACGACGTTGCTTGCCATCAAGACCTCTGGTTATGCGTCACTTGCTTCGGCTTTCCTTGGTCTGCACCGAACGGCTCCAGCTTCCAGGCGCCGCCCCTGGCGACCAGTTGCTGCGAGCAGTCGAGCTCCGCGCGGTTCGCGTCGTGCCCCGGCAGGTCCGACACGACGATCGCACCGGCCGCTCGCAACGTTGCAACCTCGGCCTGCAGTCCGGCGTCTGCCGGCTGGTACGGCGCGAGTATGCGTACAGGCCTCGTCTGTTCGTTTGCCATCTCGGCGAGCTCGCGCAAATCCATGGTGAATCCGGTCGCCGGACGGGCGCGGCCGAACGCACGGCCGACTTCGTCATAGCGCCCGCCGCGCGCAATCGCTTCCGGCCGGTTGCCGGCATAGGCGGCGAACACGACGCCGCTGTGATAATGATATCCACGCAGTTCCGCGAGATCGAAACACAGCTCCTGCACATCACCGTTCAACTGCCCGCCGATCTGCGCGAGCGCATCCAGACAGGCGATCAGTTCCGGATACTGCGGCAGGCGCTTGCGCGCCGTGGCCAGCACCTCGGTTCCGCCATAGAGTTCCGGCAACAACAGCAAGGCCTCGCGCGTCGCCGCATCGAGCCCGTTTGAGAGCTCACGCAATGCCGGCACATCCTTGGACTGGAGCACCTGAAACAGCTCCGCTTCCTGCCTGGCGGTCGCGCCGGCGCGGGTAACCAGCGCCCGGAACACGGACACATGGCCGATGTCGAGGTGGACGCCATCCACACCCGCGGCCTGCAGCGCGCGAAGCATCAGCGTCTGGATTTCGATGTCGCTTTCCAGCCCGGCGTGACCATAAATCTCGGCGCCGATCTGCATCGGCTCTCGCGTGCGCAGCAGCCCCGAGGGCTGTGTATGCAGCACCGTGCCCGCGTAACACAATCGGGTGACGCCCTGCCGGTTGAGCAAATGTGCATCGATGCGCGCCACCTGGGGCGTCATATCCGCGCGCAATCCGAGCAACCGCCCGGACAACTGGTCCACCAGTTTGAAGGTTCTCAAATCCAGGTCATGCCCGGTGCCGGTCAGCAGGGATTCGAGATACTCCAGCATCGGCGGCACGACCAATTCAAAGCCGTGTGCAAAAAACAGGTCGAGGATGCGACGGCGCAACAACTCCACTCTCGCCGCCTCGGCGGGCAGAAGATCTTCGATGTACTCAGGTAGCAGCCATTTCTGCATGATCATTTCACACGGAGAGCCTGCCCGTGCGCGACGCTACGGTTCAAGAACCCATGTTGGGCTATTTCGTCAGGAAAAGCAGCAGCAGCCCGGCCACCATGGAGGACAGCCCCACGAATCGGATCTGACCATCGGACATGTCGGTCAGCCGGCGGAAGGCATCGCGCCATACCATCGGCAGCAGGAAGGGAAGCAGGCCCTCGATGACGAGCATCAGTGCGACGGCCGTCATCAGGGTATTCGTATACGCTTCCATGCTCCCCTTCCTGCCGCGCGCAAGCGGCAGCGCCACTCCCGCCATTGATTATTTTGCGCGTCCCGACGGGTTCTTCAGGTACTTGAAGAATTCCGAATTCGGCTCGAGTATCAGCAGGTCTCCCTTGTTCTTGAAGCTTTGCCGATAGGCTTCCAGACTGCGATAGAACGCGTAGAACTCGGGATTGCGCTCGAAGGCGCGCGCGTAGATCGCCGTAGCCTTGGCGTCGCCGTCACCCTTCAGACGCTGCGCGTCGCGGTAGGCCTGCGCGATCACCACCTGGCGCTGCTTGTCGGCATCGGCGCGGATTTTCTCCGCCTCCGCAAACCCGGTCGATCGCAGCTCGTTGGCCACGCGCTTGCGCTCGGCCTGCATCCTGCCATAGACGGACTCGCTGATCTCAGGCGTGAAGTCAACCCGCTTGAGCCGCACGTCGAGGACCTGGACGCCAATTTCGCGCGCGTCCTGGTCCGCCCTTCGGCGCATCAGATCCATGATCTTTTCGCGCTCGCCGGACACGACTTCATGAATCGTGCGCTTGCCGAATTCCTCGCGCAGGCTGCCATTGACGGCCTGGGTCAGCCGCACGCGCGCAAGGGCTTCATCGCCATTCACACTGACGTAGTACTGTCTCACGTCGATGATGCGCCATTTGACGAACGAATCCACCAGTACCGGCTTGTTCTCGGAGGTGACAAATTTCTGTGCTTCTTCGGCATCGAGCGTGAGAATGCGGGCGTCGAAATAGCGCACGTTGTCGACCAACGGCAGCTTGAAAAACAGCCCTGGCGAAGTTTTGACCGACACGATTTCGCCGAGCCGGAACACGATGGCATTCTGGCGTTGATCGACGGTAAACAGACTCAGGCTGGCCACCACCAGCGCAACCACGACGCCAATCAGGACGGTGCCGACACTGGCTCTCATCGTGTCTCCCTGTCGCGACTGCGAAAGGCATCGCGCGAGCGTGGCAACGGCGCTTCCGTCGGTACCGGCGGTGGCGCAGCCGCTTCCGTAACCGCCTGCTTCGCGCCCGCATCAGCCGGCGCATTCGCACTGCTGCTGAGCTGCATGAGTTTGTCGAGCGGCAGGTAAAGCAGGTTGCCGCCGCTTTTCTGATCGACGACGACCTTGCTGGAGTTGGCAAGCACCTGCTGCATGGCGTCGAGGTAAAGACGCTGGCGTGTCACCTCCGGCGCCTTGCTGTATTCGGTGACGATCTGGCTGAAACGCGATGCCTCTCCTTCGGCGTTGGCGATCACGCTCTGCCGGTACCCCTCCCCCTCTTGCAGCAGCCGCGCCGACGTGCCCTTTGCCTTCGGCACGACGTCGTTGAAATACGACTGGCCTTCGTTGATCTGCCGTTCGCGATCCTGACCGGCCTTGACCGCATCGGCGAACGCAGCCTGGACTTCCTCCGGCGCCTGCGCGTCCTGCATGGTCACCCGCGTGACGGTGATGCCGGTCTTGTAGCGGTCGAGGATTGTCTGCAGCAGAGACTGCACCGTGTCGACGATTTTTTCCTTGCCCGCGGAAAGCAGGAAATCCATCCTGTTCTTGCCGACCACCTCGCGGATCGCCGACTCGGACGCCTGCATCACGGACTTTTCGGCATCACGATTGTTGAACAGATATTCCGTGGGATCCTTGAGGATGTACTGCACCGCGAACTGGATGTCGATGATATTCTCGTCGTCCGTGATCATCAGCGATTCGTTCTGCACCTTGCTCTTGACGTTGTTGCGGTAACCGATTTCGACGGTGCGAACGCCGCTCACGTTGACGACTTCGGCGGATTCGATCGGCCACGGCAGATGCCAGCGCGGGCCCGACTCCGTGATCGCATTGAACTTGCCGAAGCGCAGCACCACGCCACGCTGGCTGGCATCAACGATATAAAATCCGCTGGCCAGCCATACCACCACCACCACGATGACCAGCAGGCCAAAACCGCCGCCGAACTGGCGCGCGCTGGGGCCGGGCGGAAGACCGCCGCCGCCACCTTTGCCGCCGAACAAGGCATTCAGCCGCTGGTGCAGCCGACGCCATAATTCATCGAGATCGGGTGGCCCGTCGTTGCCACGCTTTCCCCACTGCGGATCATTCAATGCCATTCTTGCTTGCTTTCAGTCTTGTTTCGGTTTTGTGGGAGTCCGGCCGCGATCGGGGACCGTCGAACTCAGGCCGCGGCAACCCCGATGGCGTTGCGCTGGGTATCGTGCCATTCCGCCAGCATGGCGCGCAAAAATTCGACGCCGGCACCTGTTTTCGCGCTAACGCGAACGATGTGAATTTTACCATACTGATCGCGTTCAACCCCGGGTTGCAGGCCGGCCGCGTCAATCTTGTTGAACACCATCACCTGGGGAACCGCGTCGGCGCCGATTTCGACCAGCACCTTGTTCACTTCGCCGATCTGATCGTCGCGCGCCGGACTTGCCGCATCCACCACATGCAGCAACAGATCGGCACGCACGGTCTCTTCAAGCGTCGCGCTGAACGCCGCCACCAAAGTATGCGGAAGATCACGGATGAAACCGACTGTATCCGACATGATGACTGAAGCGCCGCCGGCTCCGCTGAGGCGCCGCGAAGTTGTATCCAGCGTCGCGAACAACTGGTCCGCCGCATAGGTATCGCTGTGCGTGAGGCGGTTGAACAGCGTCGACTTGCCCGCATTGGTGTAGCCGACGAGCGAGACCGACAGGCCCTGACCGCGCTGGCGCGCGCGTCGCCGGGTCTGTCGCTGACGCAGCACGGTGGCCAGCTTGTCCTTGAGGACCTTGACTCGCTTGCGCAACAACTGGCGGTCGGTTTCCAGCTGGGTTTCGCCGGGGCCGCGCAGGCCGATACCGCCCTTCTGGCGCTCCAGGTGGGTCCAACCGCGCACCAGCCGCGTCGCCAAGTGCTCGAGCTGGGCAAGTTCGACCTGCAACTTGCCTTCGTGCGAACGCGCACGCTGCGCGAAGATGTCCAGGATCAGGCTGCTGCGGTCGACGACCCGGCATTCGACGCGCTTCTCAAGGTTGCGCTGCTGCGCGGGTGACAGGTCGTGATTGAACAGCACCAGCGATGCGCCGGCGCATTGCACTGCTTCTGCAATCTCCTCGACCTTGCCGGCACCGGCAAAGGTGGCCGCGTCGGGTCTCTGCCGTTTTCCCTTGATGAGCGCAAGCGGTTCCACGCCCGCGCTTTCGGCCAGGCGGCGAATTTCCTCCTGCGACTCGAGGAAATCCACATTGCCGAAATCCAGGCTGACGAGGACGGCACGGTCGCCGCCGCGGGGGCGATCAGGCATCGGCGGGATCCGTCGTCGAAACCGGCCTGATGGCGCGCGAACTCACGCCGCGCACCCCGCGGGTCGGGATAACTGCAAGCACGGAATCGGCAAAACGGACGAAACGGGATTGGCGAACACTCGGGATTGGCGAACACTCAGTCTTCGGACCCTTGCTCCAAAGACAAGTTCACCGCACGCGCGGGCACGACGGTGGAAATCGCATGCTTGTAGACCATTTGTGTCACGGTGTTCTTCAGCAAAACCACGTACTGGTCGAACGATTCGATCTGGCCCTGTAACTTGATGCCATTGACCAGGTAGATCGACACCGGCACATGCTCTTTGCGCAACGTATTCAGAAATGGGTCTTGCAACAACTGGCCTTTCGCGCTCATGGCTGCTCCTTATGCTCTTATTCGACCCGCGGTTACTGTACTGGATTTCAAGGCGTAATACTATCGGTTGGAAAATCGGGCAGGACTTGGCCCTTGATCGCGCTCAGCCCTTCCTGCGGCCCGCGAAAGGATTCCTGCCCTGCTTGAAAGAGACTCTTACCGGGGTGCCGCGCAACTCAAAGGCGTCCATGAACGCGCGCTCGAGGTAGCGGCGGTAACTGTCCGGGACGTGATTCAAGGCGTTGCCGTGAATCAGAATCAGCGGCGGATTCATGCCGCCCTGATGGGCATAGCGCAGTTTGGGACGGGAAACGCCATTACGCGGCGGCGACTGCTTTTGCACCGCAGCGAGCAATACGCGCGTGAGCTTGGGCGTGGTCAATTTGGCCATGGCAGCGGCATAGGCCGCATTCGCCGAACTGAGCAGCGCCGGGACGCCCACGCCGTTGCGCGCCGAAATGTAATGCACCGGCGCAAAATCCAGGAAGTTGAGCTTGCGGGCGTAGTCGCGCTTGGCTTTTTCGCGCGACTCTTCATCGGCGGCATCCCATTTGTTTATCGCCACCACCAAGGCGCGGCCGGCCTCGAGAATGAAGCCCGCCAGGTGCGCATCCTGGTCCGAGACGTCCTGCGTCACGTCGAGAACGAGCACCACGACGTTGGAATCGTCGATGGCCTGCAGGGTCTTGACCACTGAGAACTTCTCCGCGACGTCTTCCACGCGCCCCCGCCGGCGCACGCCGGCCGTATCGATGAGCGTGTACGCGCGAGCGTTGCGCTCGAAGTCGATGTAAATGCTGTCCCGGGTGGTACCGGGCTGGTCGAAGGCGATCACCCTCTCCTCGCCGAGCAGGGTATTGACGAGGGTCGACTTGCCGACGTTCGGGCGACCCACGATTGCTATCTTCGGGTGCTTGCCTTCCAGCTGCGGCTCGTCGTCGGCCGCGGGAAATTCTTCGACAACGACATCCACCAGTTCGTGCACGCCTTCGCCGTGCGATGCCGACACCGTCAAGGGTTCGCCGAGCCCGAGTTCGTGAAACTCCGCAGCAGCGGTTTCATGCGCCAGGCCTTCCGCCTTGTTGACCACCAGCCACAGTCTGCGCGCCGTCTTGCGCAGTTCGACGGCAATTTGCCTGTCGAGAGGAGTCAGCCCTTGACGTGCGTCGACCAGCAGCAACACGGCATCGGCTTCGTCCACCGCCTGCCGCGTCTGCCGCGCCATCTCCTTGTAGATGCCGGCTTTGGCCACCGGTTCGAAGCCCCCGGTATCCACAACCAGAAAGGACTTGGCGCCGGTTTTGCCATGCCCATAATGACGATCGCGGGTCAGGCCGGGAATGTCGGCGACCAGCGCCTGGCGCGAGCGCGTCATACGGTTGAAGAGGGTCGATTTGCCGACATTGGGCCGGCCGACCAGGACGATTGTGGGTTTCAATGGGGATTCTTTGCAGGCCCGAGGGTTTACGGCAGGCCGGCGCGCGCACGCCGGCCCTATTTTCTCCTGATGGCTATAGCGTAGATGCCGCCCTTGCGGGTCTGCACCAGCACCTTGCCCTTGTCGATCGACACCGGCGCCGACGCAATGCCGCCACCGTCGGTTGCAATGCGTGCGGCGAATGATCCGTCTTCGAATTTCAGAAAATGCACTTGGCCTTCGAAGTCGCCGACCACGACGTAATCCTTGACTGCCAACGGTGCGCTCAGGTTTCGGGCGGAAAGTTTGTCCTGTTTCCACACGCTGGCTCCGCTGTTCCTGTCAAGCGCCACCAGCGAACCATTGTCCTCCGACAGGTACACACTCAGGTCGTCGGCCGCAAGACTGCCGACACTGGATGCCGGTCGTGCCCATAACTGGGCGCCCTTCTGGGTATCGTAGCAGGCGACCCGTCCCTGAAAGGTCGCGGCGCACACCCTAGCCGTCTCCACCAGCGGCTGACCGGCAATATCGGTGATGCGCTCGAGTTCGTTGTCGCCCTTTGGCGCTGCCACGATCGCCTCCCAAACCAAGCCGCCATTGGCCAGATTCAATACCACCAGTTTGCCCGCGGGCATGCCGGCAATCACGAAATTCTCGATGACGATTACGCCAGGATTGGATCGTAGTGTCAGGGGCGGCGGTGTCGTCTGGTACTCCCAGCGGCGCGAACCATCTCGTGCATCCAGGCCGAAGATGCGGCTGTCGCCGCTGCGCACGACGACGAATTCGCCACCAGCCTGCGGTGCGCTGAGCACTTCGCTCGACACCCGCGATTGCCACAACGGCTTGCCCTCGAGGTCGTAGGCCAGCACCGAGCCTTTCGAGGTTCCGACCAGCACCATGTTTTCGCTCACGCCAACCCCACCCGACAGCGCCGCCTTGGTGTCGAGCCGCCACAGCGTCTTGCCGTTTGC
>Ga0315275_10000758_pt1 | contig 27004 bp, 24 predicted proteins | sample YL17G03_0_MG_FD_205557 | JGI IMG/M metagenome (GOLD analysis project Ga0315275, IMG submission 205557) | Sediment microbial communities from Yellowstone Lake, YNP, Wyoming, USA - YL17G03_0 | ecosystem: Environmental > Aquatic > Freshwater > Lake > Sediment | place: USA: Wyoming | collected...
GTGGCCGCGATGGCCACGCCGCGCTCCCGGCGAGCGGCCCGGCACCGTGCCCGACGGCAGCGCGCACAGCACCGCGCCCGCCGCCTGGTCGTGATCGGGATCGTCGCCGCCCTTGCTCTCGTCACCCTGATCCTGACCGCCTTCGGGTCGAGCTCGCCCGACGGCCGGGAGACGACCGCCACGCCGCCCCCTGTCGCAACCGGAGTTCCGCCCGAGCCCGAGATCCTGGCCACCGTCAGCAACCTCCAGCTCAAGCTGCCGATCGCGGCCGAGGCCGTCACGGCAATCGGCTTCCACGGTGCCGGCGGTGGAGCGATGACGCTCGCCCCGGTCGGCCGCCAGGCGAACGAAGGCCTGCTCGCCCGGCTGTGGCGGCGGATCGCCGGCTCCGCCCAGGACGGCCCGACCTGGTACCAGCTCGAGGGAGGCCCCGGCACCGATGTCCTCGACGTCGGTGCGGCACCCGGCACCGACGTCTACTCGCCCGTGGACGGCACCGTCGTCTCGATCTCCGACCTCGTGCTCGACGGCAAGAAGTTCGGCTCTCGCATCGACGTGCGGCCGAGTGCGTCGCCGTCGCTGATCGTCACGCTCAGCCACCTCGAGCCCGATCCGTCGCTCGCCGTCGGCAGCCCCGTGCTCGCGTCGTCGTCCAAGCTCGGGACGGTCGTCGACGTGGCCGTCGTCGAACGGCAGGCACTCGCGAAGCGCGCACGAGCCCGTGGCAACAACGTCTCGCTGGAAGTCCACCCCGCGGCCGGGTCGTTGCCGTGAACATCCTCTTCGTCGGAGACGTCGTCGGCCGCCCCGGCCGCGAAGCGCTCGAGGACCGGCTCGCCGCACTGCGGACAGAGCTCGACGCCGACGTTTGCATCGTCAACGGCGAGAACATCGCGGACGGCGTCGGCATCACGCCGAAGCTGGCCGAGCGCCTTCTCGCCGCCGGAGCCGACGCGATCACGCTCGGCAACCACACGTGGCGCCGCCAGGAGATCGGTCCCTACCTCGCCGCCTCCGACCGGGTGATCCGGCCGGCGAACCTCGCTGCCTCGGCCCCCGGGCGGGGAATCACGGTCGTTGCCGCGAGCGACGGCACCCGGGTCGGCATCGTCAACGTGATGGGCTCGCTGTCGCTGCAGCCCGCGCGGAGCATGTGGGAGATGATCGACGACCTCGTGGACGAGGCGCGCGCGACGACGCCGGTGGTGCTGGTCGACGTCCACGCCGAGGCGACGAGCGAGAAGGTTGCGCTGGCGCGCTGGCTCGACGGGCGGGTGACTGCCGTCATCGGTACGCATACCCACGTGCAGACGGCCGACGCCCGGGTGCAGCCGGGCGGCACCGCGGCGATCACCGACGCTGGCATGACGGGCCCGCACGACTCGGTGATCGGGGTGAAGGCAGAGCTGGCGACAGCCAGGATGCGGACCGGGATGCCCGTGCGCTTCGAGGTCGCGACCGGGGGTGTCCGGATCGAGGGCGTGCTCGTGGAGTGCGACGCCTCGAGCGGCCGGGCGACCGCGATCAGGCCGGTTCGGGTTCCCTGGCCGTAGGCCTGACCCGGACGATCAGGGCTGCGAACAGGGCCACGAGCACCAGATCGCGCACGAGCACGAGCCACGAGGCGGTCGGATCGAACTCCTTGACGAGATCCCAGTAGGTGCGTGGGAACCACAGTCGGGTGAGCCCGCAGGCTGCGAGGAGCAGCGCCATGGCGACGAGGCCGCGGCGCCCCGGGACGAGCACGACCACGGCGAGCAGCCAGATCAGGAACTGCGGCGAGGCGACCTTGCCGAACGCGACGAACGCGACGACCGCAGCGGCCCCGTAGCGTGCGAAGCGGGCCGCGCTCTCGGTATCGCCACGTGCGAACCGCACCCACACGAGCAGGAGTGCGGCGATGCCGGCGAGTGTCGTCACTCCCGAGGCCACGGTGGCGACCGTCCCGGACAGGTTCTGCGAGCCGGCGCCCGACGCCCAGGCGAGCGGCATCCCGAACGCGTGATGAAACGCAAGCAGAACCCCTGACCCGAGGCTCTCGATCTGGAGCGGCCGGCCCACCTGCCGCCAGACGCTCCGCGTCACGCCCTCGGGCGCCAGGATCGCGAACGGCAGATAGACGGCGATTGCGGTGCCAACCGTCAGAGCAAGACCACGGAGCGCCACGGCTGAACCGTTGCGCTTCCACGTCCGTGTGACGAGGAGCGGCAGCAATACCGCGGGGTAGATCTTCGTCGCGATCGCGACCCCGAGCAGGATAGGCCCGAGATACCTGCGGCGATAGAGGATCGCGCAGACGGCGGCGAGCGTGACAGCCGCGGCATAGAGGTCGAACCGGGTCATGACGAATGGCCCGAGCAGCGCCACGCCGGCCAGGAACGCGCCGACGGCCAACACGACACGGCCGGTGGAGGCGCGGAGTGCCTCGAGTGAGAGCACGATCAGGACCGAAGCGAGAGCGAGAGCGAACACCATCGTGTCCTGGAACGCTGCGTCGAATCCGTCCTGCGTCGAGGAGACGAGCGCAGGCAGCACGAATGGGACGAGCGCACCGGGTGGGTACTCGACCACGAAGTCGCGGTAGGGCACGTCGCCGCTCGCGATCCGCTCGCCGTAGGTCTGGTAGACGGGCGTGTCCGTGATGCCCGGACCGCCCTCGAAGCCCGCGACAAAGATCCCGACGAGCATCGCCGCAATCGCCGCCAGGATCACGAGGAACGCGACGCGTGAGCTCACGGCTCCACCGCCAACGGGGAGGGTCGCGGCTCGGGCAGGGGCGGTCCGGGCAGCGCGGGCTCCTGCCGCGGCAGCATCAGCCCGAGCAGCACGAAGGGGAGGAACCAGGGGATATAGAGGTACGACCAGTGCGTGAGCGCAAGCTCGAAGCCGACGAGCACCGCAGCACTCAGGGCTGCGAGCTCGAGCGGGCCCTTGCGCCGTGGGACCACCGCGACGACGCCGGCGAGCGCGAGCACGCCGATCTGAAGGATCAGCTGAACGGCGTGGAGGTCGGGGATGCCGCGGGCGTGGTACTGGCCCCAATCCCAGGGTGAGAACGGGGAGTCACGATCGAGCTGGTAGGCGAGCGTGCGATCGAAGAAGGTGCGCACCGCATCTGTGAGGCTCGGCTCGAAGAGGAGGATCGAGAACACCGCGAGCGTCGCCGCCACGAAGGCGGCGGTGAAGCGCAGCGCCGTCCGCAGGCTGAGCCCGTTCGGATAGGTGAGCCAGAGCGGCGCGAGCAGGAGGGACGCGAACTTCGTCCACCCCGCGAGCGCCACGGCAGCGCCCCGCGCGACGGCCGAGGTCGAGAGCCAGAACCCCCAGACGAGGAACGCGGGCAGGATCGTGTCGTTCGAGTTCGAGTTCAGCGCATATGCGGTGAACGGAAAAGCGAGCCAGCCGAAGGCGAGAACGACACCGAGCGGCAGTCCGCCGAACCGGCGCCCGACGAGGAGCAGTCCGAAGACGACGAGCAGGTCGAACGCGATCGCGGTCGCATGGGCCGCAGGCAGGGAGTCCCACTTCCCCGACCAGAGCAGCGTCAACGTCGCGGGGACGTAGACGAGGTAGGCCGTGGGGCCATAGGTGTCGCCCCGCGGGTTGGAGGACTCGCAGCGGCCGTTCGCCTGAATCCAGTCGCGGATCGCGCCCTCCGCATCGGCGCCCCCGCAAGCGCGTCCCGTGTCGCCGACCGGCATGTGCCCGTACGGAGCCTGCCCGTCGAGGATCCTGTCGCCCCCGATCACGCCGGCGTAGCCGACGTCGATCACGCCGCGTGGCGTTTCGAGATTGAGGCCGATCCGCAGGCCGCCGAGGAAGACCGCGACGCCGGCGAGAAGCCACACGGGCCAGGACAGCGCCGGGTTGAAGGCGCGGCCGCGGAATCCGATCCACGAGGTGCGCACGAGCAGATAGGCGAGGGGGATCGCCCCGAGCGACGCACTCTGGAAGACCTGGCCGCGGTTGAAGAACCAGAGCGAGAAGCCGAACGAGACCAGCGCCAGAAGATCGAGCGTGTGCAAGGAGAGGAGCCGCCGCCGGTCGACGAGCCCGAGGAAGAAGACGACGCTGAGGGGAATCCACGTCCACCACGCGTTCAGCACCTTGCCGCCGAACGATCCGACTCGCCCTCGGGCCATGCTCCAGGCGACCTGGGGGCCGGTCCACGCCTCGGAGACGCGGCCGTCGCCGTCCTCGACCTTGCCGAGGGCGATCTGCCCGGCTTTGCCCGACCAGACCTTGATCGTCCAGCGGCGGGTCGCGGCGTCGAACTTCGCCTCGGTCGACGGGTTCGGCGGATACCGAGCGAGCCAGGCGGCCACCTTGGGGTGCTCGAGAAAGCGCTTCAGGGCGGCCCGCTCGCCCAGCCGTGCCGTGCCGGTGGCAGGGACGAAGGGCTGTTCGACGGCGCGACCGCGGCTGTCGGGGACGATCGGAGCAGGGTTGTCAGCGGCTCCGGCGGCGGGAGCAAGCAGCAGCGCGAGCGCCACGGCGCACGCCCACCGCTTCACCGGCGGAAGGACCAGAGCTTGTTGCCGATGAAGTTGAGCGGCGTCACGAGCACGATCGCGATCGCCTGCGCGATGATCTCGCCAACCCCTGCCGTCACCATCACATGGAGCACTGCCAGGTTCGCGAGCAACGAGACGGTCGAGACGACGAAGAACCGCAGTCCCTGCGCCCCCATGTTGCCGCGCTCGACCCGGAAGGTCCAGACCCGGTTCAGGGCGTAGTTGTTCGCGACGGCGACGAGGAACGACCCGATCGCGGCCGGGATGTAGTGGAGCCCCACCCACTCGAGCAGGAGGGAGTAGACAGCGAGATTGACGACGTAGCCCGCAGCGCCGACCGTGCAGAACTTGGCGAGTTGCTCCCAGTTGCTCCGTCGGCCGAGCGCGCTGCCGACTCGCTGGGCGGCACCCTGGCCCGAGTTGGTCGGGGGCAGCTCGATCACGTTGGGCGAGGGTAGCGGCTCGGTTCTCAGGCGGCGCGGTCGAGTGTGTAGGCGGGAGCGGCCACACCGAAGTGGGCGAGCACGAGTGGGGCCACTCCGACGATGCTCTCGGCAGTCCCCTCGACGCCGACGGTGAGGAGCGGCACTTCCGTGTCACCGGTGACGAGCGAGCCGTGCGAGCCGCCACCGACGTGGCTTCCACCCCCGAGATCGGCGAACTCGTGCCCCTCCGCCGCCGAGACGAGAACCTCCCCCGCGTTCGGGTTCGCAAGTGCGGCCCACGTGCGCGCGAGGGCATCGGGATATCCGAGGATCGAGGCGTCACCGGAGAGCGTGAATCCGCCTCCCGCCGCCGGGGCAAATATGAGCTCCTCGCCCTCACGGCGGGCCACAGCGTCTCCTCCCTCGCGGAACAGCGTCACCTCGGCGGCCGGTAAGGCGTCGAGGTGGGCGGCGACCCCGCGCGGATCGAGACGGCAGCGAGGTTGGAGATAGACGTGGGCCGCGCGGTTCGAGGCCAGCGGCAGCACACCATCGAGACCCGCGTAGCTCTCGGCGAGCGAGGAAGCCTGGTGGACACGGGTCTGGCCGTGATCGGCCATGACGACGACGGCGTACCGCTCGAGCAACTCGTCGACACCGCCCGCGGCGTCGGCGAGTGAGCCGACCGCGGCGTCGCATCGTTTCAGCGCCTCGAGAGCCGTGTCGGGGCCGTGCTCGTGGGAGGCGTAGTCGTAGTCGGAGAGGTAGAAGAGGAGGAAGTCGAACGCGTTCCGGGTCACGAGCCAGCGGCCGACCGCCGTCGCGTAGGCGTCGATCGATCCGGCAGGACGGTTGCGAAACGAGAGCGGAGCGCCGGTGCGGTCGGAGCTGAAGAGGTTGTAGAAGAAAAAGCGTTCGGGCCCCCGCACGTCGTCGAGAAACGGAAGCAGGGAGCTGTGGGGTGTGCGGCCTCGGTAGGCGGTGAAGTTGACCGCCGCCGTGACGAGGCCCGCGTCGGCGAGCGACTCGAACAGCGTCACCGCGCGCGCGCCGAGGTGCTGCGCGTTCATGTTGACGAGGGTGTCGCGCAGCGTCTGGCCGATGCCGGCGGCGCGGACGGCGCCGAACGAGCTGCCGTACTCGACGAGCCGCTGCTCACCGCGGTCGTACCAGACGAGGTGGGGGATCTCGTGGACGTCGCCGTGCGCGCCCGTCGCGATGGACGAGAGGCAGACGGGGGTCAGCGACGGGAACACCGAGGTCGCCCGCCGGTAGGCACCGTAGGCGGCAAGAGCAGCCAGGCTGGGAGTCTCGCCGGAGCCGATCGCGCCCTCGAGCATCGACGGGGTGAGGCCGTCGATGACGACGAGGATCAGCGGCCGGACGGTCACTTCGCGAGCGAACGGAGCCCGGCGTACTTCTCCGGTCCCTGGCGCGCGCGACGGGCCGCGATCACCGGGAGCGCGATTGCCTCGAGATAGCCGACGACGGGGATCAGCGCCAGCAAGCCGACGACGATCGCCGCCCCGAAGAGGAGGAACGCCGTACCACCGAGGGTCGCCCCCCGCCGTGCGGCGCCGCGGACGATCGCCGCAGCCGAGATCGAGCCGATCACGGCGCCGACGACACCTCCGGCGACACCGATCCAGCCGTTGACGAACAGGCCTGCGACGACGCCTACGACAACTGCGCCGAGCAGCGTGGTAGCAAAGCCGAAACGAAGTCCCGCGAGCACTCCGGCGAAGGCGATGCCGGCGGCAACCCCGATTCCGACAGTGATCCCGATCTCGTACCAGTCACCCATCTCGGGGGCTCAGTGTACGGATGGAGCTTCGAGCCGGCGGATCACGTCGACGCAAAACGCGCCCGCGCGGGCGCCGTCGACGACGCGGTGGTCGAAGGTGACCGACACGTTGCCCATCTGCCGCGCAACGATCGCATCGTCGCGCACAACGGGCCGCGGGCCGATCCGGTGCAATCCGAGGATCGCGACCTCGGGGTGGTTGATCAGCGGGGTCACGAACAGGCCACCCAGGGGGCCGGCGCTCGTGACGGTGAACGTCGAGTCGCGGAGCTCCTCTGGCTGCAGAGAGCCTGCACGGGCGCCCTCGGCGAGCCGGCGGATCTCCGCACCGATCTCGGCGACCGAGAGGTGGTCGCAGCCGCGAACGACGGGGACGACGAGGCCTGCATCGGTGTCGACGGCGACGCCGAGGTCGTAGCGGTCGAGCAGCACGATCTCGTCGCCGTCGATGCGAGCGTTCAACTCCGGGAACTCGAGCAGTGAGGCAGCCGCAGCCCGCAGCGTGGTGGCCACCAGCAGGTCGAGGTCGACCCCGGTGAAATCACATTCCTCGACGAAGGTGACCGCGGGAATCTCGCGATGCGTCCGCTCGACCTGCTCGACGATCGCCCGCCGGATGCCGCGCACCGGAACACGTCGCCCCTCGGTAGGGACGGCAGCCGCACGAATGTCGTCTTCGGTCACGCGCCCGCCCGGCCCCGTTCCCTTCACCGACGCGAACTCGACCGAGAGGTCGCGCGCCAGGCGATGGATCGTCAGCGCCTCGAGCGGCTCCGAGCCGACAACACTGACGATCGGCTCGGTGGGCGAAGGCTCCTCGAGCGGCAGCGTCGCGACGGAGCGGAGCAGGTGCTCGCCGGCAGCGCCGATCAGAGCGAGCGTCGTGCCGACCGCGGCCATCTCACCCTCCTCCGCCAGGATCCGGAGGACGACGCCGTCGACCGGAGAGCCGATCTCGACCGTCGCCTTGTCGGTCTGGATCTCGACGATCGGCTCGTTCTCGACGACGACGTCCCCCTCGCGCACGAGCCAGCGGGCAATCTCGCCCTCGGTCAGGCCCTCGCCCAGGTCGGGCAGCGTGAACGCATGCGCCATGGTGGGCAGCGTAGTGGGAGATCGCGGCCATAGCCACGACGTCCTCTGGTGGTCGGCACGAGCAGCTACGTGAGAACGGTGAGCGCATCGCGCTCGGCGATGATCTCCGCTACCTCCACGTCGCCGAGATCCTCGCCGTCCGCCTGCAGGGGGAGTGGGGTGTCGCAGCGGATCAGGATCCGGTCCAGGTCGTGACCGAGCAGCACGTCCCGGGAACCCGGCCGCCCACGCAGTGCCTGCGTCGCGAGGCGGGGAACCGCCCGCGCGCGCACCGAGACCGGCGCGACGATGTCGAGGCCGTCCTCGAAGGAGGCATCCGGTACGAAGCGCAGGCCCAGGTGCCCGGCGTACGTGTACGGCGAGCAGTTCGCGACGAGCACGAAGGCGGCCCGCCCGAGGCCCTCGATCTCGAGGGCCGGCTCGTAGCGGAGCCGGTGCTCCGACAGCGTCCGCACGACGGTCCAGGCGAAGGCGATGTCGCCGGGGCGTTTGCCGTCGGCGCGGCGCCCGAGCCCGTCGACGCGCCGCACGAGCTCGGCGTCGAACCCGATGCCGGCGTTGAACGCGAATCGGCGCCCGTTGATCCGGCCGAGGGAGATGCGCCGCGGTCGTCCGTGCGCGACCCGCTCTGCGGCGCGCGCCGGGTCACGTGGGAGCCCCAGTGCACGCGGCAGCACGCTCGTGCCGCCGCCCGGGATGAACCCGACCGGGACGTCCGCCCGGAGACCGTTGATCACCTCGTTGTAGGTGCCGTCACCCGAGAACACGTAGATCGCCTCCGCCCGCGGCGACCAGTCGGCGGCGAGATCCGTCGCTTCGCCGCGTGCCTGCGTCAGCACGGTCTCGGTCCCGGCGGGCAACGCAGCCTGGACGGCTGCGAGCTTCTTCTCGTTGACACCGCTCGCAAACGGGTTGACGATCAGGATCCTCGACACGCCCGTCATCCTCTACCCATAGCGCTGCTCGCGCCAGCGAGCACGAGGACGGTCTCGGACCCGGGCGTGATCTCGGTCAGCCCGCCGTCCCGGACGACGGCAACGGCCGTGCGGGCGAGCCCGGCCCACTCCTTCTCGCCGGCACCGGCTACCCGGATCACGAGATCGGGGTCGAGGTCGCACATCAGAGCGGCGTGACCGATCTGGGCGAGCGTCTTTCCCGAGCTCATGCCGAGCGCGGTCGCGACGACGAGCGTGAGACCGTCCGCCGCCGGCTCACCGAGCTCCGGCAGTGGGCCCGCCTCCTCGCTCAGCGCCTGCATGCGCACGAGCACGGGCTCACGCGCGGAGCGGCGCACCGGCGGCAGGCAGACGACGTCGCCGACCCGCTCGTGGTCGAGCTCGCGCACGGCCTCCCACTCGCGCGGCTCCGCACGGAGACAGACCTTGCGAAACGAGTGGCGCCACCAGTCGTCGAAGCCCGGGCGCCAGCGCTCGTCCTCGCGAAAACGGTGGGCACAGCGCCGCGTTGCCAGCGCCGCAGCGCTCGCGAGCTCGGCGAAGGGACGCGTCGTCCGTCGCCGCACGACGAGGTACATGACGAGAGGGTCGTCGTCGTTCTCCACCGGGGGAGCGTACGGGAAGGCCGGCGGGACTTACCGGAGCAGAAAGCCCTCGCCGAGCGGATCGTCGCGGTCGAGGTGGAACGTCGCCTCGCCCGTCCTGTACGCGCTCCCCGTTACGTCCGTGACGACCGCGGGCCGGCCGGCGAGATCCACCTCCTCGACGACGCGCCCGGTGAAGACCGAACCGACGATCGAGAGATGGCGCAGCTCGGCGCCGCGTGGCAGCTGCCAGCCTGCGTCGAGGAGGGCGAGCCGGGCCGACGTGCCCGAGCCGCAGGGCGAGCGGTCGACCTCGCCGTCGGCGAACACGGTCACGTTACGCTGAGTCAGCGGCTGCCCGCCCTCCTGCTGCCAGAAGATGACGCCGTAGACATCCCGGAGCTCCGGCTCCAGCGGGTGCACGATCTCGTGCCGTGCCTCGAGCAAGCGCTTGATCTCACGCCCGAGCGCGATCAGCCGCGGCAGCTCGGCAGGCTCGACCCGTTCGGGGAGCGAGGCGTAGAAGGCGCCGCCGAAGGCAACGTCGACCGTGACATCGCCCACCCGCAGGCCCGTGGCCCAGACGAAGGACGGCACGTTGCGGAAGGTGACGGAGCGCACGCGGCCGTCGGCGACGGTGGCGACCGTCTCGAGCCGCCCCGACGGCACGTCGACGACGACCCGGTTCTCGCCCTCGCGGCGCTCGACGATTCCCTCGTCGAGCGCCCACGTGACGAGCGCGATCGTCCCGTGACCGCAGGCCGTCGAGTACCCGGCGTTGTGGAAGAAGACGACGCCGAGGTCGGCCCCGTCGTCGTTCGGGGGCACGACGTGGCAGCCGTACATGTCGGCGTGGCCGCGCGGCTCGTTGATGAGCAGACGGCGCACATGATCCAGCCGCTCGAGCGCATCGCGTCGCCGGTCGAGGATCGTCTCGCCCTGCAGGGGCTCGACGCCGCCGGTGACGATCCGGAACGGCTCGCCGCCGGTGTGGTAGTCGACGGTGCTGATCGCGGTCACACAGCCGCCTCGCTAGTCGTCGGAGAAGCTCGGATAGCGCTGCGTCAGGAGGCTGACGTACCCGACGGTCTGCGCGTTGTAGCGGAGATAGTAGGCGAGCACGTCGCGCAGGCCGGGGTGCAGCTTGCCCGCGAACAACGCGTAGAACCAGGCCAGGAAGGCGACGACCTGGGCGACGTACTGGAGCACCCAGAGGACGAAGAACGCCGGGATCGCGATCAGGATGCGGAAGAAGATCGCGAGTCGGCTCTGCTGCACCGGGGGCGCGATCTCGACGTCGATCGGGTAGCCGGGGGCGCCGTTGAACGCTGGAAACGGGTCCGCCGCAATCAGGAAGTACGCGTAGACGTGGGTCGTGTAGCGCAGGTACGACGCGATGAAGTCGTGGAGCCCGCCGGGCACGCGGCCTGTGAAGATGCCGACGAACCACGCGGCGACCACCGCGAACCAGACGGCTATGCCCCACAGCATCAGCCAGACGAAATGGGGGATGACGAGAAGGAGACGGAAGAACACCGTCAGCCGGTTGCGCTGGAGATCATCGGTGACGACGAGATGAATCGGATGCGGCACCGGAGCGTCGGTGACGAGAACGGGAAGCTGCTCGGACATCGGGGCTCCTTCGCGGGGGGGTGAGCGTGAAGTCCGGCGAAACCCAGCGTCCGGCTGAAGCCGGACACCTTCACGCGCCGGTGAAGCTCGGAGGCCGCTTCTCCAGGAAGGCGCTGACTCCTTCGGCGAAGTCGACCGAGCCGACGGCCACCTGCTGCAGCTCGGCCTCGAGCGCGAGCTGCTCCTCGAGGGAGGCAGTGTGTGCGTGCTCGAACAGCTGCTTCGTCATCCCGACTGCAGACGTGGGCAGCGCCGCCCAGATGGCGGCAAGCTCCGCGACGCGCGTCTCGAACTCGTCCGCCGGAATCACCTCGGAGACGAGACCCCACGCGAGCGCCTCCTCGGCGCCGAGCCTGCGGTTGGAGCTCATCCACTCGAAGGCGCGGGCGAATCCGAGCAACCGGTGCAGGAACCACGTGCCGCCCGAGTCCGGCACGAGACCGATGCCGACGAACCCGGGCACGAACGCCGCCGCGGTCGACGCGACGCGGACGTCGCAGGCGCTCGCGAGAGAGAGTCCTGCACCCGCGACCGGGCCGTTGACGGCCGCAATCACCGGCTTCGCGAGCCCGCGAATGAGGCGGATGTTCGGGTGGTAGGTCTCCTCGAGCGAGTCCCGCAGCGAGCTGTCGAGCTCGCTGAACTCCCGCAGATCCTGGCCGGCGCTGAAGCCTCGTCCCGCGCCCGTGATCACGACCGCGCGAACGGCGGGATCGCCGGCCTCCTCGAGCGCCGACCGGAGCGCCGCGTGCAGCGCGCGGTTGAACGCGTTGAAGACGTCAGGCCGGTTCAGGGTGATCGTCAGGACCGCGCCCTCGCGGACGGTCAGCACCTCGGACATGTCCGGAACCTACACTGCCGTGCCTTCCCACGCGACCGGCGACCCGGCGTCCGGCGAGCGTGTAGCGTCGCGACATGAGTGGTGCCAGTGCAGCTGCTGTCGTCTTTGCCGCCGCGGCCGGGCTGGCGGGGTCGGTGCAGGTTGCGGTGATGGGCCGTTTTGGCGAGCGGATCGGCTCCTGGGAGGCTCTCGCGTTCTCCCTCTTCCTCTCGACGCTGCTCGCTCTGATCGGGATGCTGATCGTCCGGCGTGGCGCGGGTGGCCTCGCCGGCGCACTCACCGCGCCGAAGTGGTTGTGGCTCGGCGGGTTGATGGGCGCCTTCATCGTGCTGGCGGTCACGGTCGTCGGGCCGGTGCTCGGTACCACGGCGACGGTCGGCCTGCTGATCGCGGGACAACTCGTGTCCGCGACGGCGATCGACCGGTTCGGGTGGTTCGGGTTCGAGCGCATCCCGATCGGGCCGGCAAGGCTGCTCGGGCTTGCCCTTCTCGTCGTGGGTGCTGCACTGACGCTGCGCAGATGACCGCCCGCGCGTGGCTCGCACTGTGGACCGTCTACATCGTCTGGGGCTCGACCTACCTCGGTATCGAGCTCGCGGGCGAGACGATCCCGCCGGTGTTCGCAGCGGGGGCCCGGTTCTTGCTCACCGGCGCGCTGATGGGCGGCTTCGTCCTGGCCCGGCGCGGCAGGGCACCGTTCCGCATCGGCCGGAACGAGCTCGCCTCGGCGGTGCTCGTGGGCATGCTCCTGCTCGGGGCGAATGCCCTGCTCTTCGTCGCCGAGCGCCGTGTGCCGATCGGCCTGGCCTCGCTCCTGATCGCGTCGGTGCCGCTGTGGATCGTTCTGATGCGCACCGTCTCGGGAGACAGGCCCTCCCGCTCCGCACTGGTGGGCGTTGCGACGGGCTTCGCGGGAATCGCCGTGCTCGTGCGTCCCGGCGGCGATGCGAGCTTCGGCGGCATCCTGCTCGTCCTCGCCTCCGCCTGTATCTGGGCGACGGGCTCGTTCGCTTCCTCCCGGCTGCCGCTGCCGCCTGATGCCCTCGTCGCGACTGCGGTCGAGATGCTCGCGGGCGGGCTGATGCTGCTCCCGCTCGGCCTCCTCTTTCCCGGCAGCGAGTCGCTCGACCCCTCCGCGTGGTCCGAGCGCTCGCTCGCCGGCCTCGTCTACCTCGTCCTCATCGGCTCACTCGTCGGCTACACGGCGTACGTCTGGCTGCTCGGGAACGTCCCGATCAGCACTGCTGCGACCTACGCCTACGTCAACCCGGTCGTCGCGATCCTGCTGGGCGTCGTGTTCCTGGGCGAGGGAGTCACCTGGCAGATCGCGATCGGTGCCACCGTCGTGCTCGCCTCGGTTGCCCTCGTGATCCGGAGCGAGGCCGGGCGCGTGGTGGAGCCGTTCGCGGAGTAAGAGAACGGTTGGAGAGGCGAAGCCTCTCCAACCCGTCTCCGGGGCGAGGCTTCAGCCTTTCCCCCGGGCTTCAGCCTTTCCCCCGGGCTTCAGCCTTTCCCCCCGGGGGGGAGCCGCCGCGGCACAACCGATACCGTCGCCCATGTGCACCTGAGCGAGGCCTGCCGATGACCGCCCGTGCGTGGGCCGCACTGTGGACGGTCTACATCCTCTGGGGCTCCACCTATCTCGGGATCGAGCTCGCCGGCGAGACGATCCCGCCGGTCTTCGCCGCCGGTCTCCGGTTCACGACGGTCGGGGTCGTCCTGAGCGGCTGGATGCTGGCCCGCCACGGCACGGCACCGTTCAGGCTCGGCTGGACGCGGGCCGCGTCGACGGTGCTCTGCGGGCTGCTATTGATCGGCGGGAACGCGATGCTGTTCGTCGCCGAGCGCCGGGTGCCCATCGGGCTCGCTTCGCTGATCTTCGCCTCGGTCCCACTCTGGCTCGTCGTGCTCCGCTCTGCAGGCGGTGACCGGCCGCCACGTGCGTCTCTCGTGGGAACGGCCGTCGGGTTCATCGGGGTGGCGCTCCTCTTGCGGCCGGGTGGAGACGCCACCGTGAGAGGGGTGCTGCTCGTCGTCGCCGCAGCGGTCTCCTGGGCTCTCGGGACGTTCCTCTCCTCGAGACTGCCGCTGCCGCGCGATGCAGCCACGACGGCGGGCATCCAGGGTCTTGCGGGCGGCCTGCTCCTGATCCCGGTCGGCATCGCACTCTCGGATGGCGAGTCCCTCAGCCCGACGAGCTGGTCGACACGGTCCCTGCTCGGGCTCCTCTACCTGATCGTGTTCGGCTCGATCTTCGGCTACACGGCGTACGTCTGGCTCGTCTCGAACGTGCCGCTCGGGACCGTCGCGACCTATGCGTACGTGAACCCGCTCGTTGCGATCACGCTGGGCATCGTCTTCCTCCACGAGGTGGTGACGTGGCAGATCGCCGCGGGTGCCGCGGTGATCCTGACCTCGGTCGCCGTCGTGATTCGCAACGAGATGTCTCGACGGCCGGGCGACGTGATCCCACCAATAGAGACGTAGGGGCGAGGCACACGCTCGCGCGGATGCGTCGCCCACGAGGGCGTCGCCCGACCGCGCGAGCGTACGCCTCGCCCTACGTGAGCCCTACGATCTCGTCCGGCGGCACCGGCACGCGGCGGAGGTTCTTGCCTGTGGCGGCCCGCATCGCCGCCACCACGGCTGCGGTCGCGACGACGGTCGGCGGCTCGCCGACACCCTTGACGCCGTAGGGCGCGTCCGGCTGCGGATCCTCGATCAGCACCGACTCGACCGGCGGCATGTCGAGCGCCGTCGGGATCAGGTAGTCGGTGAAGCTCGCGTTCGTGATCCGGCCGTCGCGCGTCTGGATCTCCTCCATCAGCGCCAGCCCGATCCCCTGCGCCGTACCTCCCTCGATCTGGCCCGTCACGGCCTGCACGTTGAATGCCTTCCCGACGTCCTGCGCGACGCCGATCCAGACGAGACGCGTGAGGCCGAGCTCGACGTCCACCTCGGCGACGACCCTCATCGCGCACGTGGCGAGAGCGACGTGGGCCCGCTCGCCCAGCACCTGACCGGTCTCCGGATCGAGCGGTGAGGTCGGGACGTGCCGGTAGACACGCTCGACGTCGACGTCGGCCCCGCCGCCGCCGGCCTTGCGCTCTTCGAGCGCCGCCCGGCAGGCGTCGCGCACCGCACCGGCTGCCATCCAGGTCATCCGGGAGGCCGACGTCGAGCCTGCCGAGCCCACCGTCGCGGTCGTGTGGGGCGCAAGCGTTACGTCACCGGTGGCGAGCTCCTGTCGCGCCACCTGCAGGATCACGCCGCCGACGCCCTGGCCGACCTCCGCCGCGGCGCAGTGGACGACCGCGCTCCCGTCGGCGGCGAGCTGCACGCGCGCCGAGCAGTAGTCGTCGAACCCCTCCGAGAAGCAGATGTTCTTGAAACCGACGGCGAAGCCGACGCCTCGGCTCACCCCGTCGCCACGCGTCGTGTTGCCGGCCCCACCGGGGAGGCGGATCGGGTCGCGAGGCAGCTGCTCGGCCGCCGGCACGGGAATCGCCGCCGCCGCGCGGATCACGTCGGCGACCGGCAGCGAGCCGGTCAGGACCTGCCCCGTCGGAAGCGTGTCGCCCGGCTCGATCGCGTTCAGCAGCCGCAGCTCGATCGGGTCGATCGCGAGCGCCTCGGCGAGCTGATCCATCTGCGCCTCGACGGCGAAGCACACCTGTACGGCGCCGAAGCCACGCATCGCCCCGCACGGCGGGTTGTTCGTGTAGACGACGGTGCCCTCGATCAGCGCGTTGTCGACACGGTACGGCCCGAGCGCGAAGCAGGAGGCGTTCGAGATCACGGCCGTCGAGCTGGAGGCATAGGCGCCGCCGTCGAGCAGGATCCGCACGTGCGCGCAGACGAGGCGCCCGTCGCGGGTCGCGCGATGCTCGGCCCAGATCCTCGCCGGGTGCCGGTGCACGTGGCCGGTGAACGACTCCTCGCGGTTGTAGACGACCTTCACGGGGCGGTCGGTGTGGAGGGCGAGCATCGCCGCGTGGATCTGCATCGAGAGGTCCTCGCGGCCGCCGAACGCGCCGCCAACACCGGCGAGGTGGATCCGAACCTGCTCCGGCTCGAGGCCGAGGCAGGGAGCGACCTGGTCGCGGTCGACGTGCAGCCACTGGGTCGCGACGTGCACGTCCACGCCGCCCTCGCCGTCGGGCACGGCGAGCCCGGATTCCGGACCGAGAAACGCCTGGTCCTGCGCCGCAAGCTCGTAGAAGCCCTCGACCGTGACGTCACCCTCGGCGTCGGGATCGCCGTGGCGGATCAGCACGTGACGGACGACGTTCGGGCGCGGGTCGTCGCGGTAGCCGTGGCCCATCGTCGGCCGATCGGGGTGGAGCGACTCCTGCTCGGTCGCGCGCTCGGGGTCGACGACCGGCTCGAGCGGCTCGTAGGTGACGATGATCGCCTCAGCGGCACGGCGCGCCTGCTCGGGATGCTCGGCCGCGACGAGAGCCACCGGCTCGCCGTAGTAGCGGACGCGATCGATCGCGAGTACCGGCTGGTCGGGGAACTCGAGGCCGTAGGTCTTGCGACCGGGGACATCGTCGTGGGTGAGCACCGCGTGGACGCCGGGCATCGTCACGGCCCGCGAGATGTCGATCTCGACGACGCGGGCATGCGCGTGCGGGCTGCGCAGCGTGTGCCCCCAGAGCATGCCGGCGGCGCTGAGGTCGCTCGAGTAGGCGAACTCACCCAGCACCTTCGGCGGCCCGTCGGGCCGACGGACGATCTCGCCGATATGCCCGAGTTGCAGCGTGGTCGTCGTCTCGGTGGCGCTCATGCCCGCGCCGCCGCTCGAACCGCGTCGAAGATCTTCTGATAGCCGGTGCAGCGGCAGAGGTTCCCCGACAGAGCCTCCCGGATCTCGTCGTCCGAAGGGCTCGGCGTGTGCTCGAGCAGGTCGACCGTCGCCACGATCAGGCCCGGGGTGCAGAACCCGCACTGCACCGCGCCGGCTGCGACGAACGCCTCCTGCACCTTGTGGAGCGTGCCGCCCGTCGCGACGCCCTCCACCGTGGTGACCTCGTGCCCGTCCGCCTGCGCGGCGAGAACGAGGCAGGAGCAGACGAGCGTGCCGTCGAGGAGCACCGAGCACGAGCCGCACTCGCCCTGCTCGCAGGCGTTCTTCGAGCCGGGGAGGCCGAGCTGCTCGCGCAGCGCGAAGAGGAGGCTCTCCCCGCCCCAGACGTCGGTCTCACACTTCTCGCCGTTGACCGTGAGCCGGATCTTCATGCGAGGCACCTCTCGAGGGCACGGCGGGTGAGCACCCGTAGGGCGTGACGGCGGTACGCGGCGGTGCCGCGGACGTCGTCGATCGGGCTCGCGCTCTCGGCGACGAGATCGGGAAAGCCAGCCGCCTCGTCGAGCGGTGCGGTGACGAGCCGCACGGTCGGGGCAGCCGAGCCGAACGCCGCGCGCAGCTCGCCGCGCTCGCGGTCGACGTGGAGGGCGAGCGAGCAGACGGAGATCACCATCGCGTTGCGCGGCCCCACCTTCATGAACGTCTGTCCCGCCCGGCTCGGCTCGACGCGCACCGCGGTGATGATCTCGTCGGGCTCGAGCGCGTTCCGCTTCACGCCGAGCAGGAAGTCGCGCAGCGGGATCCGCCTCTCCCCCCGCACGCTCGCGACCTGGACCTCCGCGTCCTCGACGAGCAGGGGTGGCAGCGCGTCACCGGCGGGAGACGCTGTGCCGAGGTTGCCGCCGATCGTGCCGCGGTTGCGGATCTGGGGCGAGCCGACCGTGCGCGACGCCTCCGCCAGGGCGGGTAGCTCCGCGGCGACGGCGCCGCGCATCGCCTCCGCGTATGTGAGGCCGCTGCCGAGGACGAACGTGCCGTTCTCGCGGGTGAACCCCCGCAGCTCGGCCACCTCGTTCAGGTTGATCAGGGCAGGCGGGCGCGAGCGGTCGAAGTTGAGCTCGACGAGGACGTCGGTGCCGCCCTGGACGAAGCGGGCGTCCGGGTGGTCGGCCTTCAGGCGCAGGGCCTCGCCGAGGGTGTGGGGCGTGAGGACATCCATCAGCGTTCCTCTCGGACGAACGGTACTCCGAGCGCACCCGGCGCGCCGAGCCGTCGCTTCGAGATGCCCGACGAGACGATCACGAGCACGACGATGGTCATCAGATACGGGAGCGCCTGAAACAACTCGGGCGCGATCGTAACCCCACGCGCCTGGAGCGTGAACGGAAGTGCCTGGAAGGCGCCGAAGAAATAGGCACCGACGAGACAGAGCTCGGGCCGCCAGAAGGAGAAGATGACCAGGGCGATCGCGATCCAGCCTGCGCCACCCGTGAGGCCGTCGACCCATTGCGGCGTCAACGCGAGGCTGAAACACGCACCGCCGACGCCGGCGAGCGCACCCCCTGCGAGCACGTGCGCATAACGGTAGGCGGAAACGCTGATCCCCATCGCATCTGCCGTCTGCGGCGACTCACCGACGGCGCGCACGTTCAGCCCCGGGCGCGTCCTGTTCAGGTAGAGCGAGATGACCACGACCAGCACCCACGAGACATAGATGAGCCACGTCTGCCCGAAGAGGATCGGCCCGAGGACGGGGACGTCCGCCAGCCCGAACGGGTCCACCGGCTCGAACTGGTGCTCCGCAGGCGAGTCGGCGAGCCCGAGATCGTTGCCGAGGTAGGACGAGAGGCCCGCCGCGCCGGCAAAGATCGTGAGGGCCAGGCCGGACACGATCTGGTTCGCACGGAGCGTGATCACGAGGAACGCAAAGATCAGCGCAACGAGCGCCCCGGCGATGGCAGCGACGAGCACGGCGAGGACGAGTGTCGTTCTGCCGGGGCCGCCGATCGTCTGCACCGCCCAGAACCCCATCACGGCGCCCACGAGCATCATCCCCTCGACCCCAAGGTTGAGCACGCCGGAGCGCTCCGCGAGCAGCTCGCCGAGCGCGGCAAAGAGCAGCGGCGTCCCGTAGGCGATGCCGGATGCGACGATGACGACGAGGATCGAGTTGTTCACCGGGCAGCCTCCGATGCGGGCGTCTTCGGTTCCGCTGCCGCGACCACGGGCCGCCTCCGGGCGAACCGCACCCTGTAGCGAACGAGGAGCTCACCGCCGAGCGCCGTGAAGAGGATCATCCCCTCCATCACCCCGACGAGCCCGGAGGGGAAGTCCGGCCCCTGGAGGGCGGCGCCGGCGTTCTGAAGGCCACCGAGCAGGAACGCGATCAGGACGACGGCAAACGGGTTGTAGCGCGCGAGGGCGGCGACGACGATCCCCGTGTAGCCGTAGCCGTATGCGCGCAGCCCCTTCGGATCGGCGTCGAGCGTGTGCAGGAAGTCACCCACCTGGCTCGCGCCGCCGAGGCCGGCGAGCCCGCCGGAGAGAGCCATCACGGCAAGGATCTTGCGCCGGGTGCGCATACCCGAGTAGCGGGCGGCGCGCGGCGAGTCACTCATCACCTGCACCTCGAACCCGAACCGCGTGCGCGAGTACAGCACCCAGAGCAGCGTCGCGGCGACGACGCCGAGCAGGAAGCCGAAGGGGATGACGACGCTCGAGCCGAACGTCGGCCAGTTCGCCGCATCCGGCAGCACCTTGCCGATCGGGAACACGGCAGCGCTCGCCGACGTCGTGTCGCGCCAGTACGAGTGGCTGTCGAAGATGAGGTAGGTGAGGAACAGCCCGGCGACGTAGTTGAGCATCAGCGAGGTGATGATCTCGTTCGTCGAGAGGTACGCACGCAGGAAGCCGGGAATCAACGCCCAGGCGGCGCCGGAGGCGAAGCCCGCCACGATCATTGCCACGATCAGCACCGGCGCCGAGTGCCCGGCAAGGAGCAGCCCCGCCGCGGAGGCACCGATGGTGCCGAAGTAGAGCTGACCCTCGCCGCCGATGTTGAAGAGGTTCATCCGGAACGCAGCGGCTGCGGCGAGGCCGGTGAAGATCAGCGGCGTGGCTCCGATCAGGGTCTGTGTGAGGGCACCGGGAGCAGTAAACGCCGCTTCGAAGAGATCCCTGTACGTCGCAGCCGGATCGTGGCCGGTGGCGAGGAGAACGATTGCGATCAGGAAGAAGGCCACGACGAGCGACCCGGCCGGGACGGCGACCTTCAGCCAGTGCGGTTGCGTGAGGCGGCGCTCGATGCGGACCGTCATGTCGCCTGCCCCCCGGCCATCATCAGCCCGATCTCCTCGGGGGCGGAGGTGGCGGCATCGACCTCGCCCACGATCCGGCCCTCGTACATGACGGCGATCCGGTCGGACAGGGTTCGCAGCTCGTCCAGGTCCTCGGAGATGAGCAGGATCGCAACACCGGCCGCGGCCGCGTCGCGCAGGTGGCCGTGCACGGTCTCGATCGCACCGACATCGAGCCCGCGGGTCGGCGCCGCGATCACGAGCACCCGTGGCGCACCCGAGAACTCGCGCGCGAGCACGACCTTCTGCAGGTTCCCTCCCGAGAGCTGTCGGGCGGATGCCCCCGGGCCCGGCGCCTTCACGTCGTAGCGCCGGATCAGCTCGACAGCCCAGTCGCGGATGTGGTGGAAGCGGAGGAACGGCCCCCTCGAGTTCTCGTCCGAGCGGTACGACTTGAGTACCACGTTGGAGGAGATGCTGAGGCTCGGGGCAACGCCCGTGTGCAGCCGGTCCTCGGGGACGTGGGCGACACCCGCCTTGATGGCCACCCGCGGGTCGCCGGTATGGAGCGGAACGCCGCCGACTCGGATCGCCCCGGCCGTCAGGGGGCGCAAGCCGGTGACCGCCTCGGCCAGTTCGCGCTGCCCATTGCCGGCGACGCCGGCGACGCCGAGGATCTGTCCGGCATGCACGTGCAGTGAGACCCCGTGCACTGCCTCCACACCTCGGTCGCCCTGCGCCGAGAGGCCGTCGAGCTCGAGCAGGAGCTCGCCGATCTCCCGCGCCTCTTCCGGGCGGCGGTAGGTGTGCAACTCGCGTCCAACCATCAACGACGCGAGCGACTGGAGGGTCGATGTCTCGCTCTCGACGGTGGCCACGGAGCGGCCGTCGCGCAGCACGGTGACACGGTCCGAGACCGCCTTCACCTCGTGCAGCTTGTGCGAGATGAAGATCACCGTGCGACCGTCGGCCGCCATCGCCCTCAGCGTCTCGAAGAGCGCGGCCGCCTCCTGGGGCGTCAGCACGGCGGTCGGCTCGTCGAGGATCAGGATCCGGGCCTCGCGATAGAGGGCCTTCAGGATCTCGACCCGCTGCTGCTCGCCGACCGAGAGCTGCCAGATCCGCGCCCGGGGATCGACCGCCATGCCGTAGCGCTCGCCGAGCTCCGCTACCCGTTCCTCGATCGCGCGCGGATGGAGGACGAAGGAGCGGCCGACGTCGCTGTGGTCGCCGAGCATGACGTTTTCGGCAACCGTGAACGGCATGACGAGACGGAAGTGCTGGTGCACCATCCCGATCCCGGCGTCGATCCCGTCTCGAGGGGTGTCGAAGGCGACGGGCTTCCCGAAGACCTCGAGCTCGCCGTCGTCAGCGCGATAGAGGCCGGTGAAGATGTTCGAGAGTGTGCTCTTGCCGGCGCCGTTCTCCCCGAGCAGAGCGTGTACCTCGCCTTCGAGCGCCTCGAAGTCGACGCGATCATTCGCAACGACACCGGGGAAGCGCTTGGTGATCCCGCGGCACGCGATCGCAGGGCGCGCCGCCCGGCTCGCGAGGTCGACGGCTCGAGGCTCGGCGGTGGGCTCCATGAGGGGACGGGCACCTGGTCGGGGAGAGCGGCCGTGCCACTCTCCCCGACCAGAGGGTGCTAGCCCTTAGCGCTTCCTTCGATGCCCTTCACGAGCCAGTTCATCGCGTAGAGATCCGGGAGGACCTTCAGCGTTGTGCCCTTCGGGACCTTGAGCTTGCCGCTCTGGTCATAGAGCGGGCCTCCGAACACCTCGAACGTATTGTTGACGATCGCCTTCCTCTTGGCTGCAATCATGGTCTTGGTCTTGGGAGCGACCTTCGGGCCGTACGGGGCAAGGCCGGTGAACCCGTCCGCGATGCCGCCGTAGTAGAAGGCAGGTTTCCACGTCTCGCTCATGGCCGCCTTGACGCGGCTCAAGTAGTACGGGCCCCAGTTGTAGACCGCGGCTGTCAGCCAGGACGATCCGGCGAACTTGCTCGCGTTCGCGTCGTAGCCGACCCACGGGATGCCCTTCGACTTCGCGTACTGGCCGGCGGCCGGACTATCGACGTTCTGACCGATCACGTCCGCGCCCCACGAGCCGACGAGGCTCTCGGCTGCCTTCTTCTCCTTCGCGGGGTCGTACCACGAATTCGTCCAGATCAGCTTCACCTTGACGTTCGGGTTGACTGCCTGGGCGCCGAGCGCGAACGCGTTCGCGTGCCGGATTACCTCGGGAATGGCGAAGGGGACGATGTAGCCGATCTTGCCGTTCTTCGTCGCCGCGCCCGCCGCCATACCGGAGAGGTAGATCGAGTCCTCGCCGGCACCGAAGTACTCGGCCATGTTCTTGGAGAGATCGGTTCCGGTCGCCTGCTCGAAGAGCACGTCCGGGTACTTCGCCGCCAGCTTCTTGCTGAAGAAGCCGAACGACGTGCCGAAGATGATCTTGTTGCCGTCGCGGACGAGGCTTGCAACGGTCTGCTCGAGCTGCGGGCCGTTGGCGATGTTCTCCTTGAACGTCGTCTTCACGCTGGCACCGAGTTGCTTCTGCACGTAGAGGCGCCCCATGTCGTGCGCCTGGGACCAGCCTGCATCGTTGTGCGGCCCCACATAGATCCACGCGGCCTTGATCGGGTCGGCGTTGGACTTGGCGGACGTTCCGCCCGCCAGCACGAGGGCCGCGACGGCGAGGGCGCCGAGCAGGGCAATGACCGTGACCCTCCGCCGGCTTGAACTTCTGGTGACTCGAGAGCTAGACACGATTCTCCTTTCGCGCCGGTCCCGCTGCGGGACCGATCACATTGGCTCCTACGACCTCGCCTCCGACGATCGCCCGGGCTGCGGACGCACGAGGCGTCCACCCGGTGAGGCGACCATATCTCGCCCGAGGCACACAGTCGAGCCTCTGGCGATCGTTCGTACGACACTTCCACTCATTTGACGTCCGATCAGGGGGTTCAGTCGGTGACGCGAGAGAAGCTCCTCGGCCGTCAGCTCTGCCCTGGCACCCAGATCGACCAGCACGAGATCCGCGTCGGCACCTACCTCGAGTGACCCCTTGCCCGCGAGCCCGAACCGCCGTGCGGGCGCCTCGGCGCAGAGTCTCGCGATCGCCTCGAGCGAGAGCCCGCGTGGTGGGCCCTCCGTGAGCAGCACCCGCAGGAGCGTCTGGCAGCCGGCGATCCCGCCCCAGGCGGCGAACGCGTCGTCGCCGAGCTTGAGCTCGGGCCGGCTCGGTGAGTGATCCGAGGCAACGAGGTCGACGACACCGTCGAGCACTGCGCCCCAGAGCTCGTCGAGGTCCTCGCGCGGGCGAAGCGGCGGCGAGCACTTCGCGACCATCCCCAGCCGCACGGCGTCCTCGTCGTCGAGTGCGAGGTAGTGCGGGCAGGTCTCACAGGTGACGTCGGCTCCACGAGCCCGCGCAGCCTCGATCAGCCGGGCCCCCCGTCCGGTCGAGACGTGGACGACGTGCAGCGAGCACCCCGTGTCCTCGGCCATCCCGATCGCGCGCCCGATCGCCTCGAGCTCGGCCTCGGCGGGACGGGAGGCGAGATAGTCGCGCATCGTCGTGCGCCCCTCGCTCACGGCCTCCGCCGCCAGCCGGGTCGTCAGCTCGGCGCTCTCCGCGTGCACCGCCACCGGCAGGCCTAGATGTGCGGCGCGTGCCATGCCGGCGTGCAACGTGGCGTCGTCGGCCGCCGGGAAATCGTCCATCCCTGTCTCGCACATGAACGCCTTGAAGCCGACGACGCCGCGCTCGGCCAGCTCGTCGAGGCGGTCGAGGTTCCCCGGCACGAGACCGCCCCAGAGCGCGAAGTCGACGAAGGCGACGCCGGTTGCGGCGGCGACCTTGAGGTCGAACGAGGGGCCGTCGACCGTCGGCGGGCTCGCGTTCAGGGGCATGTCGACAAAGGTCGTGGTGCCGCCGGCCGCAAGCGCCGAGGTGCCGTGGGCGAACCCTTCCGAGTCCGAGCGCCCCGGATCGTTGCAGTGGACGTGCGCGTCGACCACGCCGGGAACGACGTGCAGGCCCGCGGCGTCGACCGTGTCTCGCGCACTCCCCTCGAGGTCGGGCTCGACCGCCACGATGAGGCCGTCGGCGACGCCGACATCACACCTCGCACACCCATCGGGGGTGACGACGGTGCCGCCGCGGACGAGGACGTCAAAGGCGCTCAGCGGCGCCCCTCCCCCGCGGACGTGACCGGTCGGCTGCCGGAGCAGTTCCGGCAAGTGCTTTCGAGTACCGGCATTCCGGCAGCATCGCAGGAACGCCGATTCCGCGGGACAGTGGAATCACTGACCGGGCTTCCGGAGAATCCCCGACGACCCCGTGCGCGGAGCCTCGTAGCGTTGCGTCAAGACACCAAGCGTGGAGGCGGAATGATCACAGACCGACTCGGCCTGACTCGCGAGCAGGCCGATCCCCAGATACTCGAGCGGACGGTGGAGTACTTCCGGCAGGCGCACATCGCGCTCCCGACCTTCGGCCAGCTCGCCGAGCCGACCCTGATCCCGACCTCGGTCCGGGAAGCGCTCGACGGGATCGGGCCGGACGACCCGAACCCCCTGAACCTGTTCCGGGTCCACTGGCACAACGGCGCCAACAGGACGGACTTCGTCGACGTCCCCGAGCACCTCGTCCTGCCGCCCGAGCTGACGGGCGTGAAGGCGCGGATCGTGCTGGCGCTCGGTAACCGATTCCCGCTGATCGAGGCCCACAAGGTGCTGGCAGCCTACGGCTGCCTCGTGCCGCGCCTCGTCACCGGCAGGTTCGACCCCACCTCCGATCGCGCCATCTGGCCGTCGACCGGCAACTACTGCCGTGGCGGAGTCGCGATCTCGCGCCTGCTCGGCTGTCACGGTGTCGCCGTCCTGCCCGAGGGTATGAGCCGCGAGCGGTTTGCCTGGCTGGAGCGCTGGGTCGTCGACCCCGGCGACATCATCCGGACGCCGGGCACCGAGAGCAACGTCAAGGAGATCTACGACAAGTGCCACGAGCTCGCCGAGGATCCGGACAACGTCATCCTCAACCAGTTCGCCGAGTTCGGGAATCACATCGCCCACTACCTGATGACGGGCTCCGCGCTCGAGCGGGTGTTCGAGGCGATGCGGGAGCGGGAGCCCGACCTGCGGCTGCGGGCCTTCGTCTCCGCGACGGGCTCCGCCGGCACGATCGGCGCCGGCGACTACCTCAAGGAGTGCTTCGGCTCGCTGATCGTCGCCGTCGAGGCGCTCGAGTGCCCGACGATGCTGCGCAACGGCTTCGGCGAGCACAACATCCAGGGGATCGGCGACAAGCACATCCCGCTCATCCACAACGTCCTCAACACCGACGTCGCCGTGGCAGTCTCGGACCGCGCCACCGACCGGCTCGGCGTGTTGTTCAACACCGATGCGGGCCGCAGCTATCTCGGTGAGCGGTGCGGCGTCTCCGACGACGTCCTCGCCGGGCTGCCCTCGCTCGGGCTGTCGAGCATCTGCAACCTGCTCGCAGCGATCAAGACGGCGAAGTACTACGACATGGGGCCGGACGACGTGATCGTCACCGTCGCCACCGACGGAGCGAGCCTGTACGACAGCGAGCAGGAGCTGGCACTGGCCCGCTACTTCGCGGGCGGGTTCGACGAGGTGGAGGCTGCAGGCGTCTTCGGCGAGCACCTGCTCGGAGCGGCGACGGACAACCTGATCGAGCTGAACCGGATCGACCGCGAGCGGATCTTCAACCTCGGCTACTACACCTGGGTCGAGCAGCAGGGCATCTCGCTGGAGGACTTCGAGGCCCGCAGACGGCCGGAGTTCTGGAGCGGCATCCACGAGCTCGTCGCCGACTGGGACGCGCTGATCGACGACTTCAACGCACGCACCGGCGTTCTGGAGGCCCTGTGACCGCAACGGCGAGCAGGCTCTTCTGCACCGGCTGCGGCGCCGAGCCGGACCCGAGCGAGCCGTATCCGTTCGCGTGCCCGGACGCCCGGGCGGGCGACGACATCGACCACCTCCTGCGGCGCGACCTCGACCTCTCGGCGGTGCGCTTCCCCCTGCACGACCCGGAGCCGAACCCGTTTCTCCGTTACCGGGCCCTCCTGCGCGCGTATCACGTCGCGATCGCCGGCGGCCTCTCGGACGAGGCGTTCTGCGAGCTCGTGCGCCGGCTCGACCGGCAGCTCGCGGTCGTGGACGGGCACGGGTTCGCCGCCACGCCGTTCGCCCGCAGCGATGCGCTCAGCGAGCGGCTCGGGTTCTCCGAGCGGGGCGGCGTGTGGGTCAAGGACGAGACGGGCAACGTCTCGGGATCGCACAAGGCCCGCCACTTGTTCGGCGTGCTGCTCTATCTCGAGGTCGTGGAGGCTCTCGGGCTCGCCGACCCCTCACACCGTCGCGACCTGGCGATCGCGAGCTGCGGCAACGCCGCACTCGCCGCGGCCGTCGTCGCCGCTGCGGGTGGGCGCACGCTTCGCGTCTTCGTCCCCGTCGACGCCGACCCCACCGTACTCGCCCGGCTCGAGGAGCTCGGCGCCGGCATCACGGTCTGCCCCCGCGGCGAAGGGTCCGTGGGAGATCCGACGGTCGAGCGGCTCCTCCACGCGATCGCCGAGGGCGCGCTTCCCTTCACCTGCCAGGGAAACCTGAACGGGCTCGCCGTCGAGGGCGGGGAGACGCTCGGCTACGAGATCGCCGCTGCGCTTGCAGCCGAGGGCGAGGCCATCGACCATCTCGTCGTGCAGGTCGGCGGCGGCGCTCTTGCGAGCGCGTGCATCGAGGCCCTCCGGGAGGCCTGCGCGCTCGGCGCCGTTCCCGCAGTGCCCCGCCTCTCCACCGTGCAGACCGAGGGTGCCTGGCCGTTGCGGCGCGCGTTCGACGCGGTCGCCGCCCGCTGTGAGAGCGGCACCCACGACGAGATCCGGGACGCTCTCTCCTACGCCGCCCACCACCGCTCGGAGTTCATGCGGCCGTGGGAGAGCGAGCCACACAGCATCGCCCACGGCATCCTCGACGACGAGACCTACGACTGGCTCGCCGTCGTCGAGGGG
>Ga0315275_10000759_pt1 | contig 26997 bp, 17 predicted proteins | sample YL17G03_0_MG_FD_205557 | JGI IMG/M metagenome (GOLD analysis project Ga0315275, IMG submission 205557) | Sediment microbial communities from Yellowstone Lake, YNP, Wyoming, USA - YL17G03_0 | ecosystem: Environmental > Aquatic > Freshwater > Lake > Sediment | place: USA: Wyoming | collected...
ACGAGCGTTCATGCTATGTTCCCCGGGCTGACCACATTATTGTGAATATAACCGTTCTTGGGCAGTCGCGTCACGCTCGCCCGGCCGCTGCCACGCACTGCGTTACGGCTATCCGCTGTTGCATGCGCCGGCCCGGGCATCGCGTAACATGAACGCACCGGGCGCGAAACTCCAGGCCTGCATTCGACGACCTGCCATGCGCCTCGAACACCTCCGCGATCGCCTGCACGCACTCGGCGCCAAGCCTTGCCATCAGCGGCACGTGTTCCGCGCGTGGATGCAGTCGCTGCCGCTGGACAGCGGCCCGCGCCCGGCCGAGGATTTTCTCCCGCTGCAACTGCGCAGCGCGTTGCCTGCGCTTGCCACCGAGCTGAGCGGTCTTGCGCGCCTTCGGTCCCGGCATGACAGCGCGGACGGCTCCGCGCGCCTGCTGGTCGAGCTGGCCGACGGCCAGACGGTCGAGTCCGTGCTGCTCCCGCGCGACGGGCTCTGTGCCTCGACGCAGGTCGGCTGCGCGGTGGGCTGCACCTTCTGCATGACGGGGCGCGACGGCCTCGCCCGCCAGCTCGGCAGCGCGGAAATCGTCGCGCAGGTGGCGCTCGCCCGTTCGCTGCGGGTCGTCAGGAAGGTCGTGTTCATGGGCATGGGCGAGCCGGCCCACAACCTGGACAACGTCCTCGATGCGATCGAATGGCTTGGCAGCGAGGGCGCCATCGGGCACAAGAACCTGGTCTTCTCGACGGTCGGTGACCGGCGCGTGTTCGAGCGGCTGCCGCTGGGCCGGGTCAAGCCCGCGCTGGCGCTGTCACTGCATTCGACGATCAAAGGGCAGCGCGCGACGCTGATGCCGCGCGCGCCGCGCATCGACCCCGCTGAACTGGTGGAACTGGGGGAGTGCTATGCCCGCGCGACGCACTATCCGATCCAGTATCAATGGACCTTGCTCGACGGCATCAACGACACTGCCGAAGAGCTGGAGGGCATCGTGCGGCTGCTCGCCGGAAAATGCGCGGTCATGAACCTGATTCCGTACAATTCCGTGGCGGGATTGGCGTTCAACCGTCCGTCGCCTGAGCGCGCGGCCGCGATGGCCCTGCACCTGAACGAGCGCGGGATCCTGACCAAGCTGCGCCAGTCGGCCGGGCAGGATGTCGAAGGTGCCTGCGGGCAGCTCCGGGGGCGCGCGATCCGCGTGCAGCGCCTGCCGGCGGGATAATATTCTGCCGCGCGGCGGTGCAACATCCGTCCGCACCGGGAGCCCACCCGCCGGGCCTGATCGTTGCAAGGGGGAACCATGACCGCCCGAGTCTCCGACGTCCTCGACGCCACCGCCGCGAGGCACCCTGACCGCCCGGCGATGAAGGCCAAGCGCAACGGCCAGTGGCACGCCACCACGTGGCGCGAATATCGGGAACAGGCGCGCTGCGTCGCCCGCGGCTTCATCGCGCTCGGCCTGCAGAAGGGCGACGGCGTCTCCATCATCGGCTTCAACCGTCCGGAGTGGTTCCTGGCCGACATCGGCGCAATTCTCGCCGGCGGCGTGCCGGCGGGCATCTATACCACGAGCACCGCCGCGCAGTGCCACTTCATCACCGAGCACGCCGACTGCGCCATCGCGGTGGCCGAGAACGCCGAGCAGCTCGCCAAGCTCAAGGAGATCCGACCGCGGCTGCCCAAGCTGAAGGCGCTGGTGCTGATGACGGGCAGCGACACCGGCGAGGGCGTGGTCACCTGGGAAGACCTGCTGGCGCTGGGCGCCGCGCACCCCGAGGTCGTGCTCGACGCGCGCATCGCGGCGCAGCAGCCGGACGACGTGTGCACCCTCATCTACACGTCGGGCACCACCGGCAACCCCAAGGCGGTGATGATCACCCACGACAACATCACCTTCATGGCCGAAATCCTGAGCGGGCTCTACCAGCTCGGCCCCGACGATGCGGTGATCAGCTACCTGCCGCTGTCCCACATCGCCGAACAGGTGGTGGCGATCCACAGTCCCCTCGCCGCCGGCGGGTGCACCTCCTTCGCCGAGAGCATGGAGCGGCTCGGCGAGAACCTGCGCGAGGTGCGCCCCACCCTCTTCGTCGCCGTGCCCCGGGTGTGGGAGAAGATCGAGGAAAAGATGCTCGCCGCCGGCGCCGCGAGCACGCCGCTGCGCCGGAAGATCGCTGCCTGGGCCAGGGCGCTGGGCCTCGCCGCGGGCTACGCGGACCAGCAGGGCCGCAGCCGGCCGCTGCTCTATCCGCTGGCCGACAAGCTCGTCTACGCCAAGGTCCGCGAGCGCCTCGGCCTCGACCGCTGCCGCGTGGCGGCAACCTCGGCCGCGCCGATTGCGAAGTCCACGCTCGAGTTCTTCCTCAGCCTCGGCATCCCCATCTGCGAGGTCTACGGGATGAGCGAGTGCACCGGGCCGGCCACCGTCTCGCTGCCGGACCGCTACCGCACCGCCAAGGCCGGCTACTGCCTCCCGGGTGTCGAGCTGAAGATCGCCGCCGACGGCGAGATCTGCATGCGCGGCCGCCATGTCTTCAAGGGCTACTACAAGGGCCCCGAGGCCACCGCCGAGATGATGGATGCCGAGGGCTGGCTCAAGTCGGGCGACATCGGCACGCTGGACGCCGACGGTTTCCTGCAGGTCACCGACCGCAAGAAGAACCTGCTCATCACCTCCGGTGGCGAGAACATCGCGCCTCAGGTAATCGAGGGGCAGCTGATGGGCATTCCGGTGGTCAGCCAGGCGGTGGTGATCGGCGATCGGCGCAAGTACCTGGCGGCGCTGCTCACGCTCGATCCGGCGAAGCTCGCGGCCACGGCGGCCGAGGCCGGCAGCAGCGCGACGGATGTGGCGGCGGCGGCGGCATGCCCCAGATACCGCGCCTGGATGCAATGCAGGATCGACGAGGTGAACCAGAGCCTCGCCCGCGTCCAGACGATCAAGCGCTTCGAGATCATCCCCGGCGAATTCACCATCGCGGGCGGCGAGCTGACGCCGACGATGAAGATCAAGCGCAAGGCGATCGACGCCAATTACGCCGCGCAGATCGAGCGGATGTACGCCGAGTAGGACGCGGCAGCGGTGGCGCCGATCTCGCAATCGGCGATCGCCCGTTTTGCCTTCCGGCGCAACGAGCCCGTTGATGAAGGCCTGGCCGAAGTCCTTCTTCACCGTCGGACGCTTGTCCGGCGGCGGCGGCAACGCTGTTCAGGTGAACGCTTGCGGCCTGCACGGCCGGGTGTAATATGCAACGACATGCAAGTATGCGTTGCCTGGCTGGAATTTCGACGTAGCGTAGCGCAATCTTCCAAACAGGAAGACATGTCCGCCTTTGCATAATGAGGATCGTACCTGCCCTGCTCTGGAAGCTGGAAGGCGATTCGGTCGAAGCGCTCGACGCGCGGCTCCTGCCGCTGCTGCAGGCCATTTCCGCGTCGGCGTCGCTGGCGGCCGCCGTGGTGGACTGCGGGATTTCCTACCGGGCGGCATGGGGTTTGCTGCGCGAGTATCAGCGCAAGCTCGGGGTGCCGCTGGTGCTGCTGGAGCGTGGCCGGGGTGCGAGCCTGACACCGGCGGGAGCAACGCTGGTTGCAGTGGACAAGGCGGCAACGCGGCGGCTCGCGCGTATCCTGCCCGGGCTCGCGGCCGACTTGGGCAAGGCGCCGCGGAAGGCAGAGCGAGCGCCGGCGCAATTGCTGCGCGTCGCCGCCAGCCACGACCTTGCGCTGGCGGCCGTGTCGAACGCGCTGCCCGCCGGTTCCGGGCTCAAGCTCGAACTCTCGTTTATGGGCAGCCTGCACGCCCTGAAGGAGTATGTCGAAGGCCGGGCGGATCTGGCGGGCTTCCATGTTCCGATCGGCGGCCGTTCCGACTGGGACCGCGCGCTTTACCTGCGGGGCTTGCAGGCGCGACGCGATCGGCTGATACGATTTGTCGATCGCGACCAGGGACTGATTCTTCCCCGGGGGAATCCGGCCCACGTCAGGAGTTTCGGCGACATCGCCGGCCAGAACCTGCGGTTCATCAATCGGCAGCGGGGTTCAGGCACTCGACTGCTGATCGATCAGATGGTCGCCCACGAAAGAATCGGCGGGTCGGAAATCACGGGATATGGGAATGAAGAGTTCACGCACCTGGCCGTTGCGGCAACGGTCGCCTCGGGGGGGGCCGACGCCGGCTTCGGCCTGCGGGCCGCCGCCGCCGAGTATCGGCTCGCATTTGTTCCGCTGGTGAGCGAGCGCTATTTCCTCGCGGTCCGCGCGAAGACGGCGGAGAAAGCGGCGGTCGCGGCGTTGATTCAGGCGTTGCGAAGCCCGGCCTTCGTCCGGATTGCACGACGGTTCGCGGGATACAGGGCGGACGCGGCCGGATCGATCGTCGGCCTCGATGCCATCCGCGCCGCGGAGAAGGCGTAGAGTGATGCATTTGCGTCAGCGCAAACGGCGACCAGGCGCGAGGCACGATCGAGCGCGGGAGTGACACGATGAGCCATTGGCGAAGCTGCCTCGAACGTCGCGCGGCCCCCGTCGGGAAACCGGTGCGGCACGCGGCGCGGGACTTGTGATGACGCCGCGCGAACCTCTGCACCTGCATGTTCCGGAGCCCACGGGACGCCCCGGCCGCCATACCGATTTTTCCTACCTGCACGTGTCGCCCGCCGGCGCGGTGCGGCGCCCGCCGGTGGACACCCCGCCCGTCGATACCAGCGACCTCGCCTACGCGCTCGTGCGGGTGCTGGACGACGAAGGCCGCGCCGTCGGGCCCTGGGCGATGCCGGTCGACCTCCGGTTGCTGCGCGGCGGCCTGCGCGCGATGATGAAGACGCGCATCTTCGACGCCCGCATGCTGATCGCGCAGCGGCAGAAGAAGATGTCGTTCTACATGCAGTGCCTGGGCGAAGAGGCGATCGCCATCGCGCATGCGCTGGCGCTCGAGCCCGGCGACATGTGCTTTCCGACCTACCGCCAGCAGGGCCTGCTGCTCGCGCGCGACGACGTGGACATGGTCGAGATGATCTGCCAGCTGCTGTCCAACGAGCGCGACCCGCTGAAGGGCCGGCAGCTGCCGGTGATGTATTCGTACAAGCGCGCCGGGTTCTTCAGCATCAGCGGCAACCTGGCCACGCAGTTCATCCAGGCGGTGGGCTGGGGCATGGCCTCGGCGATCAAGGGCGACACCCGGATCGCGTCGGGATGGATCGGCGACGGCGCCACCGCCGAGGCCGACTTCCACACCGCGCTGACCTTCGCCCACGTGTACCGGGCGCCGGTCATTCTCAACGTGGTCAACAACCAGTGGGCCATCTCGACGTTCCAGGCCATTGCCGGCGGCGAGGCCACCACCTTCGCGGCCCGCGGCGTGGGCTGCGGCATCGCGTCGCTGCGGGTCGACGGCAACGACTTTCTCGCGGTCCACGCCGCATCGCAGTGGGCCGCGGAGCGCGCGCGCCGCAACCTCGGGCCGACGCTGATCGAATGGGTGACCTATCGCGCCGGTCCGCACTCCACCTCGGACGATCCCTCCAAGTACCGCCCGGCCGACGACTGGGCGCACTTTCCGCTCGGCGACCCCATCGCGCGGCTCAAGCAGCATCTGATCGCCATCGGCGCGTGGTCCCTGCAGGAACACGAGGACGCGCAGAAGGAACTCGAGGCGCAGGTGGCCGCAGCGCAGAAGGAAGCCGAGGGCTACGGCACGCTGGCCGACGGCCACATGCGCAGCGCCGCCGAGATGTTCGAGGACGTCTACAAGGATATGCCCGAGCACCTGCGCCGCCAGCGGCAACAGCTTGGATTCTGAACATGGACACGAAAGCCGGCAGCAGCGAGACGACCGTGGGTACGCGCACGACGCCGATGACGATGATCCAGGCGCTGCGCTCGGCGATGGACGTCATGCTCGACCGCGACCCCAACGTCGTCGTCTACGGCCAGGACGTGGGCTACTTCGGCGGCGTGTTCCGCTGCACCGAAGGCCTCCAGGCGAAGTACGGCAAGGCGCGCGTGTTCGACGCCCCGATCTCGGAAGGCGGCATCGTCGGCACCGCCGTGGGCATGGGCGCCTATGGCCTGCGACCGGTCGTCGAGATCCAGTTCGCCGACTACTTCTATCCGGCCTCCGACCAGATCGTCTCCGAGGCGGCACGCCTGCGCTACCGCTCCGCGGGCGACTTCGCGGCGCCGATCACCATCCGCATGCCCTGCGGCGGCGGCATCTACGGCGGGCAGACGCACAGCCAGAGCCCCGAGGCGCTGTTCACGCACGTCTGCGGGCTGCGCACGGTGATGCCCTCCAACCCCTACGATGCCAAGGGGCTGCTGATCGCCTCGATCGAATGCGACGACCCGGTCATCTTTCTCGAGCCCAAGCGGCTCTACAACGGCCCGTTCGACGGTCACCACGACCAGCCGGTCGTGCCCTGGTCCAGGCACCCGCTCGGCGAGGTGCCCGAAGGCCACTACACGGTGCCGCTGGAGTCGGCCGCGGTGTTTCGCCCCGGCAGCGAGCTGACGGTGATCACCTACGGCACGATGGTGTTCGTGTCGGAGGCGGCGGCGCGGGAGACCGGCATCGACGCCGAGATCATCGACCTGCGCAGCATCTGGCCGCTGGACCTCGCCACGCTCGTCGACTCGGTGAAGAAGACCGGCCGCTGCGTCGTCGTGCACGAGGCGACGCGCACCAGCGGCTTCGGCGCCGAGCTGACGGCGCTGGTGCAGGAGCACTGCTTCTATCACCTCGAAGCGCCCATCGAGCGCGTGGCCGGCTGGGACACGCCGTACCCGCATGCGCAGGAGTGGGCCTACTTCCCCGGCCCTGCGCAGGTGGCCACCGCGTTCAGGCGCGCGATGGAAAAATAGCATGAGTGCTCACGTCATCAAGGTGCCGGACATCGGCGAGGGCATTGCCGAGGTGGAGCTCGTGGCCTGGTACGTGCAGCCCGGCGACACGGTGGTCGAGGACCAGACGCTCGCGGACGTGATGACCGACAAGGCGACGGTGGAGGTTCCCTCGCCGGTCGTCGGCACCGTGATCGCGCTCGGCGGCGATATCGGCCAGGTGATGGCGGTCGGGAGCGAATTGATCCGCATCGAGGTCGAAGGCGCAGGCAACGTCAAGGCGGCGCCTGCCGCTGCCGCAACGGCGGCGCAGCCATCGACGACGCCCACGCCGGCTGCGGCAAAGCCGCCGACACCGCCCTCGGCCCCGAACGCGCCTGCGCGCGCTGCTGCAGCCTCGCCCCAGCCGCCGCCGCGAACGGCGGCGACGGCGCCCATCGTGCAGGCGCCGCGCAGGGCGGGCGCCAAGCCCGTCGCCTCCCCCGCCGTGCGCCGGCGCGCATGGGACCTCGGCCTCGAGCTGCAGTTCGTCCCCGGCAGCGGCACCGCCGGGCGGATCACGCACGAGGACCTCGACGCCTACGCGGCGCGAGCTTCCGGAGGGCAGCCCAGGACCGCCGGATCGCGCTACGCCGAGCGCAACGACGAAGAGGCGATTCCCATCATTGGCCTGCGCCGCAAGATCGCGCAACGGATGCAGGAGGCCAAGCGCCGCATCCCGCATTTCACCTATGTCGAAGAGATCGACGTCACCGAACTGGAGACGCTGCGCGCCCGGCTGAATGCGCAATACGGCGCGCAGCGCGGCCGCCTCACGCTGCTGCCGCTGCTGGCGCGCGCGATCGTGCTGGCGGTGCGGGAGTTTCCGCAGATCAACGCGCGCTTCGACGACGAGGCCGGCAGCGTCACCCGCCATGGCGCAGTGCACATCGGCATCGCCACGCAGACCGACGGCGGCCTGACGGTACCGGTGCTGCGCCACGCCGAGGCGCTCGACCTGTGGGCCACCGCCGCCGAGATCGCGCGGCTGGCCGATGCGGCACGCTCGGCGCGCGCCACGCGCGAGGAACTCGGCGGCTCGACCATCACCATCACCAGCCTCGGCGCGCTGGGCGGCATCGTCACGACGCCGGTGATCAACCACCCCGAGGTTGCCATCATCGGTGTCAACCGCATCGTCGAACGGCCGATGATGCGCGGCGGCATGGTGGTGCCGCGGCTGATGATGAACCTGTCGTCGTCGTTCGATCACCGCGTGGTCGACGGCGCGCATGCGGCTGCGTTCGTGCAGGCGCTGCGCGGCTTGCTGGAATGCCCCGCGACCCTGTTCGTGGAGTAGCCGATGGACGCGCGATCGACCACCCTGCTCGTCATCGGCGGCGGCCCCGGCGGCTATGTCGCCGCGATCCGCGCGGCGCAACTCGGCATCGCCACCACGCTCGTCGAAGGCGACCGGCTCGGCGGCACCTGCCTCAACATCGGCTGCATTCCGTCCAAAGCCCTGATCCACGCTGCCGAGCAGTTCGAGCGGGCCTGCCATTACGCGCAAGACTCGCCGCTAGGCATCCACGTGGCGTCGCCGCGCATCGATCTCGCGCAAACGGTGCGCTGGAAGGATGGGATCGTCGGGAGGCTCACCGGCGGCGTCGCCGGACTGCTGAAGAAAAACGGCGTGCAGGTGATCAACGGCTGGGCCCGCATCGTCGATGGCAAGACGGTCGCGGTCACGACGGGCACGGCGCAGGACGCGTTGCACATCGCCTGCGACCACCTGTTGCTCGCACCCGGCTCGCAGCCGGTGGCGCTGCCGGCGATGCCCTTCGGCGGGCGCGTCATCTCGTCGACCGAAGCCCTGGCGCCGCAGGCGCTGCCGCAGCGACTGGTCGTCGTCGGCGCCGGCTACATCGGGCTCGAACTCGGCACCGCTTATCGCAAGCTGGGCGCTGAAGTGACGGTGGTCGAGGCCCTGGACCGCGTGTTGCCGGCCTACGACGAGGAACTCGTCAAGCCGGTGGCCGCGTCGCTGCGACGGCTCGGCGTGCAACTGCACCTGGGTTGCACCGTGCAGGGGTTGAACGCGAGCGGGGACGCGGTGCGCATCCGCGCCGCGCAAGGCGAAGAGTCCATGCTGCCGGCGGATCAGGTACTGGTCGCGGTCGGGCGGCGGCCGCGCACCGACGGCTTCGGATTCGAGACGTTGATGCTCGACATGAACGGCCGCGCCGTGCGCGTCGACGACCAATGCCGCACGTCGATGCGCAACGTCTGGGCGATCGGCGACGTGACCGGCGAGCCGATGCTGGCGCACCGCGCGATGGCGCAGGGCGAGATGGTGGCCGAGATCATCGCCGGCCACCGCCGGCACTTCCTGCCGGCGGCGATACCCGCCGTGTGCTTCACCGACCCCGAGGTGGTCGTCGTCGGCCGTACGCCGTCCGAGGCGGCGCAAGCCGGTCTGGACTGCATCAGCGCGATGTTTCCATTCGCCGCCAACGGGCGCTCGTTGACGCTCGAATCGGGCGACGGCTTCGTGCGGGTGGTCGCGCGCCGCGACAACCACCTGATCGTCGGCTGGCAGGCGGTGGGCCGCAGCGTGTCGGAGCTCAGCGCCGCATTTGGCCATTCGATCGAGATGGGCGCGCGGCTCGAGGACATCGCCGGCACCATCCACGCCCACCCGACGCTCGGCGAAGCAGTGCAGGAAGCGGCGTTGCGGGCGCTAGGGCACGCGCTGCACGTGTAGGCCGGCGTTCGCGGCAGCGCGAGCGGGATCAGCGCCATCAGCGACCCCATCCCGGCGTCGACGGTCTCGATTTCGATGACGGTATCGGGTGCAGCTCCGATAAAGGATGCGGGCCGAAGCCAGCGCAAATCCGGTGGGGCACGCATGAACGCGCCACGACGAACTAGAATCCGTATCATCCAACCATCGTCCTGACAACTTGCGCCATGGCCCCAAATTCGCTTTCCGACGTAGCGCTCGACGACAAATACCGGCAGCAGGAAGGCCGGGTGTTCGTGTCCGGCAACCAGGTGCTGGTGCGCCTCGCGATCCAGCAGCGCCTGCGCGATGCCGCCGCGGGCCGGAACACCGCCGGCTATGTCTCGGGCTATCGCGGCTCGCCGCTCGGCCGCTTCGACATGGAGATGTGGGCGGCGGCGAAGGTGCTCGACGCGCATCACATCCACTTTCGCGCCGCGGTCAACGAGGACCTCGCGGCGACGGCGCTCTGGGGCAGCCAGTACGTCGGATCGTTCGCCGGCGCGAAATACGACGGCGTGTTCGGGATCTGGTACGGCAAGGGGCCCGGCGTCGACCGCTCGGGCGACGTGTTCCGCCACGCCAACAGCGCGGGCACCAGCCCGCTCGGCGGCGTCCTCGCGATCGCGGGCGACGATCACGGCGCCAAGTCGTCGACCATCACCAATTTCTCCGACCAGATCTTCACGGCGGTCGGCATGCCGCTGCTGTACCCGTCGAACGCGCAGGAGGTCCTCGAGTTCGGCCTGCACGGGATCGCGCTGAGCCGCTACTCGGGCTGCTGGGTCGGCATGAAGGTCGTCACCGACATCATCGAGGGCGGCGGCACGATCGACGTCGGGCTCGACCGGCCCGCGATCACCCTGCCCGACGCCCGGCCGCTGCCGGGGCAGGGACCGGGCGGCTGGAGCATCCGCCTGCACGACCCGGCGACAGTGCAGGAAGACCGCCTGTACAACCACAAGCTGCACGCGGCGATGGCGTACATCCGCGCCAACGGTCTCAATCGCGTCACGCACGATGCCGCGGCGCCGCGCGTCGGCGTGATCGCCGCGGGAAAGGCCTACCAGGACGTGCTGCAGGCGCTGCCCGAGCTGGGCCTTGCCGGCGCGCGCTGCGGCGAGCTCGGGCTGCGCGTGGCCAAGGTCGGCGCGGTCTGGCCGCTCGATCCGGAATTCGTGCGCGCCTTCGCCGCGGGCCTCGACGTGATCCTCGTGGTCGAGGAAAAGCGCGCGCTGCTCGAGAACCAGATCAAGAGCGCGCTCTACGATGCGCCGCTCGCACGCAAACCGCGCATCGTCGGCAAGTTCGACGGCGCCAGCGAATGGGATGACCAGCGCGGCGCGCAGGTGCTGTCGCGCGTCGGCGAGCTCGCGCCGCCGCAGATCGCCAGGGCGCTCTCCGACTGCCTGCTCACGGTGGCGCCGGACTGCGGCCTGCAACAGGCCGGCTCCGTCCCGGCGGCGCCGGCGGCGACAACCGTGCCGATCCGCCCGCCGACCTTCTGCTCGGGCTGCCCGCACAATCGCTCGACGCGGGTGCCGGAAGGTTCGCGCGCGCTGGCCGGCATCGGCTGCCACACGATCGCCATGTTCCAGAACCCGGCGCAGACGGCGACCGTCTCGCACATGGGCGGCGAAGGCGCGATGTGGTTCGGGCAGCAGCCGTTCACCACGGAAAAGCACGTGTTCGCCAACATGGGCGACGGCACGTACTTCCACTCCGGCTTTCTCGCGATCCGGCAGGCGGTCGCCGCGCAGGTGCCGATCACCTACAAGCTGCTCGTCAACGGCTTCGTGTCGATGACCGGCGGCCAGCGCGTCGATGGCGACCTCACGCTGCCGCGCATGGTCGCGGAGGTGGCAGCCGAGGGCGTGCGCGAGATCGCGGTCGTCACCGACGATCCGGAGCGCATCCGCGCCCTGGGCCTTCCGCCCGGCGTCCCGATCCATCATCGGTCCGAGCTCGATGCGGTGCAACGGCGCCTGCGCGACTATCCGGGCGTCTCGGTGCTCTTCTACGACCAGCCGTGCGCGACCGAGCGGCGCCGCCTGCGCAAGCGCGGCAAGTGGTCCGACCCCGACCGGCGCACGTTCATCAACGCGGCGGTATGCGAGGGCTGCGGCGATTGCGGCAAGGCGTCCAACTGCCTGTCGATCGAACCGCTCGAGACCCCGTTCGGGCGCAAGCGGCGCATCAACCAGGCGTCGTGCAACAAGGATTTCAGCTGCATCGAAGGGTTTTGTCCGAGCTTCGTCACGGTCCATGGCGGCAGGCTGCGCAAGGCGCCCACGCCGGCGGTGGCCGGCGCGAACGTCGCGGAACTTCCCCCGCTGCCCGAGCCGTCGATCGAGCGGCCCGACGACGTCTACAGCGTGCTCGTCACCGGCATCGGCGGCACCGGCGTCGTGACCATCGGCCAGATCATCGGCATGGCGGCGCATCTCGACGGCCTCGCCTCGTCGATACTCGACGTGACCGGGCTCGCGCAAAAGTACGGCGCGGTGATGTCGCACGTGCGCGTCGCGACCGATGCGAAGGTGCTGCACGCGACGCGCATCGCCGCTGGCGAGGCCGACGCGATCATCGGCTGCGACCTGGTCGTGACGGCCGGGGACGAAGCGCTCTCCAAGGTGCGCCCCGGCCACACCCGCGTCGCGCTCGCCACGGATCTCACCCCGACCGGCGATTTCGCGCGCGATCCGGACTGGCAGGTCGACGCCGCGGCGCTGCGGCGCCGGATCGAGGACCGCTGCGGCGCGTCCGTCGTGGACACCATCGAGGCGATTCGCATCGCGGCTTCACTGCTCGGCGATCCGATCGCGGCCAACATGTTCATGCTGGGTCTCGCGTGGCAGCATGGCTGGATCCCGGTATCGCGGGCGGCCATCGAGCGGGCGATCGAGCTCAACAACGTGCGGGTCGAGTTCAACAAGGCGTGCTTCCAGTGGGGCCGCCGCGCCGCGCATGATCGCGCGGCCGTCGAGAAGCGGTCGGCGCCGGCCGCGAACGTGGTGAGCTTCTCGCCGCGCGAAACGGTCGAGCGGATCATGGCGGCGCGCGTCGATTTCCTCACCGCCTACCGCGACGCGGCGTATGCGCAGGGTTACCGGGCGCTGGTCCTGCGGGTCATGGCGGCCGAACGCGCCGCCGGATGCGGCGACCGGCTGTCACGCGCGGTCGCGCGCTGCCATTTCAAGCTGCTCGCGATCAAGGACGAATGGGAAGTCGCGCGGCTCCATGCGGCGGAGGATTTCCGACGCGAGCTGGAGGCGACCTTCGACGGCGGCTACACGCTGCGTTTCCATCTGGGCGCGTGGCCCTTCGCCCGCACCGACCCGACCACGGGCTCGCCGGTGAAAGGCGAGGCCGGCCCGTGGGTGCTGACGGCCTTCCGCTGGATGGCGCGACTGCGCGGCTTGCGCGGCACGTGGCTCGATCCGTTCCGCAATTCGCCGGAGCGGCAACTCGACCGCAAGCTGCTCGCCGAATACGAGGCCGATGTCGAACGGCTGATCGCCGGTCTCGACGCGGCCGGATACGAGCGCGCAGTGAGCATCGCATCGCTGCCCGACCGGATTCGCGGTTACGGTCACGTGCGCGCGGCCTCCGCCGACGCCGTGGCGACGGAACGCGAGGTCCTGCTGCGTGCCGCGATGCCGGCCGCGAGGGCCGCGTAGGTTGGCACATGCACGCGAGAACGGCGCCGCCGGACGGCGCAGGATCCTGCCCGCAACGTGACCTCCGCGATCAGGTATCGAGGGACGCCCGGCGGCAATGCGTCAGCGCAGATCAGAGGTGATGTGGCATGAAGGACTCGGCGGCAAGGCGCAACTTGCGATCGCCCGCGGCATTTGCAGAATTTCCGGCCGCCGCCTGCGCGCAGGCGATCCATCACCGGTTCGAGCAACAGGTGTCTCGGCGGCCGGAGGCGCCGGCCGTCGCTCTGCCATCCGGTGACGTGTCCTATGCCGCGCTGAATGCCGCGGCCAATCGCGCCGCACGGCGTCTGCTCGCGGAAGCCGGGACCGGGACGCGTCCCGTCGCCTTGATGCAGGACCAGGGCTGTGAGTCGATCGTCTGGACACTGGCAATCCTCAAGGCCGGCCTGGGCTATGCCCCGCTGGACCAGCGACTGCCCGAACCCGTCCTGCGCGCGATGATCGACGATCTCGGACCGGGGGCACTCGTCGCCGGCGCACGCCATCGGCAACAGGGACAGATCCTTGCCGCGAATCGCTTCCCGGTGCTCGGCGCGGATGCGGGCGAGGATCCGGGCGACGACCGTTTCTCACCCGAAAATCCCGATCGGCCGGCGACGCCGGACAGCGTGGCGTATGTCTTCTACACCTCGGGCTCGACCGGGGTCCCGAAGGGTGTGGCGGACTCGCATATGAGCGTCCTGCACAACGTCCTGCGGTATACGAATTCGCTCCGGTTCGCGCCCGGCGACCGGTTGAGTCTCGTGCAGAACCCGAGCTTCAGCGGCACCGTCTCCAGCTTGTTCGGCGCGCTCCTGAACGGCGCGACGATCGTGCCGTTCGACCTCCAGGGCGAAGGATTGCACAACCTCTCCGCGTGGATGCGGCGCATGCGAATCAGCGTGTTCCACGCCGTCCCGTCGATCTTCCGCCAGCTGGCGGATCCTGTGGGCAGGTTTCCCGACGTGCGTCTCATTCGACTGGAAGGCGATCGCGCTACGGACCTCGACATCCGGCACTTCCAGTCTAATTTTCAGAGCCATTGCACGCTGGTCAACGGCCTCGGCGCAACGGAATGCGGGCTCGTCCGACAGTTCTTTGTCGGCGCCGACACACGCGCGGATCCCGCGGAACCGGTGCCCATCGGATACCCGGTTCCGGACGTCGTGGTGCGCGTCGTCGACGAGCAAGGTCTTGAACTGCCACCGGGCGCGACCGGTGAGATCGTCGTCGAGAGCCGCTTCCTGGCCGCCGGATACTGGCGCAACCCGGCGCTGACCGCGCAGCGGTTCGCGACGTTGAGCGATGGCGTCCGCCGCTATCGCACCGGGGATCTGGGACGGATGAGCGCGGACGGTGGCCTGCTTCATAGCGGACGCGTGGATCACCGGATACGCATCGCGGGCGAGTTCGTGGACACCGCCGAAATCGAACGGCGCCTGCTCGCCGTTGCCGGCATATCGCAGGCGGTCGTCCAGGATTTCGCCGACGGGGCAGGAGAACGAAGGCTGTGCGCGTGGCTGGTGCGGGACGCCGCTTCGGCATTGACCGTCGACCGGCTGCGCGACGCGCTGTCCGGGACGACGGGACAGCACGCCGTTCCGACAATGTTCATGTTCCTGGACGCGCTGCCGCTCACGAAGGATCTGAAGATCGACCGCGGGCGATTGCCGGGCCCGGCACGGCAACGACCGTTGCTGTCGAACGAGTATGCGGCGCCCCGCACGGCGGCAGAACAGCGCATGGCCCGCGTCTGGTCCGAGGTGCTCGAGATCGACGCCGTCGGCATTACGGATTCCTTTTTCGACCTGGGCGGCGACTCCCTGCGCGCGATCCGGGTCGCGAACCGCCTTGGCGAGACCTATGGTGACCGGATCCGCAGCACGAGCCTGTTCGAGCACACGAGCATCCGGGCGCTTGCCGCTGCGCTGGAGGGCGGGCAGCCGGCGGAAACGCCTCGCGCGACGACGCATCCGAACGGCGGGCAGTCCGATCACCGCATTGCCGTCATCGGGATGGCGTGCCGGTTCCCGGGCGCCGACACGCTCGAAGCGTTCTGGAGCAATCTGCGCTCGGGACGCGAGAGCATCACGTTCTTCGGGCCCGACCCGTCGGAGCAGGGAGGCGATGCGGCGAGCGCAACAGGAACCGTGGCGGCGCGCGGACTGCTGTCGGGCGTGGATCAGTTCGACGCTCCGTTGTTCCGGCTCACGCCCCGACAGGCGCAGATGCTCGACCCGCAGCAGCGCGTGTGGCTCGAGTGCGTGCATCAGGCGATGGAGGATGCCGGGCTCCCCGTCGGCGGGTCGGGCGAGAGTGCGCAGGCCAGCGTCGGCGTGTTCGCGGGCGGGCGCGAGAGCACCTACCTGTGGCACCTGCTGGGAGGCAATCGTGAGGCCGTGGACGCGCTTCTTTGCGGATCGAGCGACGAAGCTCACGATCTGCTGATCGGCAACGATCGCGACTCGATTGCGACGCGCACCTCGTTCCTGCTGGGTTTCACCGGTCCCAGCATCAACGTCCAGACGGCCTGCTCGACGTCGCTGGTGGCCGTCGCGGAAGCCTGCCAGGCGCTTGCCGCCCGGCAGTGCGATCTCGCCGTCGCCGGTGGCGTGACGGTGACGTTTCCACAGCAGCGCAGTCACCGCTATCAGGCCGGCGGCATCCACTCCCGCGATGGCCACTGCCGGGCGTTCGATGCCGACGCCACGGGGACGGCGTTCAGCGACGGCGCGGGCGCCATCGTGCTGAAGCGCCTCGACGACGCGGTGGCCGACGGCGACCGGATCGATGCGGTCATTCGCGGGTGGGCGATCAACAACGATGGCTCGAACAAGGCGAGCTTCACGGCACCCTCCATCGACGGCCAGATGCGCGCGATCCTGCTGGCGCAGAACCACGCGAAGGTGCGACCTGACGAGATCGGCTACATCGAGGCGCACGGAACGGGGACCCCGGTAGGGGATCCGATCGAGTTCACGGCGCTCGAGCGCGCGTTTCGTCGCGGCACGATCGCGCGCGGCTTCTGCGGCCTCGGTTCGGTCAAGACGAACATCGGCCACCTCGATGCCGCAGCCGGCATCGCCGGGCTGATCAAGGCCATCCTGGCGCTGAAGCACCGCGAGCTCCCGCCGACCCTGCACTTCCGCCGGGCGAATCCGGAGATCGATCTCGCCGCGAGCCCGTTCTACGTGGTGGACCGGCTGCGGCCGTGGACGACCGAACGCGGCCGCCGCCTGGCCGGGGTTTCGTCGCTGGGGGTCGGCGGAACCAACTGTCACGTCATCGTCGAGGAAGCGTCCGCGCCGATGAACGAAACGGGCGGTTCCGCGTTGCCGGGCCACCTTGTCACCCTGTCGGCCGCATCGGCAGCCGCGCTCGAATCGCTCGAGACAAGCTACCGGAGCTTCCTGTCCGAGGGCGAATGTCCCGGCCTGGAAGCGATCGCGGGCACCACGCAACGCAGTCGATCGCACCACGCGTACCGGGTGGCGATCGTGGGCGGCACCGTCGCGGACGTTCGCGACCGGTTGGCCGGCGACGCTCGGGGGTGCTGGCGTGGCAAGGCGGCGCCGTCGGCCGCTCCGGCCACCGGATTTGTCTTCGCCGGGGAGGGATCCGAGCACGTCGGCATGGGTCGGGCGCTCTACCAGGCGAATCCGGCGTTTCGTCGCCTGCTCGACCGTTGTGACGACCTGCTCCGCGGCCACCTCGAGCGCCCACTGCTCGACGTGATGTTCGGGGGCGACGACGCGGCAGCGCTGATGCAGCGAACGGAGTATGCGCAGCCGGCGATCTTCGCATTGGAATACTCGCTGGCGCAGCTGCTTCGCGCCTGGGGCATCGAGCCCCGGTTCGTGATCGGTTGCGGCGCCGGCGAGTGCGTGGCCGCGTGCGTCGCCGGCGTCTTCAGTCTCGAGGAAGGGATCGTGCTGGCCGCTGCGCGCGGTCGCCTGGTGCAGGGACTCGCAGACAGCAGCGACATGCCGGCAACGTTTGCGGCGGAGGCTTCGGTCGTGGCGTTGCGGCAGCCGCTCGCCGAGCGCGTCGGCAGGATGCACCTGCGCCCCCCCACGTTGCGGCTGATCGACAGCGTGCACGGGCGGGCGGTCACCGCCGAAGTCGCCGAACCGGGGTATTGGGCCGGCCCTCCGCGCGTGCCGGTCCGCTTCGCCGCCGGAATCGGCGCGATGGTCGAGGAGGGTTGCGACCTGTGCGTCGATATCGGGCCCGACAGCGCGCTCGCCGATCTGACGCGCGAACGCACCGCGATGCGCCCGCTCGACATCGTTCCGACGCTGCGCCGTGGCGAGAACGACTGGCGGGCATTGCTGGAGACCGTGGCCCGTGTTTACGTGCGCGGGACGCGAATCGATTGGGCGGCATTCCAGGGAGGGCGGCGGCCAACGCCTCCTCGCTTGCCCACCTATCCGTTCCAACGCTCGCGTCACTGGTACGACGGCGCTCTCGTTCGCGGCGAACACCCGGCGCCGGCGCCGGCGCGTGGTTCCGCCGGCCATCCGCTGCTCGGCCAGCGATTGCGCTTGCCCGGCTCTCAAGAAATCCGCTTCGAGAGCCGGTTCAGCCAGACCGCGCCGCATTTCCTGGCGGATCACCGGCTGTTCGGCATCCCGCTGCCCCCGGGGGCTTCGCATTTCGCGATGCTGGCGCAGGCCGCCCAGGTCCTCGGCGATGGCGACGCGGATGCGGGCGCTCCTTTTCGCTTCGACGATCTCTTTCTGCTGCGCCCTCTGCTGCTTCCCGACGGATGTCAGCGCGACGTGCAGTTGATCTTCAGGCCGGAGCCGAACGGCTGGCGCCTCGAGCTGGCGAGCGCGCAGGCGGGCGAGGGCACGGCTCGGACCGCCGAGTGGACGCCGCACATGATCGGTCGTGGCCGGGTGCAGGCATCGGGCGATCAGTTCCCGGCGGAAACGCGATGGAATCTGCGTGACGTCCGCATCCGCTGCGGGACGCCGGTTTCCGGCGCCGAGTTCTACTCGCGGATCTGGGCCAACCAGGGCGGAACCGGGTCGGCGTTCCGGTGGATTGAAACAGTCTGGCAAGGTGACCGCGAAGCGCTGTGCCGCGCGGTCCGTCCCGCCGCGATCGTGGATGCGGCGGCGTATCGCCTGCACCCGGGCTTGATCGAAGCGGCCTGCCAGGTCCTCCACTGCTGCGGTGCGATCGAGACCACCGCAACGATCGAGATGCAAGGCATGACCTGGGTCCCCTTTTCCGTCGCCGCGTTCCACCTGTTCGCGGCCCGCGCCACCCACGACGACGCGTGGTGCCATGCCCGATTGCGCGAACTTGCGGATGACAACGTCGTCGCCGACCTCACGATCCTGTCTGCAGCAGGTGCGGTCGTCGCGCGGTTCGACGGATTCTGCCTGCGGCAGCTCACGCGCGAGGCGGTCGGTGGACTCGGGGGGGCCGCGCTGCCGGCGTCCGAACGGGTGGGCATCGGATGGACCAGGGCGCTCGCGACCGCCCCCTGCGGGTCGATCTCCGGTCCGGAAGCGACGACGCGCTATCTGCAGCGGAAATGCGCCGAGCTGTCCGGCTATCCGGAATCCGAGATCGCGCTCGACGCAGGTGTCATCGACCTCGGCCTGGACTCCATCGCGGCAGTGATGCTCGCCAACGACCTCCTTCGCGATCTGGGGCGCACGGTCAGCATCAGCCGGATCCTCGCCTGCCGCAGCCTCGCGACGCTCGCCCGGGAGATCAGCGCCCAGAAGACGGCCGAGTAACGTCGTCTGCGGCAGGCCCTAACCCAGTCTGCGATGGAACAATTCCAACGCCGTCGCATAACACTGCAGCGCCAGGGCCGGATCGTAGCGCGGTCCCTCATCGCGCAGGAAAGCGTGCTGCGCGTTGACCTCGTGCCACGTGAAGTCGACGCCCTTTTGCGCAAGCATGTCGTAGATCTTCTTTCGGCCTTCGACCGGAGCGTGCGGATCCTGCCGGCCCCAGAACATCAGCAGTTCGCCTTTGATATCCCCGGCGCTCGCCAGCGTATCGTCGCCCGCCGCGCCGAGCGTGGCCGTGTGCAGATCGGTGGCGTAGAAACAGACGGTGGCGAGCACGTCCTGCTGTTTCGCGCCGGCGCGAAAGGCGAGATGGCCGCCGATGCAGATGCCGAATGCGCCCAGCCGGCCGGTGCAGGCGGCGTGCGCTTGCAAATGGTCGAGCACCGCTCGTGCATCACTGTCGAGCGCCCGCACGTCCTTTTCCTTCTTGAGCGCGCTGCCCCGGTCCGTTCCCGCTTGATCGTAAGCGAGCGCCCGCCCCGGCGGTTCGAACTCGTGATAGATCTCCGGTACCGCGACCAGGTAACCATGCCCGGCAATCAAGGCAGCCATCCGGCGAATGGGCGCGGTCACCTGAAAGATCTCGGAGTAAAGCAGAATCCCCGGATAACGTCCGGCCGCTTTCGGCCGCAACAGGTGCGTCCGCATCGGGCCCGTCGGCGTCGGCAGATCGACGAATTCGCTATCCGCGAGAATCATGATGGACGGATATTATCGTTGCCGCGACACGATGCCAAGGCAGGCGGGGTTCCCGATCCGCGTGCCGGTCGGGTGCGCGCGCGACCGACTCGTGGTCGTAGCCGATGGCTTCCGGGTTGTCGTACCCGTGCCGGCCGTCGGCGGTGGGCAAACGCCGCGTCAATGTCGGACGCCGTTCCGGCTTCGCGCAGCTGCAATTGCACGCCGAGCGCGGTCGCGGCATCCTGTGACGCCTCGGCGTAGCGTTTCGCAATTGGACTGGCCGGATTGACCAGCACTGCGAGTTTCTTCGCCATTGGGAGCAGCTCGCGCAGCAGGCTGAGCTGCCTGGGGACGAGTTCCATTTCCACCATTACGTTCCTGCCTTCATTGCAGCCGGCCTCCGCGAGCCCTTCGCGAAACGCGGCAATCCGCGACGACATCTCCGACGGCGACGCGCCGTAGAGGATGGCGATCACCGGGAGCGTTGGCCGTTGCGCACGGGCCGTACACGGCATTCCGGCGGCCGCTGCGGCAGAGAGGGCGAGCAGTTCGCGCCGCTTCACCCAATCACCTCGTCGAAGAATGAAAGTCCAGCCATAGTACGCGCTCAGGCGCTGAACTGACCGCGGGCTGCGCGTGGCCGACGGCTGCCTCGCGACGGTGTATCGCCGCCATCGACCCACAGTGGCCATGCAACGGCCGAGAAGCTCGGCCCGGATCGTGCTCGGCCATCTCCCACGGTGGCGGGACCGCGGGCGGGTGCGATTCGGGAGTGGTGCCGTCGGCGCAGTGACCGCTCGAGACACATCATTTTCGATGACGTCAATGAACAGACTGCGTGGCCGCACAGCGACATTCGCCATTGGCCGGGTTCGACCCGGATCTTCTCACCGGCTCCCGGCGGCGAGCCGTCACGCCGGGTTCAGCGTGCGTGCGTCACGCCGCCGTCGACCACCAGCGTCGATCCCACCACGTAGTCGCCTGCACGCGAGGCGAGATAGATCGCGGCGCCCGCCATGTCGTCGTGCTGGCCGATCCGTTTCGCCGGGATGCGTGCCACGATTGCGTCGGCGTGATCCCGCGCGAGCTTGTTCATGTCGGTGGCGAACGCACCCGGCGCGATGGCCGAGACCACGATGTTGTCCTCGATCAACCGCAGCGCCATGCGGCGGGTCAGGTGGATCAGGCCGGCCTTGCTCGCTGCGTAGGAATACGTTTCGAGCGGGCTGATCGACATCCCGTCGATCGACGCGATGTTGATGACCTTGGCCGGGCGCACGGCCGCCGCACGGCGCAGCGGCTCGGCCAGCGCCTGGGTCAGGAAGAACGGCGTCTTCAGGTTGAGGTCGACCACCTTGTCCCAGCCGCTCTCGGGAAACTCGTCGAAGGCGGCACCCCACGCCGCGCCCGCATTGTTGACCAGGATGTCGAGCGAATTCTCGTGCCGGGCATACGCGGCGGCCAGTGCCTTGGCCCCCTCGACGGTGGACACGTCCATCGGCAGCGACACGCAGGGGCCGTGCGCCGAGAGCTCGCGCGCCGTCTCGTCGCACGCCGCGGCCTTGCGCGCCGAGATGTAGACGCGCGCGCCGTGCGCGAGGAAGCCGGCCGCGATCATGCGGCCGATGCCGCGCGAGCCGCCGGTGACGAGGGCGGTGCGTCCGGCGAGGGAGAAGAGATCGCTCATGTCGTGGCTCCTTTCGCTGTCAGCCGGCAAGCCGGGCCTTCGCGTCGCGGTATTCGCGCTGCAAGCGCGCCACGAGTTCGGCCGTGCTCACCACGCCCCTGACCGCGCCGATGCCCTGCCCGCAGCCCCAGATGTCTTTCCAGGCTTTCGTGCCGGATCCGAAATCCATCTTGCTGGGATCGCTCTCCGGCAGGTTGTCCGGATCGAGGCCCGCGGCGCGGATCGACGCCTTGAGGTAGTTGCCGTGCACGCCGGTGAACAGGCTCGAGTACACGATGTCGTCGGAGGTGCCGGCGACGATCGCCTGCTTGTAGGCGTCGGAGGCGCGCGCCTCGTGCGTGGCGATGAAGGCCGAGCCGATGTAGCCGAAGTCCGCGCCCATCGCCTGCGCGGCGAGCACGGCGCCGCCGGTGGCGATGGCGCCGGAGAGGGCGAGCGGGCCGTCGAACCACTCGCGGATTTCCTGGACCAGCGCGAACGGACTCTTGACGCCCGCATGGCCGCCCGCGCCCGCCGCCACGGCGACCAGGCCGTCGGCGCCCTTGTCGATCGCCTTGTGCGCGAAGGTGTTGTTGATGATGTCGTGCAGCACCACGCCGCCGTAGGCGTGAATGGCGTCGTTCACGTCGGTGCGCGCGCCGAGCGAGGTGATGATCACCGGCACCTTGTACTTCACCGCCATCGCCATGTCGTGGTCGAGGCGGTTGTTCGACTTGTGCACGATCTGGTTGATCGCAAACGGCGCGGCCGGCCGCTCGGGGTTCGCCTTGTCGTGCGCGGCGAGCGCCTCCGTGATCTCGGCCAGCCAGTCCTCGAGCTGGGCCTCGGGGCGCGCGTTGAGCGCCGGCATCGCGCCGATCACGCCCGCCTTGCACTGCTCGATGACGAGCCGCGGGTTGCTGATGATGAACAGCGGCGCGCCGATGACGGGCAGCGGCAGGTGCTGCAGACACTTGGGCAATTGCGACATCGTGGTTTCCGACAGGTTGGCAGGCGCGATGTTAACCGCCCGCGGTGGTGAACTGGTGAAACCGGGGACAGACCACGGTTTCCGGACTTGCGACGCTACAGCTTCGAGAAGTCCGGAAACCGTGGTCTGTCCCCGATTTCCCTACAGCTTCGAGAAGTCCGGCTTGCGCTTTTCCTTGAACGCGGTGAGCGCCTCGCGCGCCGCGGGCTCGCCCAGCAGCCGCGTGAACGAGGCACTCTCCTGCGCGATCTGCTGCGCGAGGAGCGCGGACTGGCCGGCTTTCATCAACCGCTTCGTCTCCAGCAGCGCGCCGAGCGGCTTGGCCGCCAGCTTGCGCGCCTGCGCCAACGCCAGGTCATGGACGTCGGCGACGGGCGCGACGCGATTCACGAGGCCGGCCTGCCATGCGGCCGCGGCCGTCAGGGGCTCGCCAGCGAGGAGCGCCGCGGCCGCCCGGTGGTACCCCATGATCTGCGGCAGCAGCAGGCTCGACCCGGCCTCCGGGCACAGGCCAAGATCGACGAACGGTGTCGAGAACAGCGCGTTGTCGCCCGCGTAGACGAGCTCGAAGTGCGCCAGGATGGTGGTGCCGATGCCCACCGCCGGGCCGCACACGGCCGCGATCAGCGGTTTCGGGCAGGTGGCGGCCCCGTTGATGAAGCGCGCCACCGACGTCGCGTCGCGGGCATCGAGGAAATCGCCGATGTCGTTGCCGGCGCTGAAGGCGGACTCGCTGCCCCGCAGCACCACGACGCGAACGTTGCCGTCCGATCCGGCCTGCGTCAAAGCGTCCGCCATGGCGCCATACATGGCGCAGGTGAGCGCGTTCTTGCGCTCCGGGCGGTTGATCGTGATGGTCATCACGCCCGTTTCGGTGTGGTTCAGGATTTCGTTCATGCCGATTGCCCTGGGTTGGAACGGGGATCGCGCGGCGGGCCGCGGACCGGCGGATCCGGCCCGATTGCCCGGCGCCACCGGGACTGTTATTATGACACCTATCGTGCCACATTAATTTCGGCTCGACAAGAGCGCGACAAGAGGAAGGAAGCTTGAGCCCGCTGCCCGTCATCGAAACGATCCTGCGCACGCCCGACCGCTGTTTCGACGCGGTGCCGGATTTTCCGTATGCGCCGCACTACACCGAGATCGGCGGTCTGCGCATCGCGCACATCGACGAAGGGCCTCGCGACGCGGCGCCGGTGCTGCTGATGCACGGCGAGCCGGCCTGGTCGTTCCTCTATCGCAAGATGATCCCGCCGCTGGTGGCGGCCGGGCATCGCGTGATCGCGCCGGATCTCGTCGGTTGCGGCCGTTCCGACAAGCCGGCGCGCCGCGGCGACTACTCGTACCTGCGTCACGTGCAATGGATGACCGCATGGATGCGAGCCAACGACCTCTCGCACATCACGCTCTTCTGCCAGGACTGGGGCTCGCTGATCGGCCTGCGCATGGTCGCCGAAGACCCCAACCGCTTCGACCGCATCGTGCTCGCCAATGGCGGACTCCCCACGGGCATGGGCAAGGTTCCGGCGGCGTTCAAGGTCTGGCGCGCGTTCTCCCGGTACAGCCCGGTGTTTCCGGTCGGCCGCATCGTCAAGGCCGGTTGCGCGAAATCGCTCACTGCCGCCGAGGTTGCAGCGTACGACGCGCCGTTCCCCGCGGGAAAGTACAAGGCCTGCGTGCGCGTGTTCCCGACGTTCGTGCCGATCCGTCCGGACGATCCGGAGCGCGAGAACAACGAACGCGCGTGGCGCGTGCTCGAAGCCTGGCACAAGCCGTTTCTGACGCTGTTCAGCAGCCGCGATCCGATCACCCGCGGCGGCGACCGCACGTTCCTGAAACGCGTGCCCGGCGCGCAGGGTCAGCCGCACGCCACCACCCACGGTGCGGGCCATTTCCTGCAGGAGGACAAGGGGCCGGAACTGGCCGCCACAATCTCGAATTTCATTGGCGCCACCCCGGGGGCGGCCGCATGAGCCCTCCGACCAAGGCCAGCGACGCCTTCGTCGACACGACGAAGCCAGGGCGCGCAACACCCTCCGCACCTCCGCACGGGGCGCAGCGATGCCGCTGATGCCGCAGCCGTCGTGGTGGTCGATCGCCGCCGGGGTGCTGCTGGCTGCGGGCCTCTTCCTGTGGCTTGGCCTCCCCGCTGCGCTCACCGCGCTGGGCCTGCATCCGCGCTATGCCGGACCCGCCTACACGCTGCCGGGCAAGCGGGCGCTGATCGTCACCACCAGCCACGACACCCTGAACAAGCCGGGCGAGCAAACCGGCACCAGGACGGGGGTCTTCGGTTCCGAGATGACGATGCCGTACTACGCGTTCGCCGACGGCGGGATGAGCGTCGATGTGGCGAGCATCGAGGGCGGCACGATCCCGATCGAACCCATTTCGTTCCGCTGGTTCCTGGCGGCGCCGTCGGACAAGCGCTATCTCGCGGACCCTGCGTTTCGCGCCAAGACGAAGGCGTCGCTACCGATCGCCGGCCTCGACTTCACGGACTACGACGTCATCTTCCTGGCGGGCGGCTGGGGCGCGGCGTACGATCTCGGCACCTCGCCCATCCTCGCCCGCAAGATCACCGAAGCGTGGGCCGCGGGCAAGGTCGTGGGCGGCGTCTGCCACGGACCCCTCGGCCTGCTCCAGGCCAGGCACACCGACGGCGAACCGCTGGTCAAGGGCAGGCACCTCACGGCGGTGACGGATCGGCAGGTGTCGCAACTCGGCATCACGTTCACGCCACAGCACCCGGAGCGCGAACTGCGCAAGGCCGGCGCGATGTTCGAGAGCCGGTCCGCCTTCCGCGACATTTTCGCGACCCACGTCGTCGTCGATGGCCGGCTCGTCACCGGCCAGAACCAGAACTCCGGGACCGAAACGGCGCAGCGGATGATGCAGGCGGCCGGCGGCATGCCGCAGGCACGCTGACGCCCATCCGCCCGATCGGCACCCACCGTGGGCGCTTCCACGCCGGTCACGGCCGGCGCGACACGCTCGACATCATCCTGCGGCACCCTTACATTGCAGGTCGGCCGCACCGCAACTCAATCGTTCATCGAAGGGGGTTCCCATGGAATTTGCAGGCAGGCTCGTCGCGTTCCTGGCCGGCTTCGGCTTCCTCGCCGGCGCCATCGGGTTTGTCGTCACGCCCGGGATGATGGAGCCCGACTTCTCGGTCGTGGCGACGCACATCGATGGCTTCGGCACGCTGCGCGCCGATCTCGGCGGCGCGTTCGCCGGCCTGGCGCTGTTCACGTTTGCCGGCATGCGACGGTCGCAGGCGCACTGGCTGCTGGTGCCGACGGTCTTCATGGGCGTCTATCTCGTCATCCGGCTCGCCCACCTCGCCATCGATGGCGTGACCCGCAACGGCATCCGCTCCACCGTGGTCGAGATCGTGCTGGTGGCCCTGCTCTACGGCGCGTACCGCGTGCTGACGCGCGCCGACCGCTCCTGATTCCCGCGGTGCTCGCGGACATGGCGCGCGGAGAACCTGCGTGAAGGCGGCGATCGGGCGGACGCTCACGTCGATCCTCACCAGCCACGCGCTGCGGGATGCGCGGCGCGCGGCGGCATCGCTCAAGCGGCGACTGAGCGGAAGCACCGCGCAGGTGCATTACTTCCACCAGGCGGACGATCCGTACAGCCATCTCGCGGCGCAGACACTCCCGCGCCTGCTCGCGCGCTACCGCATCGACCTCGTGCCGCACCTCGTGCCGGCGCCGGCCGACGCGGCGGCGCCGGATCGTGCCCGCCTCGAGCGCTGGTCGCGGTTCGATGCGGCGGCGCTCGCGCGCCGCCTCGGTCTCGACGTTCCCGACGCCGAAGGGCCGCCCGATGCCGATCTCGTCCTGCTCGCCAACGCGGCGCTGGCCGCGGCGATCGCGCGCGATGAATTCTCCGCGGCGGCCCAGGAGATCGGCTCGGCACTCTGGCGCGGCGACCGGGAGACGATCTCCCGCCATGCCGCCGCCGCGCCTGCGGGCGCCGCCGAGGCCGCGCTGCGCGCCGGCGATGCGAAGCGCACGAGCCTGGGCCATTACCTCGGCGCGACGTTGTTCTTCGACGGCGAGTGGTACTGGGGCATCGACCGGCTCCACTACCTCGAGGAACGGCTGCGCGCGGAGGGGCTCGCCCGCGGACACGACGGCGCGCCGATCGCACCGATCCTCGACGTCACGCTGGGCGCGACCGGCGACACCGGGCGTGCAGCGGTGCTCGATTTTTTCTGTTCGCTGCGCAGCCCCTACACGTATCTGGCGGTGCCGCGCGCACGGCAGCTCGCCGAACACTACGGCGCCACGCTGCGGCTGCGCTTCGTGCTGCCGATGGTGATGCGGGGCCTGCCGGTCCCGCGCGCCAAGCGGCTTTACATCCTCGGCGACACCAAACGCGAGGCCGATCGGCTCGGCATGCGCTTCGGCCGCGTCGTCGATCCGGTGGGCCGCCCCGTGGAGCGCGGCCTCGCGGTGCTGCATCACGCGATACGCGAGCGCAAGGGGACGGCATTCCTCGGGTCCTTTCTGCAGGGCGTGTTCGCTGAC
>Ga0315275_10000760_pt1 | contig 26971 bp, 26 predicted proteins | sample YL17G03_0_MG_FD_205557 | JGI IMG/M metagenome (GOLD analysis project Ga0315275, IMG submission 205557) | Sediment microbial communities from Yellowstone Lake, YNP, Wyoming, USA - YL17G03_0 | ecosystem: Environmental > Aquatic > Freshwater > Lake > Sediment | place: USA: Wyoming | collected...
TTACCAATTCAAAACCCCTTATCTTTATCTTCCCCCTTTTTGAAAGCAGGGCGTATTTCTTCTTTGCGCCTGCATCCTTGCCCTTCTTTGTTACGAAAACCCCTCTGGTGTAGAAATCTTCCAACTCCAATTTCATGTCCCCTGGAAGGTTTTTGTTTATGCCTTCCATGAAGTTGATTACATCCCTTTCAGTCTTGCTGTTCATTAGGATGAAAAGGGAATCAGTGTCCATGTAAAGGACGTTGAAGCCCTGCTTTTCAGCCTCTGCCTCGGCCTGCTTGATGTGGGACCTTCCCCATGCAGTCACGCTTGAGGCGCATTCCCTTGAATACCACCTGCTTTTCGGGTATCCCAGATAGCCGTAAAACGAGTTTGCCAAAATCTTCAGGGCCTGGCTCCTTGCGCTCAGCCTTGTGTATTCCTCGGAATCATGGTCAACGTTCTTTATCTGGTCCTTGATCTTTCCCCTCCTTTCCAGGATCTCCTTGAGGACAGATGGAACAAGGCCCTTTGTTTTCTTTGAGAATCTGACATTCATCGGTGAAAGATAGGAATCCTCATCCTCTGTTATCGTGTAGGGGTCTATGTTGTAGGAGGTTATTATCGAGGGATACAATCCTCGGAAATCAAGGACTGCGATGTTGTTGTAGATTCCTGGCTCAGGAAGCTTGACAAACGCCCCTTCTATTGGATTTGCCAATCTTTTCTCAACCTCCGCGTCATTCGGCTTTTTCGGGACAATCGTGCTGTTCTTTCCGGCATAGAACATCAGCATGTTCTCCACAAACTGGCCGGTTGTGCTCAATGAGGCGTCGAACAAGGAAGTCCTTGAAAGCTTTGAAAGCTCTATCTCCAAAGGCAATAGCGCCATTCCAAGCTCATACGTTGACCTTGAGTCCATCAAGGAATAGTCTATCAGGTTTTGCAGCTGTTCCGGCTGGTCCCACATCTCCCAGATGTTCATCCTGTTGACCATCAGCTTCTCCTTCCCCAGGACCGCCTTGTAAACATCATAAAGCGTGAACTTGTCAGTGTCAAATACTCCTATCCTCCCGAATAGCTTGGCTACAGGATAAAGGTCAAGGTGCACCCTTCCCTCAATGTCAAACCCTTTTGTGTTTCCCTTGCTTATCTTCCTCATCTTCCCCTTGTCCCTTGACAGGGTTATCCTCTTCATCTTCAGGGCCGCTGCCCTTTCCAGAAGATAGGGAATGTCAAAGACTGAAGTGTTGTATCCGAAGATGACATCAGGGTCCTTAAGCTCTACGGATTCCATGAATCGGGAGATAAGGGCATCCTCAGATGAAACCTTGATGACATCCGGATCCTTTCCCTTTGTCGTTATGACCTTCGTCTCGCTCTCGTCAGCGAAGCTGATCATGATTATCGGGTCCTTCCTCGAGTTCGGCATCATCTCAGGATTATAAACTTCCATGTCAAATGCCATGCTCTTCAGGTTTAGGCTTGGATTTTCGTCTATAAGCTTGATTTTTTTCAGCTCATCTTCCTCAATGTTTATTTCCATCTCGGAAAAGGGGATCAATTGGAAGTCAATGATCACCCTTTTGTTGTATGGGATGTCGTATTCGTAGCAGGTTGCGTTTGAGAATTTCCTTATATAGTCCTTAAGCTTGGGAACGTCGCTCGGGAAATGGCAGAATATCTTGAAAAGGCTCTTCTTCCCCTTTTCCTGCCTTTCTATCTCTTCCACTGACTTTGCCTTTATCGCGTTTCCCTCTTCGTCTGCGACCTTGGCAGAGAGTATTTCCTCCTTGCCTATTCCCTCGGCAAAGAAATAGGGATCATACCTGAACTGGACTGCGTGGCTCCTATTATCATCCTTGAGATACAGGACGGCATAGGTCTGGTTGTCCTTTATGCTGTTGCCCACATCAGTCAGGATCCCTCGCTTGATGGCCATCTGAACAATATCGCACGGGAGGTTTAAAATGGTTGCGCAGAAATAACAATCATTTAAAAACACTTTTATAGACATAATACCATGCCAATCGCAGAGGAGACATTCGAGGATGCGCTGAACCAGGCGGCATCTGTCGGAGAAATCAAGCCGCTTTCAGATGCGTATTTCTCTGCCCAGGACACGGACAGGATAAAGGTGGAAAAGGCATTGCTCAGGGCAATGGATGCTCTTGAGGCGAAAGGCTGGGACAAGGAGATATTCAAAGGAATAGCCGGCATAAGGATGCCTGACAGCGCAATGGCCAAAGGGATAGAGTCCCTCATGAACCTTGGGGCCGCCCTGGCCCTGGTCAGCATATCTGAAAACGAGAAGATCAGCGAAAATATGAGGAAGCTGGCAAGTGACAGCATATCAAAGAGCGTGTTTGTGCTTGAGGAGAAGGAAAGGATAGGCTATCTTGTGGACATGCTGGGAAACAGGAAATTGAGCCAGGAGCTGAAGGCCGAGATAGAGAAATCCTGCATAAGGGTTGCCAAAAGCCTTGGCAGGAAGGGCAGCTTCAGGAAACTGGAAAAAGTCATCAATAACAGGAACTCGACACACGGGATAAGGGAAAGCGTGAACAGGGAGCTGCTGGCAAGAGAGCATTATTTGGCGGTTATAGAGGAATATCTTAGGCAGAGGATCGTGCAGGACAAGAAAATGAGGCCCAATGGAAAGAAAGGGCAGAATGCAGAAAAGGTCACTTCACTTTCTTGAACTTGAAGCCGTAGTTGATGACCCCGTCAGGGTCGTATTGCTGGATTTTCCTGAAGACCATCTCGACCTTGTCCCCTATCTTTATGTCCTCCTCGGTTATGTCAACGATCTGGCCAAGGACCTTCGCCCCCTCATCCAGCTTTATTATCGCGATTATGTAGGGCGTGCTTGTCTCAAACCCTATGGGGCCTGTAAAGACTGTCGAATAGCTGTAAACCTTTCCCTTTCCCGAGAACGTGTAGGGCACGATCTTTCCCTTCCTCCTGCAATTGGGGCACACCTTCCTCGGCGGAAAGTAGAACTTCTTGCAGTTGTCGCATTTCGTGCCTTCCATCCTGTATCTTTCCGGGATCCTTCTCCAGTTTATGGATATGCTCTCTCTCATGGTATTGCCTCGGATCAAATGATTTTAAAAGACTGCACAGACCTTCCCCCTCTTGTTGTCAACAGTGAGCACTGTCTCGCCTGAGAACTTGAAGGTCTTTGACTTCGCCTTTTCCAGATAGATGTTCATTCCCTCTGCTATGAACCTCCCCCTTCCCTCGAACAAGTAGATGACCCCTTCCTTTCCGTCAGGGTCCACCGCAACCACCCTTGTGTAGAACTCCCTTGGAGAGCTTTTTGTCCTGCTGTATTGCCTCTGCTCCACTTTTTTGACAAGAAGAACGTCAGTCGTTATGTTCTTCATCCCGTTCCTGATGTTCGTTATGTCCGTTAATTTTATCTCCTTGAATTTCCTCCTCGCCAGCTTGAACGCGATGTCAACCTGATGCCCAAGGTATTTCTTCATTGTCTCCGCCTGGTGCTCTATCAGCTTCTCGTCCCCTTCGGACACAAGCATCGAGTCATAGGCCTGCTTTATGATGGATGGATCCCCCTCCTCAATGACTTTCTTCTCCTCATCTGAGAATAGATCATCCACGTTGACAAGCTCTGCCTCCTTCCCTATTTCCTCGGAATCCGGCTCATCCTCCTTTGTGAATCCCACCTGCTCGACAATTGCTGTCGGCGCAACCTTGTGCTCAGCCTTCTGCTCAATGTGGGCAACAGGGGAAACCGCAACTGCCGGCTTTGCCCCCTTCTCTTCCTTTTCCTCCTTTGATCCGCTGGTATAGAAGCCGAGAAGCTGGGTAAGCAGGTTCTGGACAGTGCTCTTGTCGCTGTGCTTGGATGCAAGCTCCACGAGCTTGGGCTTGAGCTGGTCTGCTTTCTCCTTTCCGATTGATTTTTCAAAGGCCTTCTGCAGGGGATCTATGATCTTCTCCTTCCTCTTTATCTCCTCCTCGGAATCGATGCCAGGAACTTCCGTAGGCTTTTCAGTGCCTCCGGAGAAATCGACTCCCTTGAAAAGCTCCGTCAGCGGAAGCATGTCCGGCTTGTTGAGCTTGGTCTTTTCCAGGATCAGGTTTGCCGCCTTGGACACTTCCTGGTTCTTGTCGTTCGCCAGCTCCAGCAGGGCCAAAAGCGCGGCAGGGTCGCTGGAGTCCGAAAGCTTCTTTGCCGCATTGATCCTGACGTGCGGATTTGAGTCGAATGTGAGGGAAATTATTTTAGCGATTTCTTTCTGGTCATTGTGCATCAATATCAGCCTTTGGAAAAGTATTATATGAATAGATTTTTATAGGTTGTTTTGTGCTTGCAAGGTCCTTTATGTAACATTGGCCAAGCAAAAGGAAAAAAGAGGAACATACGCTTAAAAACATTTTACCATGATATAAGGACATGATCCCGGAATCCAGATACATAAAATCAGAAATCACGATCAGGGACATGGCAATAGACTCCTCAGTCAAGCTTTCAAGGGAAAGCCTTGTGAGGTGGCTTGCGCTGTCGCTGGGATTAATAGGGGAAAACGAGACAAGGACAAACATATTGCCCCTTCTTGATGTCATGATTGACGCGCACCTTTCAGGAAACGGGCTGGAGCTTCCGGACATATACAACAAGGTGAATAAGAAGGTGGAAATGGACGACAAGACCGTGTATTACCATCTTGGAAGGCTGAAGAAGGCAGGGCTCATCTCAAAGAAAGAAACCAAATACTATTTCGGGGACGGGTTTGAGAAGGACCTGAACATGATAATTGAAAACGCATACAGGACAAGGATCGACAACTCTTTCTTATCGGTAAGGGAAGCGATCAACAGCCTGCAGAGCAGGAAGTGAGGGTTATCTTAATTGTTAGAGAAGATATGTTAACATCATCTTAACATTTAAAAATCTTTGTTAATAAGGTATTAACATGGCTGAAGGTAGCAGACGAATAGTCATAACATTGACTAGGGGGAGGGTCAGGACAAATATCAGGGGGGTTCAGGAGAAACGTTGGACTGAGGGAGGATTTGCCCCCCGCGGTCCCGACGAGCTTGAGGAGTTCTCCCAGATGCTGAACATGGTGTCAAGAAGGGACATCAACGGCACTGGGCTTCAGGTGTTCCGATGGATACTCGAGAATAGGATGCAGACCATCTCCAGCTCAAGGATGAGCGAGACATGCGACATGAATAGATTAACTTGCCTGCACCATCTCAAAAGGATGGAGGAGCTTGGCATCGTGAGGAATGTTGACGGAAGGTATGTCATGGAAAGCGAAAGCATGGAGCAATACATCGATAGATTGGAGAAGGAGGCAGAGGAGACATTCGCGGCATTGAGGCAATTGGCCAAAAGCATAGACAGGAAATACGCGAGACGCGAAATAAAGGTGAAGTAAAGGGGGAATCAGGAAAAGAGCCTTTTTAACAAAAAGGCTTCACCCAAAAAATTGTATTTTTGGGTAAGGGGGATGTGCCCCCTGCGGTTCCGAAAGAGATAAAAATTAAGTGATGGCCATGGCAGATGAAAAAAATATTATATTGAAGGTTTCGGAGTCGCTGAGAAGCGACGTGGGCAGGAGCATTGCAAGGCTGGACTCAAAGGCAAGGAAGGAGCTCAGCCTTTCGGTAGGGGATTTTGTAAGGCTTGCCGGAAAGAGGCAGACTATAGCGATAGTGTGGCCTGCGCATCCCGAGGACGAAGGGCTGGACATAATCAGGATAGACGGGATCCTGAGGAACAACTCAGGAGTGGGAATAGGCGAAAAGGTCAAGGTCTTCAAGACTGAGATAAAGGAGGCATCGAAGATAGTTCTTGCGCCAAAGGAGCCGATAAGATACAGCCCGGAGCTTGAGGATTATGTGCACAAAAGGCTGATCAACAGGCCGATGATAAAGGGGGACATGATTCCCATAGGGGTTTTTGGGACAGCGCTTCCACTTTCAGTCGTGCAAACCCAGCCCCAGGGGCCGATAAGAGTGACTGAGGCGACCCAGGTCTCGATAAAGTCAGAGCCTGAGAAAACGGACGAAAGGATACCCACTGTGACTTACGAGGACATAGGGGGATTGGAGGAGCCCATACAAAAGATCAGGGAGATGGTAGAGATCCCCATGAGGCATCCTGAGCTTTTCGAAAGGCTGGGGATAGAGCCCCCTAAAGGAGTCCTGCTTTACGGCACCCCTGGGACGGGAAAGACGCTATTGGCAAAGGCAGTCGCAAACGAAAGCGACGCTTCATTCTATTATATAGGAGGACCTGAGATAGTCAGCAAGTATGTTGGCGAAAGCGAGCAGAAGCTGAGGAAGATTTTTGAGGATGCGGAGAAGAATGCGCCAAGCATAATATTCATCGACGAGATAGACGCGATAGCCCCGAAGAGGGAGGAAAGCCAGGGGGAAGTGGAAAGGAGGATGGTCTCGCAGCTGCTGACTCTTATGGACGGATTGAAGAACAGGGGCCAGGTTGTGGTCATTGGGGCGACAAACAGGCCTGAAACAATAGATCCTGCATTAAGAAGGCCCGGAAGGTTCGACCGAGAAATAGAAATAAGCGTCCCTGACAAGGCAGGAAGAAGGGAGATATTGGAGATACATATGAGGAACGTTCCGCTTGATGCGATGCCTCCAAGGCCTGATCTGACTGCAAAGCTGATAATAAGCTCAATGGTGGAGAATTGCCCTGAAAGGAAGGAGATGATAAACGGGAACAGGAAGGAGATTGAAAAGATCCTCAACATCCTGTGCTCAAGGGAAGCGATAGCATCTGTTTACGCGAGCATGATAATGGAGGAGACAAAGGACAGCGCAGAGATGAACCATGATATTCTCTACTCGAAACTGGCAGCAGGATCCATAGTGAAGTATGCAGTATCCAAGGCAATGAAAAAGGGGAATGCCGAGGAAAAATATTCTGTTGACATCAACAAGGTGATAGACATCGGCGTCATCCTTGCGGACGTGAACCATGCTATAAAGATATTGAAACCGAACGAGGCTTTTGAGTTTCCGGAAATGATCAACAGCAGGCAGCTGATGCAGGATCTGGGAGAATCGATCGCATCATTGAAAGACAATGAGGAGTTCAGCTCGGCATTGTCAAAGCTGATATCCTCTGCCCTGATAGACGAAATGGCGCAGATGACATACGGATATACTGGGGCTGACATGTCCGCGCTGGTCAAGGAATCCGCGATAAAGGCATTGAGGAGGATATTGCCGGAATTGAACATCGAAAACCTTGACGAGCAGATATCGGAGGAGATGCTGGAAAAGATAAATGTCACAACGGAGGACTTCTTCAACGCGCTCAACGAGATACAGCCATCCGCATTGAGGGAGCTTTACATTGAAAGGCCGAATGTGAAATGGGATGACATAGGGGGATTGGAGGGAATAAAGGCAGAGCTAAAGGAAGCTGTCGAGCTGCCGCTGAAGAACCCTGAGATATTCGAGGAGATCGGGATAAGGGCATTGAAGGGGGTTTTGCTTTTCGGGGTTCCGGGGACGGGAAAGACTCTGCTGGCAAAGGCGGTCGCAAGCGAAAGCGACGCGAATTTTGTCGCGATAAACGGGCCTGAAGTGCTGAGCAAATGGGTGGGGGAAAGCGAAAAGGCGGTAAGGGAGATATTCAGGAAGGCAAGGCTTTCATCTCCTTGCATAATATTCATCGACGAGATAGACGCTATAGCCCCAAGAAGAGGGGGAGGGGACGAGGGAACAAAGGTGACTGAGAGGGTGGTCAACACCCTGCTGACGGAGATGGACGGCATAAGGGGCCTGAAAAGCGTGTTTGTCATAGGGGCGACAAACAGGCCTGATATCCTGGACACTGCGCTGCTGAGGGCAGGAAGGTTCGACAAGATAATAGAGATTCCTTTGCCGGACGAGACTTCAAGAAGGAGCATCCTTGAGATACATACAAGAAGGATGGCCCTGGCAAAGGACATAAGCAAGGAGGAAATAGTGAAGAGGACTGAGGGGTTCAGCGGAGCGGACATTGAAAATTTGGTGAGAGAGGCTGGGATGAACGCGATAAGGAGGCTGCAGAACCAGAAGGGAAAGAAGGACAGGAACGTGAGGATGGATGACTTCATGGAGGCATTTAAAAACATAAGGCCGCCAATGAAGTTCAAGGAAAGCTCGAAAAAATCAAAGGAGGAGATGTACGGATGATGTTCAAGAAAATATTGGCCATTTTTTTCTTTTTTGTCGGAGTTTCATTGATAGTGTTTTCGCTCTATCCTGGAACGGACCTGATAGCGCTGCTGAAGATGCTCGCCCTTTCCGTGGGAGCCACGATAATGATAAACTTCGTCTATGACAAGGTCATATCGGTAAAGGTCCATGACAGGGTTGTTGTGGTGTCCAACTCTTTCTATCCTGCAATATTCGGCAAGCACGGGATAATAACCCACATGTCAAGGAACAGGAAGGAAGTCAAGGTAAAGCTGGATGACGGGGAGGAGGTTTTCGGGATCGTTGAAAGCAACGAGACGATGTTCTCGCCTCCGGTCATAAGGGCGGTCTATTCTGAAAGGAAAGTTGATTAGGATGGATTTCGGAAAGCTGATGGCAAAAGGCTCCGAGGCGGAAATCTATTGCAATGGGGAAGAGATAACAAAGTTCAGGAACAGGAAGGATTACAGGATAAGCGAAATAGATGGGGCGATAAGGAAGGAAAGGAACAGGAGGGAGGCAAGGATGCTGAAGAAGGCAAGGGAAATTGGGCTTCCGGTTCCCGAAGTGCTGAAGGAGGGAAAGGACTATTTTGTAATGGAGAAGCTTGAGGGAAGGAAAGCAGAATCTTCCATTGAAACTGCAGTGCATATCGGGGAAGCGCTGGCAAAGCTGCACAGCAGCGGAATAATCCACGGGGACCTTACCCCTTACAACATGATGATAAGCAATGGAGGATACCATATCATTGATTTTGGATTGAGCTTCTTCTCAAACAGGATAGAGGACAAGGCAGACGATCTGCTCACATCGTATTATTCCCTGAGGGAGCATGAAAAAAGCCTTTTCAGCTCTTATGAAAAAAACAGCAGGGGGGGAAAGGAAGTTGTGAAAAGGATGGAAAGGATAAAGGGAAGGGTCAGGTATGCGAACGACAAAAAGTGCTAAGGCTCAGGTTTCATTGTCATTCATGATATCATTTGCAGCGGTAGTGATGATCGTATTCATAATGTTCCAGGGACTGCTGTTGTCTTCCCAAAACATAACGAACGGCATTGAGGGGATAAGCTACAGGGTTTCATGCAAGGAAAACGCCATAGCATACAACCTGTGGAAGATGGGGATCCCTGAAAGCTCGACATTCTACTCAAGGAAAACAATGGTGCTTGACAATGAGAGCCAGTTCGTGATCTGCAACGATTACAGGCAGGAAATAATAGGTAGCCAAGATGAAAGGAAATGGATCTAGGGGAATATTCACGATAGACGCGCTGATTACGCTGATACCAATAGTGATAATGGCATATGTCGGCATAACGTCTTTTTCCGTAAGGGCCCAGGCGGCCAACAGCCTTTACCAGGACAATGTAATGCTTAACTTGGTCCAGGAATCTGATTACATGATAAGGAAAACTGCAGTTTGCGAAAACTCAATGTGCCATTTGAACTGGATAAGCGGGATAATCAACAATGATGAGTATGGCATAGGATTTGATCCTTTGGAAAACTCAAGCTGCATATACAGGATCGTCAATTACCAGGGCAAGGATGACATAAGGAAACTCTATTTCTGCAAGAGGTAAGAACCGAGGATGCTGCCTCTTTCGGAACAAACTGATAAAGAGGATCTATATGGCTACAAAATCTAATTTATATTATTTGTAGCCCTTATGACCACAATATTTATAAATATATGATGTGTAGCCATATATATGTCATTTATTGAAAAACAGCGCCACGGAAACAGTTTCTATTATTACCTGGTAAAAAATGTGAGGATTTCTCCCTCTAAAACAAAAAAAGTCAGGATCTTCCTTGGCAGAGAGGTTCCGCCGCATGATAAATTGCAATTGCTATTGAAGGAAATAGAGAAAAAAGCGCCAAAGCACTATTCCGCAAAATGGCTCCAGAAAGAGATTTTAGAGAGGATTGAAGATTTGCACGCATCCATTGCAATATTCAAAAGCTTCCCAAATGAAGTTTTGCCTGCAGATTTCTTGGTTCGATTTACCTATAACACAAATGCAATTGAAGGAAACCCGTTAACCCTGAGGCAAACCGCGCTTATCCTGTCAGATAATATCTCCCCCCAAGGTGCGAGAACAGATGATGTAATAGAGGTAATGAACGGCAAGGATGCATGGGCGATTATCAAGGACTACAGAGGCAGCCTGAATGAAAAATTCCTGCAAAATGTACAATATGAAGTTACCAAGAACACCAAATGCAGATTGCAGGGAAAATATCGTGATGGTGAAGTCTTGATAGGAGGCTCAGAATGGAAACCTCCTCAAGCCAAAGAAGTTTCCTCCCAAATGAAGGAATTGGTTGAAGAATATCGAAAATTAAAGGGCAAGCTGCACCCAGTGGAATTAGCAACCTGGCTTCATAATAACCTGGTTCAGATTCATCCTTTCACGGATGGCAATGGAAGAACTGCCAGGCTGCTGATGAATTGGGTTCTTCTTAGAAAGAAGTTTCCGCCAGTTGTGATAAATATACAGAACAAGGAACAGTATTATTATGTGATAGAGTCAGCTGATAAAGGAGATCAGAAACCATTTGCAGTTTTTCTTGCCAAGCAGCTGCTAGAGCAGTACGCAACACTAGAAAAACCGAAATAGGCCATATATGGCTTCGAACTATTGGAAAACTCCAGCTGCATATATAGGATCGTCAATTACCAGAACAAGGACGACATAAGGAAACTCTACTTCTGCAAAAGGTAGGATTTTAAAGGGAAAGAATCCAATTGGAATAATGATCGAGGTTCTGCTGCTTTTGGCTCTGTCAGCCCAGAGAATGCTTATTGCATATCTTTTGTGCCTGGTCATAGCCTATGTGCTGGGCTATTTCATGGCAAAGGAGCAGATAATAGAGAAGATGCTGATGCCCCTCCTGGACGTGCTCCAGTCGATCCCGATCCTGGTTTTTTTCCCGCCTGTAATCTACATTTTTATAAACAACATCCCGGGATACGGGGTGGATGCCGCAGTCATATTCCTGATAATAACAAGCATGGTATGGAACATGATCTTCTCAGTGTATGAGAGCTTCATGTCCATAAAAAGAAGCCTGAAGGACATTTCCCTGATGTTCAAGGTCAACGAGTTCAACAGGTTCTTCAAGATATACCTTCCATACATCTCCCTGGGACTGATTCCCAATTCATTGGCTTCCTGGGCAAACGGATGGTTCTTCCTCATCGCAACCGAGATAATATCAGTGGGCCATGAGACATACACCATAAGCGGGATAGGCTCATACATAATGCAGTCTGCGATCAAGGGGGATGTTGGAGGGATATTGACAGGGATAACGCTTGTCTCATTGCTGATAATAGTTATGGACATCCTGATATGGAGGCCTCTGATGAACCTGTCCTCAAAATACATCAGGGGAAAGAAGGAGGCCATGATATACGACAAGCTGCTTGACTTCAGGCCTGATGCGAACGTGAACATAAACAAATTCATGACGGCAATTTCCTCTCTTATGGATAAGTATATAATGAACAATCTTGCCGCAATAATGAGGAGCCATATCATGAAAAGGTTCTTCGCGATAATGAAAATGACGATAAAATATGCCATAATAGTGTCGGTGATCGCCATGGTGGGCGCATTCGCATACGTGATATGCACGATAATGCCTTCTGTGACAGGAAGCGATATTTTCAGGGTTGCGGAGGCGTTTGCATATTCATTCGGCAGGATAATCATAGCGTATTTCCTTTGCATAATATGGATAGTGCCTGCAGTATACATGATAAGCAGGAGCGAGAAGTATGAGTCAAACGTGATAAGGTGGATGGAGATACTGGGCTCCATACCAGTATCCGCGATATTCCCGGCCGCGATAATCATTTTGACTTCTTTCTTCGGGAATTTCGAGATTGTGGCGATAATATTCCTCATGACAGGCATGCAGTGGTATCTTTTCTTCAACATCTACGGCGCGTTCAAATCCATGCCCGAGTATATCCATGACCTGAAATCCATGTATAGCATGAAAAACCAGGATTACATAAGGAAGATAGTCATGCCTTTCATGATGCCTTTCATAATAATAGGGTCCATAGCCGCAATAGGAGGAGGATGGAACGCGGCAATAGTCGCCGAATATGTGTCTTTTGGGACCAGCACGTTCCAGGTCTACGGGATAGGGAGCATGATACACAACGCATTGAGCGAGGGGGATGTCAAGATGATGTTCCTCTGCGCCATGTCCGTTGCGACCGCGATACCTATCCTGAACCTGTGTTTCTGGAGGCCCATAATGAAAAGGGCAAGCAACAAAAGGGGTTCGTTGATATGAAAAAGGAATGGGTTTCGTTGAAAAACGTCGGAAAGATGATGTATGAGAACGACAGGGAAAAGTGGATAATGAAGGACATCAACTTCAATCTCCATGAGAAGGAGATCATAGCGATAGTCGGCCCCTCAGGGACTGGGAAGACTATGCTTCTCAGGATGCTTGCGGGCCTTGAGACAGTTTCTGAAGGGAAGATAACGTTCTTTGTGTCCTCGACAACAGTGAGCGACCTTGTTTCGATGGTTTTCCATGACTTTGCCCTGGTGCCCTGGCTGAACGTGAAGGATAACATAGACTTGGCGGTGGAGCATATTGCGATAAGCAAGGATGAGAAGCAGGCAAGGGTCAGGAAATACATCGAGATGCTTGGCCTGGAAGGGTATGAGAAAAGCCAGCCTTTCGAGCTTTCACGGGGGCTGAAGCAGAAGGTGGGGGTCGCAAGGGCGCTTGCGGTAGAGCCATTAATACTTCTTATGGATGAGCCTTTCGTGAACCTGGATCCGCTGACAGCCCATGCTATGAGGGATGAGCTGTTGGCATTGTGGGACAACAAGGAATTCCCGACAAACAGCATACTGATGACATCGCACAGCATAGAGGAAGCGGTTTACATGGCGGACAAGATAATAATAATGGACGGCAAGCCAGGGGGGATAAAGAGGATGGTTGACATCAACCTGGAAAGGCCCAGGGACATGAAGTCAAACAAGTTTGAGAAGCATGTCTCAAGGGTATATGAGTTATTGGTGGGGTGAAAAACATGTGGGTTCCGGATGCGAATATAGCGGAGGTTGTCGGGTTGGCGGACGTTCTGCACAAATACGACAACAAGATGAGGATAGACGAATTGCAGAGGTATCTCGGCATAGAGATAGACGAGCTCATACCTGTCATAGACGCGGCGAAGATCCTCGAGATCATAATAATAACGAGGAATGACATAAAGCTCAACAACAAGGGGCAGCTGCTCATAGGCATGGGCCTTGAGGAAAGGAAGAAGCTGATATCATCTAAGATATGCAGGATGCCGATATTCCGGAAGATAGCCCTGATGCTGAAGAAGGAGCCGAAGCCGAAGGCGTTCTTCATAAAGATGATAGAGAAGGAGCTTTTCGAGAAGGAGGCCGAGTCACAGTTCAAGAGGATAATCCAATGGGGCAGGTATGCCGAGCTGCTGATATACGACAGCGTAAGGGACGAGATAAAGCTCAGCAAATCCTGCTTGGTGACAAGCCCTGAAAAGGATTTAAAGGATGATGCGCAGTAAATGGCTTGATGGAACTGCTGTTCAGGCACAATGAGCTAAGGAGATACCAGAAGAACCTTGCAGAGGACGCCTACTCTGCGTTTACTGGACAGAAGATACTGTTTGCAGAGGCGCCGACCGGGCTTGGGAAGACGGATGCCCTGCTAGGGGCGGCATTGACTGCTGCGGAAAAGGAAGACCTGACTGTTTTTTTCCTTACCCCCAAAATATCCCAGCACAGGCTTGGCTTGGATGTTGTGAAGGGGATAAACAAAAAATGCCAAAGGGACTTTTCAGCAGTTGATGTGATAGGCAAAAAGCACATGTGCATCCATCCTGCCCTGAAGAGCGCTGATGCAGAGTCTTTCTACTCCATATGCGACAGCCTGAAGAAGAGGGAAATGTGCGCATACTGCAGGAAAGCGGTTGGATACAACAGGATGGAGTCGGAAACCGCAGGGATCCTGTTCTCCAGGATAAAGGAAAGGATAAGGAACTCGACGCACAATGAATTGGTGGCTGAATGCGCGGCTGAGGAGGCGTGCCCATATGAGATAATGATGAGGATGGCAAAGGATGCCAATGTCATCATAGCTGACTATTACCATATCTTCAGCCCTGGGGTGAGGGAAGGGTTCCTGATGAAGGCCAAGAAGGACATCGGCAAAAGCATAGTCATAGTGGACGAGGCGCACAACCTCCCGAAAAGATTGAGGGAGGACATTTCGGCAACCATAAACACCAGTATTTTGAAGAAAGTTGATGTTGAGATGGGCTCGATGGGATATGAGGCTATCAACCTTTCGGATGTCCTGCATGACTGGGCAGGGAAGAAGATCGGGAAAAACAAGGAGGAAAAGGGGGATGTCATTGAATTCATGGACAGGATAAGGGAAAACTACCAGCTGAGCCTCCTCAATGAGACGCTGTTGGAGATAGGGGACGAGTATTCGTTCAAGACAGAGAGCAAGAGCGCATGCCTGAAGCTGGCATCCTTCTTTGACGTCATAAACTATTCCACTGGGGAGGGATTCGTGGACATAATAACGAAGAAAGATAACGGCTATGTGCTTTCAAGGCGATCCCTTGATCCAAGCCCTCTGAGCAAATGCATAAACAGTTTCCATTCTGCGGCGATCATAAGCGCAACGCTCAATCCCATAGATATGTATATTGACCTTCTGGGAGTCCAAAGGCAGAGGACCCTGTCAAAGGTATATCCCTCGCCATTTCCCAGGGAAAACAAGATGATGCTGATAACGGAGGGGGTTACGACCAAATACTCGAAGAGGGTTTTCGAGGAATTCGTGAAATACGCCCAGCTGATAGAAAACATATATTCGTCAAGCCCTGGAAGCGTGGTTGTATTCTTCCCCTCTTACAAGGTGATGAATTCGATAATGCCGCTGGTCAGCATAAAGAACATGCTCATCCAGAAGGAAAACTCGAAGCCCCACGAGATTGCGGAGATAATACATGAATTCAGGAAAAAGAAAAACATCATGATGGCAGTCCAGGGGGGATCCATAGCCGAAGGCGTAGATTTCAACAACAACGAGATAAAGGTCGCAGTTGTCGCCGGAATCGCACTGGAGGAGATGGGGATAGAGGTCAACGCGGTCATAGACTATTACGAGAAGAAATTCGGGAAAGGATGGGAATACGGATATATTTTCCCTGCGATGACAAAGGCAGTGCAGTCTGCAGGAAGGGCCATACGGAAAGAAACGGACAGGGCAATGATAATCTTCATGGACGAAAGGTTCAACTGGAGCAACTACAGGAAGATATTGCCAGAAGACAAATACATATTCACCAGGGACCCAAAAAGCTACATGGAGGTGTTCTTCAAATGAAGATAAGCACGATAGGGTTCAGCATTGCAGGATCCATGATTTCCTCGGAGATGGCAAAAAGGGGGTTTGAGGTAAAGGCTTATGAGGAGCACAAGAACCCCTACGACAAGATAGAATGCTCTGGGCTTATTTCAGAGAACGGATATTCCTCAGTCTCAAAATACTTCAATATAGACAATATAATAGAGAATAGGATAAAGGGAGCAAAGGTTTTCCTGGGAAGCGAGTGGTTCGAGCTGAAGAGGAACAATGATATTGCATATGTTGTCAATAGGGAAAAGCTGAACCTCCTGAGCGCCAAGAATGCGGAAAAAAATGGCGTTGAGGTTGAATACGGAAAAAGGAAAGCCGCAAAGGAGATAAGGAAGATGGAATATGCCATAGGCGCAGACGGGCCATGGTCAGAGACTGCATTGGCATTCAAATATCCAAAAATAAAAAAATACATCTACAGCATGCACACGACAGTCGACCAGATCTGGGAAAAGGACATTGTGAGGGTTTATCTGGATGACAATTTCAGGGGATTCTTCGGCTGGATCATTCCCCACAGGAATTTCTCGGAGATAGGGTTCGGGACAATCAATAGGGAGGATGCCAAGAAAGGGATCAGGTTCTTTGAGAATATTACAGGGGATGTCAAATGGAAGGGCGCAGTGATACCTGTCAAGCTCAGGGAAAGGCTGCAGAAGGAGAATTCCATACTGGTGGGTGACGCGGCAGGCATGACGAAGAGGACAACCGGAGGGGGGATAACGTTCATGAGCAAGACCCTTCCTTGGTTTGCCGATGCCATAGAGGGAAAATGCAATATAGATGAAAGAATGGGGAATTCGATGATGGTAAAGGAGATGGCCGCCCACGGCATCATGCAGAAAGTAAACGAGACCAGCAACCAGGGGGTCAAGAAGCTAATATATTATGCGCTTGACTTCTCAGGCATGATCGATTTCGCCAGCGAGAAGGGGGACATGGATTTCCCGATGAAGATGATTGGAATCGAGTGACGAGAATCAAATGTAGTTTTCTTTTCGATGAATCATTTTCTTTTTTAAAAGAAAGGGATCATGAAGATGATAGGCATAGAATAAGAAAATTAATGATTAGTCATCGGTCTTGTCTGCCATGTCCTCCAATGACGTGAAGTGCTCCTCGGCAGTTTCCTCCTGCTCATAGGATATGCCATTCTTCTCTGCGGCCCTGTCCATCTTCCTCTTGTCTATTAAATCCCTGAGCCTTTCCCTTATGGTCTTGAGCTCTGACTCTATCTTGACCATTTCTCCTTCGTAATACTTGAGGTCCTCCCTCACCCTCCTGATCCTGCTTGATGCTGTAAGCAGGGGCTTGACCTTCCTTATCTTCCTCTCAAGGTCTATTATCTCCTTCATCATCAGCTTCTCCATTTTTGGGGTTGATGCCTGGGTTGATAGCCTGAATTCAAGCTTCTTCAGTTTTCTGATTAGTATGAATGGGTTTTCCTTTTCTGCCTGCGCCTCCAAGGGCTCAAGCGCCTTTAGCTCTATCGTCTTGTATTTGAGGCCCTTTGAGATCCGCTTTATCCTCTCGATGAGCTCCTGCTTCCTGTCAGTGAGCTTCCTGATCTCGGTCTCCGGGTTGCTGTCGTCCTTAAAATCGGGCTTCTTGTCGTCGCTCATAAAATCACTTAAAGGCGCTTGTGCGTGTTAACTAACCTCATTGTGTTTAAGTAATCGCAGAAAAAGGTTTTAAAAGCTTTTGTGTGGGGTCTTTGGCGCTGTTTTTATTCCCTTTGTGTGATAAGGAAGGCATGGCCCAGAGACTGAATCGGCAGGATGCGCAACCCAAAAAGATAAGGGAGCGCACAGAACAGGTGCTGGCTTCAGCCGCAAAATCGCTGAAAAGAGTCTGGGCGGGAAAAAAGCTTGATGACGCCCTTTGGTATGCCGCAAGGACAGGGCATGATAAGGAAATCAGGAGGTTGCTGAAGGCAGGCGCAAGCATAACCGCAAGGGGAAGCAATGGCATGACCGCTCTACAGCAGGCCGTATGGGGCTGGGACACCAAAACCTGCGCATTGCTGATACGGGAATACGCGAAAAACGGCGATGTGAAAAAACTGCTTGCCACAAAGACCAAGGACGGCAGGACACCCCTTCAGAATGCCCTTCGTATTAAGAATACTGAAACTGCGAGGTTTCTCAAAGCCATGGAATGGCTTGCGGAAATCACTGAAAATGAATTCATGAAACCCTTCAGCGAGTGCATAGCCCCTTTCTTTTAGAAAAAGAAAGCCGTCTACGGTAAAGAAAACTATATTTGTTCCGCAAAAAGGCGTGTAATAAACATAATCAGCTATTTGTTGCAACCAAAAGCCCCTTATAGATATATTTTTAAATCTTACATTTAAAAAGGGTAAAGAAGGACTCTAGCTAGCATGCGTTAGAGATGCCTATCACGGGTGTTGGTCTTGAAGAAAAAAAACATATCAGTACTAAGCTATTTTTTGAATCCTCCGATGAGGATTCTTGAGGAAAAGGAAAAGAAGGAAATTTTTGAAAGATACAGGACAAACGAGGCGGGTCTCCCGAAGATCCTGCTTTCAGACCCTGTTGCCCTAGAGCTGAAGCTCAGGGCAGGGGACGTAATAGAGATAAAAAGGAAAGAGCCTACTGGGGAATGCTTATTCTACAGGATAGCTTCAGAGTTCTGAGGTGTCGATTATGGTAAAGGAAATCATGCCAGTATATTTCAGCTACAATTCCCTTGTCAAGCAGCAGCTTGAGTCCTACAACAAGTTCGTGCTTGAGGGAATCCAGGAGATAGTGGACAGCGTGGGGCAGATAAAGACCAACGTTGAGGGCTTTGAGATAAAGCTTGGAAAGATAAAGCTCTCCCAGCCAAGGTTCTATGAGGTCAGGGGAGGCTACAGGAGCATATACCCAAGCGAGGCGAGGATAAGGAACATCACCTACGCGGCGCCGGTATTCCTGGAGATGATGCCCATATACAACAATGTGGAAACTAACAGGTATTCCGACATCTTCATAGGGGAGGTGCCGGTCATGACAAAATCCGTTTTATGCCACACCAGCCAGATGTCAAAGGAGGAGATGATAGAGATAGGCGAGGACAATCTAGACCCAGGAGGGTATTTCATAATAAACGGGAGCGAAAGGGTGCTGATAAGCCTTGAGGACCTGGTCCCGAACAAGGTCATGACTATAAAGGACGACGACGGAGTGGTCTCAAGCAAGATGTTCTCGGTCCATCAGGGGTTCAGGGCAAGGTGCGTGATAAAGAGGAGCAGGGACGGCCTGCTGCTTGTGGATTTCCCGTCTGCGCCAAATGGATTGGGCCTGTTCTCGCTGATAAAGGCGATGGGCATAAGGGACGAGAAAAAGCTCTACGAGCTTTTCGACGAGGAGATAACGATCATAAAGAACGACACATTGTTCAACATGGAGAACGACCCCTCAAATGCAAGCGAGGACGATCCTGAGTTGTATGTTGCAAAGAGGTTCTCCCCGGGGCAACCCAAGGAATACCAGATAACACGGTTCAACTACCTCATAGACAACTACCTCCTGCCTCATTTGGGAACAAGCCCTGAGCACAGGAAAAGGAAGATCATGTATATGGTGAAGATGGCAAGCAGGACAACGCTTGTCGCAAACGGAAGGATGTCGGCTGACGACAGGGACCATTACGGAAACAAGAGGGTCAAGCTTGCAGGAGACCTTATGGGAGAGCTTTTCAGGTATGCGTTCAATTACCTGATAAAGGACATAATATACCAGGCAAGCAGGGCGGATGTGAGGGGAAGGAAACTCCAGGTCCATACCATAGTCAGGCAGGACGCATTGACAGACAGGATACTATATTCAATGGCGACAGGGAACTGGGTTGCAGGGCAGACAGGTGTGAGCCAGCTGCTGGACAGGATAAGCTATCTGTCCTCATTGAGCCACAGGAGAAGGGTCATATCCCCATTGACGAAGAAGCACCCTCACTTCAAGGCAAGGGACCTTCACGGGACCCATTATGGGAAGCTATGCCCATCTGAAACGCCTGAAGGGCCAAGCACATCGATAGTCAAGAACATGTCCATGTTCTGCGAGATAACGACAGGATGCCACGAAGGGGACGTTGAGGCAGTGATAAAGAAGCTTGGCATAGAGGAGGAATGATACTCATGGCAAAAAAGAACAGGTTTGAGAAGGCTGAAAGATGTTCCATATACATCAACGGAAGGCTCATAGGATTCCACAAGGACGGCAAGGCAATCTGCGAGAAGGTAAAGGAAACCAGGAGAAACAACATGATAGACTTCCAGGTCAACGCAAGATTCAAGAAAAGCACGAATGAGCTGTTCATAAACACTGACAAGGGAAGGGCAAGAAGGCCCTATATAGTATTGAAGGAAGGGCGGAATCCCATAACCCCTGAGATAAAGAAAAGGCTGGAGAACAACCAGCTGAACTGGAACCATCTCCTGAAAATGGGGGTTGTCGAGTATTTGGATGCTGAGGAGGAGGAGGAATCCTACATAGCAAGGACAGAGAAGGAGATAACAAGCGAGCATACTCACCTGGAGATAGACGGCTCCAGCATATTCGGGGTTGTCGCAAGCATAATACCGTATCCTGAATACAACTCGAGTCCTAGAATTACCATGGCATCTTCCATGGCCAAGCAGAGCCTTGGATTGTATTTATCAAACTTCAACCACAGGTACGACACAAGGGGATATGTGATGTATTATCCCCAGCAGCCCTTGGTCCAGACAGACGCCTACAAGCATCTGGGCATGAAGAACAGGGGCGCAGGGCAGAACTTCGTGGTTGCGGTTCTGTCATACAAGGGATGGAACCTTGAGGACGCGGTTGTGATAAACAAGTCAGCGACCGAAAGGGGCCTGGGAAAAACAGCGATGTTCAGGACATACGAAATAGAGGAAGTGACATATCCTTCTGGGCAAAAGGATGTCATTGAGGTCCCCTCGCCGAAAGTGAACGGATACAGGGGAGAGGACGTATACATGAACCTGGACGAGGACGGGATAGTCATACCAGAAAGCGAGGTAAAGGAAGGGGATGTGCTGGTCGGAAAAACCTCCCCGCCAAGGTTCCTTGAGGAAATGTCCATATTCGGAATTTACGAGGAGAAGAAAAGGGAAAGCTCTGTTGCTGTCAAGGAAGGGGAATACGGAAAGGTTGACTCGGTCATTTTGACAGAGGGAGCAAGCGGAAACAAGGTTGTGAAAGTAAGGTTAAGGCTGCCGAAAACCCCTGAGATAGGGGACAAGGTTGCATCAAGGCACGGGCAGAAGGGAGTGATAGGGATCACTGTGGCCCATGAAGACATGCCATTCACGGAAAACGGGATAGTCCCTGACCTGCTGATAAACCCCCACGCATTGCCGAGCAGGATGACAGTTGGGCACATGCTTGAGATGCTCGGAGGCAAGGCATCATGCTTTGACGGAACCATCATGGACGGAACGGCATTCAACGGGGACAGGAGCGACAAGTTCATGAAGATACTCAAGGACCTGGGATTCGACGAATATGGGGAGGAATACCTTTACGACGGGATCAGCGGCCAGAGGATAAGGGCCAAGATTTTCGTAGGGGTAATCTATTACCAAAGGCTATACCATTTGGTCTCAAACAAGATGCATGCAAGAAGCAGGGGCCCGGTCCAATTATTGACGCTCCAGCCGACTGAAGGAAGGAGCAGGGAAGGAGGGCTGAGGTTCGGGGAGATGGAAAGGGACACTCTCATAGGCTTCGGTGCCGCATCGGTGATAAGGGAAAGGCTGCTGGAGGAAAGCGACAAGTCCAGCCAATACATCTGCAGGGACTGCGGAAGCATGGCGTTCTACAATTTCCTGGCAAAGAAGCCGATGTGCCCGCTATGCCAGAGCGAGAACATCGCAGAAGTCGAGATAAGCTACGCATTCAAGTTGCTAATAGATGAGATAAAGGCGATGGGAATATTCCCCAAGCTTATCATTGACAAGAAGGTAAATAGAGATGAGGTGTAAAACATGGTCCTGCATTACAATCCAGTTGAAGACGAGATAAAAAGGATAAAGTTCGCGGTGTATTCCCCGGAAATGATAAAGTCCATAGGCGCGGCAAGGATAACAGTCCCTGACACATATGACGATGACGGATATCCCTTGGATGAGGGGCTGATGGACCAGCACCTTGGGGTCATTGACCCGGGATTGAGATGCAAGACCTGCGGAGCCATGTCAAGGGACTGCCCGGGACATTTTGGGCATATAACGCTTTTCAGGCCGGTCGTCCATCCTCTTTTCGCAAAATACATCCACAAGGTCCTCAACGGAACATGCAACAAATGCTACGGCCTGGTCTTGAGCAAGGAGGGAAAAAGGCCGAAGAAATGCCCGCACTGCAAGGCAGAGCTTGAGGAGATAAAGTTCGTTAGGCCAGTGTCATTCTATTTGGGGATCAAGGAACTGCTTCCCACGGAAATAAAGGAATGGCTTACGTTCGTGAAAAGCTCGGACCTTAGGAAAATGGGATACGATGCAGATGAGGCAAGGCCTGAATGGATGATATTGACAGTGCTTTTGGTTCCGCCTGTGAAGATAAGGCCCTCGATAACGTTGGAGAGCGGGGACAAGAGCGAAGATGATTTGACGCACAAGCTTGTTGAGATAATCAGGGTCAACCAGAAGTTGGAGGCCAACATCAATGCAGGGGCGCCTCAGCTAATCATAGAGGACCTTTGGAAGCTTCTGCAGTATCACACAATAACCTATTTTGATAATGAAACGGCAGGAATTCCTCCTGCAAGGCACAGGAGCGGAAGGCCATTGAAGACCATAGCGCAGAGGCTCAAGGGAAAGGAAGGGAGGTTCAGGTATAACCTGAGCGGAAAAAGGGTCAACTTCTCTGCAAGGACGATCATCTCTCCGGATCCTTACATAAGCCTGAACGAGATTGGGGTGCCTTTGCCCATAGCAGAGGAGCTCACGATACCTATTCCGGTCACTGAATGGAACATTGAGTTTGCAAAGGAGATGGTTAAGAAAACGGAATACCCCATGGCAAGGTATGTCATAAGGAAAGACGGCATAAGGATAAAGGTGAATGACGCGTCAAGGGACAGGATAATCGAGAGCATCGGGGTAGGATGGATCGTTGAAAGGCAGCTGATGGAAAAGGATATTGTCCTATTCAACAGGCAGCCCTCTCTTCATAGGGTTTCCATGATGTGCCATCTGGCAAAAATCCTCCCTGGAAAGACATTCAGGATAAACCCTCTTGTCTGCCCTGCATACAATGCAGACTTTGACGGGGACGAGATGAACCTGCATGCCTTGCAGACGGAGGAATCTCAGGCAGAGGCATTCGAGCTGATGAAGGTTGACAAGCAGATACTGTCCCCAAGGCACGGGCACGCGATCATCAAGGCCCAGCAGGACAACGTCTCAGGAGTATATTTCCTGACAAGGGACGATGCGATCCTTACCAAGGAGGATGCTTCGAACCTCCTGCTCAAGGCAGGAATAACAAAGCTTCCGAAGCCTGATGTTGAAAAGAAATATTATTCCGGAAAGTCAGTGTTCTCAATGCTGCTTCCAGAGGATTTCTCGGCAACATACAAATCAAAGCTTGGGGAGGAAGTCGTGATCAAGGACGGAAAGCTACTTAAGGGATCAATAGAGAGCAAGGGAATAACGGGGGAAATCGTCGAAAAGCTTTTCCTGAAGCAGGGCCCTGAGCACACAAGATGGTTCCTGGATTCCGTAACAAGGATGGGATTGAACTACCTGCTGAGCGTAGGGCTGAGCGTTTCCATGAAGCAATATGAGCTTGACGCAAAGTCGAAGGAGGAGGTTGAAAAGATAGTGAACAACCTCAACAGGCAGATAGAGAACATCATCGGGCAGTTCAAGACCAAGACGCTTGAGAGGTTCCCAGGAATGAGCATGAAGGAGACTGTTGAAGTGACCATCATGGGCCTTACATCAAAGGCAAGGGACTCCAGCGGAGACATAGTCATGAAGTCTCTGGGAAAAGAAAACCCAAGCATATTGATGGCCCAGATCGGGGCAAGGGGATCCATGCTCAATGTGATCCAGATGGCCTCGATGGTGGGGCAGCAGGCAGTGAGGAACAAGAGGCCAAAAAGAGGGTATTATGGGAGGATCCTGCCTTTCTTCAAGCCAGGAGTCCTCAACGGAAGGGAAAGGGGATTTGTCAGCTCATCTTTTATGAAAGGATTGGAAGTCGATGAATTCTTCCAGCACGCCATAGGAGGAAGGGAATCCATAGTCAACAAGTCAATCAGGACCGCAAGGTCAGGATACATGCAAAGAAGATTGATACATGCGATGCAAGACCTTTGCGTGTCTGAGGACTTGACTGTGAGGGACACGATGGATCGCGTAGTGCAGTTCGTTTACGGAGGGGATGCGAAGGACCCGATGTTCTCAACAAATACGGAATTCATCGAAAGCATTGAGGAGGATGATGTTGACACTGCATCCAAATAATAGGTGTTTATGATGACAACAGGAAATCACGCGCATACGCACGTAAGGAAAAAATATTCAATCAATCCCGGAGAGCCGGTTGGCTTGGTCGCCGCGCAAAGCCTTGGGGAGCCAGGAACGCAGATGACTATGAGGGCATTCCACTACGCAGGGGTCGCGGAGCACGTGCCAACAGGCCTGCCCAGGATGATTGAACTGGTCGATATCAGGAAAGCCCCGAAAAAGCCGATCATAGACATAGCCCTTAAGGACAACCTGAAAAAGGACAGGAAAAAAGTGGAGGAGCTGGCAAGGAAGATAGACATGATAGAGGTCTCTGATGTGGCGGACATAAAGGAGGACCTTGAGAACCACAGGATCCTTTTGAGGTTCAATGAGAATGCAGGAAAGAATTTTGGTGTCACACTGGATGACATGCTTAAGGCGATAAACAAGAAGAAGATGAGGGTCAAGGGAAACATAGTCATGATAAAGTTCAGGAAAAAGGAGTCGAAAAAGCCGTTCAAGATGGCAAGGAAGACCATAGAGAAAATAAGGAACACCATAGTGAGGGGAGTCCCTGGAATCACCATGGCAGTCGTTGTCGAGGACAAAGGAGAATGCTTCATAAGGGCTAAGGGAGACAACATCGAGGGGCTTCTGGAGATGGAGGAGGTAAACACGAACCACATCTACACCAATAACATCAGGGAGATAGAGGAGACCTACGGGATAGAGGCCGCAAGGAACGCATTCATCAGGGAGCTGAAGCAGGTCCTGGACATGCAGGGTTTATATGTAGATATAAGGCACATAATGCTTCTTGCCGATGCGATGTGCGCAGACGGGAAGATAACCAATGTCGGAAGGAGGGGCTTGGCAGGGAAGAAAGACAGCGTGCTTGCAAAGGCGGCATTTGAGGAAACGGTAAGGCACCTCACAGAGGCCGCAGTGATGGGGGAAATAGATCCTCTAAAAGGAGTGACTGAGAACATCATTGCGGGCAAGACAGTTCCCCTGGGAACAGGGAAGGTCATGCTTGAATTCAAGTTCCAGCACAAGGGGAAATGAATAAAAACATATTGAAGGATAGGAAGGTGTGATATTTATGGCAAGGAAAAAGGCAGTTGAGATAGAGGAGAAAAAGAAGATTGCTGAAGATAAGGAAAAGGCAGAGCAGGAAGAAAAGGAGGAGGCTGCAGAAGAGGCAGCGCCTGAACAGAAGAAGGGAAGGAAGGCGATAACCAGGAAAAGGGAGAAAAAGGAGAAGATAAGCCCGCTTGAAAAAGAGATCAGGCTCCTTATCGACAGCGGAAAGGTGGAATTCGGGACAAGGAAGGGAATCTCCTCGGTGCTGCTCGGAAAGGCGAAAGGCCTTATCTTTGCATCAAACATCAGGAGGGAAACCATGGATGACCTGAAATACTACTCCTCAATGGACAAGAAGATGGCAACCCTGCCGTTCTCCGGGACATCCATGGAGCTCGGAAAGCTCTGCGGAAAGCCTTTCCCGATATCCATAATAGCGATATTCGAGTTCGGGGAAACCACAAAAGACAAGCTTGAGAAGCTGACAAAGGGATAATGCCTTATGGAACTCAATCCTGACGCAATCGAGTATTTCAACATATTCGAATCCTTCACGGGGGTAATGCCGCTTGACATGATAGAGGCAAGGGGAAGCCTATTCTTCATAATCCCGCAGGACAGGATCGGCCTTGTGCTTGCAGGAAAGGGAAAGAAGATAGAGAGCCTAAAACTGAAGATAGACAGGAACATCTATGTTGTCGCAGACTCCAATGATCCCATGCAGTTTGTAAAGAACCTCTTCAACAACGTGAGGATCCTTGAGACAAGCGACGAGAACATCATGGGCGAGACGATACTTTATCTTATAGTTGACGAGAAGGACAAGAGCAAGGCCCTTGGGAAGAACAAGGCAAGGCTGGACGGGGCAAAGGAGCTGATGAAACGGAAGTTCAACATAAGCCTTTTCATAAAGACGAGATTGCCTCCCCCGATGTAATTTTAAATGTTTCTTTTCATAGCGGATCATGGTTTACATGAAACAGAAGCTCAGCGATCCGCTTAGCCTGAGAATAGAGAAAAAGGTAAGGAAAGCCCATAGACTGATTGACAACCCCCTGCATGACAGGCCAAAAAAGCTCATCACTGTTTTTGAAGACGCGTATAAATTTGTCGAAGGGGGCAGCGCTGTCGGAAACCTAAAATTCGGGGTTATCTGCTCGAACATCTATGTTTTCATGAAGAAGAAACTCGAGAGGACAGGGAAAATAAGGACCAGAAGCTATATGAAAAGGCGAATTGACCATCTTGTCGACTGCTCGAACTTGGAAACATATATCGAGAAGAAGCAGGCGAAATGGTTCTTTTCAAAGGTCATTGAGCAGACTGCGAGGCTGCTTGAGAAAAAGACGGATTTCAGCTCGTTTGAGTTTGAGATTCTGCATCATTTCCATACGATTGAAAGGCATCCGAAGGCAAAGGCAGGGCTGAATGGCCTCCAGGTCGCAATGATATTATCATCAGTGGAAAAGCACTTTATGGACAGGATAAAAATGAATTATTGACAAAGGAACCTTTCGCAGAAAAGCCCTTCCGAGTCTTTTTTGTCCATTCCCCTGCTCATAAGATAGCTGATGGCATCAGCGGGAATATTCTGGATCGAGGACTTGTGCTCTGCCTCGACGTCATTGTTAAGGACGACAAGCTTTGGGGAAAAATCTGCTTCTGCGTTCTTCCCTACCTTTATCGCGTTCATTGATATGCTGCCTTTGCTTCCTTTTGAGTCCTTTTCCATTGTCAGCTTCGCGTCTACTATCAATCTTGATTTCACTATTGAATTCAGCGTTATTCTTGACCCGGTATTTG
>Ga0315275_10000761_pt1 | contig 26956 bp, 21 predicted proteins | sample YL17G03_0_MG_FD_205557 | JGI IMG/M metagenome (GOLD analysis project Ga0315275, IMG submission 205557) | Sediment microbial communities from Yellowstone Lake, YNP, Wyoming, USA - YL17G03_0 | ecosystem: Environmental > Aquatic > Freshwater > Lake > Sediment | place: USA: Wyoming | collected...
ATTTAACCGTACAAGGATTAAATATTTCATAATCAATCCCCCTATTCTGACGGTTAATTAAATATAATTGGTTTAAAGTCCCAGGTAAGTCCCAATCAGTTCGGATTCGGTACTGTCGAGCATCGGTAGACTTGGAATTATAAAAAGATTCAGGCTTGAATTTTCAATGGCCCTCCATACTGATGTACGGATAAAATTATATCCGTTCCGTTGGGCAGCGCCAATTATTCCCGTATCTCCTGCTCCATCTCCGTATGGAAGTGAAAGAATTTTCACAGAACCCGGAGTATGTTTTTCTATTATCTCTTTTGACTTTCCAAGCTCATAATCAAGGAATGAATTATATTCGGCTGTGCTGGAAAATACGTCCTTGTTTCTCAACAGATACTGGTGCGAATATGTATGTGAACCGAAAGTGAACGGTCTTACTCCGTTTCTCAGAGTATAATGGCTCATATCTTCAACTTCTTCCCATGTTACGAAGGAATCATGACCCATCATGTAAGTCCATAGAAAAAATGTGGCTTTTAACTGGTACCTGAGAAGCAATGGACGCACCAGAGTATACCATGAACTGTCACCATCATCAAAGGTTATAATTGCAGAATTGCCTTCAGGCATTGAACCAGCTGCCTTTATTGCTTCTAAATCGCTGAAATTAAGTACTTTAATCCTGTTTTTTTTAAGATATTTCAAATCTGCCTCAAGATTATCAATACTTCGCTCATACAGATTAGTCGCCTCCCCTTTTACAATCCTGTGGTACATCAGAACTATAACTTTCCCGGGTGCTCCGGGTTCGGGATCATTTTCAGGGGAACATCCGGTTATAAGAAGCAGGTAAAACAAAATTGAAAAAAGAGATATCCTTTTCATAATCCGGATGATTTAATGCAATTATAACTAAATGTACTTAACTAAAAAAGCCTCTCCGGTAAACGGAAAGGCCTTTTCTTATATTTTATAGAAACAAGTACTTTTTAGGATTACTGCTGTTCCAATACGTCAAGTTTTGCTTTGATATCATTGTACTTGTCAGTCATCTTGAGCCTGTAATAGAGTTCTTTCAGACCTCTCATCGCAAAAACGTCGTTGGCTTTGAGTTCGTTTGCTTTTTCCATGTAAGGAAGAGCTTTAGCGAATACCGCCATAGCTTCTTCAATGGCTGCATTGTATTTCTTTACATCCATTATATCGTTAGCTTTTACAAACATATCCGATGCCTTGTTTATATATGCTGCGCCTAGTCCATACTGGCTGTCATAAAGGTCCGACTTCAGCTCAATAGATTTTGTCAGGTCAGCAATTGCTTCGTCATATTTTAATTGGTTAAGGAATATTACTCCTTCTGCAAAGTACAGGCTGAAATTTCCGGGATCATCGGCTTTGGCAATGGCAAGATTTTTCAGGGCGTCATCATTTTTACCTGCCTTTATATAAAGGTCAATCAGCTGCAAAGTAACATTCTTGTCGCCCGGGAATTTATCAGGCAGGCTTTTCAGCAATGATTCGGCCTTGGCAGTGTCGCCCATTTCAAGATAACTCTGGGAGATCTGGAAATAGGGAGTAATGCCAAGGTATTTCATTTCTGCACATTTCTCAAAATACTTAATAGCTTCATTATGCTTGCCGCCGTTCATAGCTGCAAGGCCGGCATTATAATACATTCCGGTGTCGGTAATACCGACATATTTATCACTCTCAGTGATTTTTATCTGGTTTTCAAATGATTTGAGGGCTCCGGCAAAATCTTTTGCCTCAAATTGAGCACCCCCTTGTGAGTAGAGGTCAAGAGCCAGGGAATTGTAAACCATTCCGGTTATGATCCTCTTCTTTGTAGCGCCCTTGGTATCAAGTTCCATGGCTTTTTCATAGGCAGCATATGCCTCACCGAGGGGATCCGTATAAAATGCTTTGAATTTTGGATTGTCAGACTTGTAAACAGCCTGGCAAAGCTTTCCTTTTGCAAAGTAAGTATTAAACCAGTTCATTGATTTAGGGTCAGTCATTGCCTGATCAAGGGCCTCTTTAGCTTTATCAAGTGTACCCTGTTCAATCAATGTCATGGCACTTGTAACTTTACCCTTCTGGGCAAATGCACCTGTAGAGAAACAAATAACTGCAATTAGCAGAAAAACCTTTTTCATAATTATAATTTTTGTTTAATAAATTGTCAAAAAAAACTTTTCAAATTTAAAACATTACTTATTAATCTTCAAATTCTTTGCCATTTTCCTCAACATTTTCGTTATTTTGTATAACATCCTCTATATCTGATCCTTCCTCGCTTTCTTTTTCAGACACGATGGCGACAGATGCTATAATATCATTCTCCTTCAGGTTGATAAGCCGCACTCCCTGGGTGGCTCGTCCCATGACCCTGAGGGCAGAAACAGGACTTCTCAGTATATTGCCATACTGGGTAATAATCATAAGGTCGTCATTATCAGTCACATCCTTTAAAGCAATCAGTGATCCTGTTTTTTCGGTGATGTTTATAGTCTTTACTCCCTTCCCGCCTCTGTTGGTTATACGGTAATCTTCAATATCTGATCTCTTTCCGTAACCCTTCTCAGAAACAACTAGTATCTCCTTTTCCCTGTTTTCAACTGTTATCATTCCGACAACAAAATCAGTGGTATTGTTAGCAAGCCTTATTCCCCTGACCCCTGAAGCGGTTCTTCCCATCGGTCTGACAGATAATTCGGGAAACCGGATGGCCCTCCCCGACTTGACAGCCAGCATGATATGGTGCTTCCCGTTGGTCATCCTTGCTTCGAGGAGTTCATCATCTTCCCTCACAGTTATTGCATTGACTCCATTTGTTCTTGGTCTGGAATAGGCTTCAAGGGATGTCTTCTTGATAATTCCCTTTGTAGTGCAAAGCACGATAAAATTGTTATTTATATAATCAGTATCGTTAAGGTTTTTTACATTAATAAATGCCCTGACATTATCTTCTGGTTCAATGCTTATGAGGTTCTGCATTGCTCTTCCCTTTGAGGTTCTTGAACCTTCCGGTATATTGTACACTTTGAGCCAGTAGCATTTTCCGTTCCGGGTGAAAAAGAGCATTGTATTATGCATCGTCGCAATATACAGGTGCTCGATAAAATCCTCATCTCTGGTCGAACCTCCCTTTGCCCCCGTTCCTCCCCTGTTCTGACGTCTGAATTCCGTAAGCGGGGTCCGTTTAATATAACCCATATGTGAAATGGTAATTACCATTTCTTCGTCGGCATAAAAATCTTCAGGATTGAATTCTTCGGCATTAGGAATAATTTCAGTGCGTCGCTTGTCTCCGTATTTATCCTTTATTTCAAGAAGTTCATCTTTAATTATCTTCATCTGCAGATCGAGGCTTGCAAGAACGCTTTTCAGATATTCGATAAGTGCCAGGATCTCCTTGTATTCATCCCTTAATTTCTCCTGTTCGAGACCTGTAAGTTGCCTCAGCCTCATTTCAACGATTGCCCTTGACTGAACGTCTGAGAGCTTAAACCGCTCCATCAATCTTTCTCTTGCTTCATCAGGAGTCTTCGAGGATTTGATAATTGCGATAACCTCATCTATATTGTCACTTGCAATGATCAGGCCTTCAAGTATATGGGCCCTTTTCTCTGCCTGGCTGAGATCAAATTTGGTTCTCCTGAGGATTACCTGGTGTCTGTGCCTGACAAAATGATCGATCAGGTCCTTTGTATTGAGTGTCTTTGGCCTACCTTTAACCAGGGCAATATTGTTGACATTGAAGGAGGTTTGCAGTGAGGAAAACTTGTAAAGATTATTCAGGACAACATTTGAACTAGCGTCTTTTTTCAGGATAATTACCACGCGCATTCCGTTGCGGTCCGATTCATCATTGATATAGGATATTCCATCCAGCTTTTTTTCATTAATAAGGTCGGCGATCTTGCGAATCATTTCCGCCTTATTTACCATATATGGTATCTCTGTAACAATTATGCATTCGCGTCCTGAATGGGTAATCTCAATTTCTGTTTTCGCACGTACAACAATCCTTCCCCTTCCCGTTTCGCAGGCATCCTTTATCCCCTGTTCACCATAAATAATACCTCCAGTCGGAAAATCCGGACCCTTGATAAACTTTCGTATTTCATCAGTGGTGATATTTCCGTTATCGATGAAAGCAATGGTAGCGTCAATAATCTCAGTAAGGTTATGAGGCGGCATATTGGTGGCCATGCCAACCGCAATCCCTGATGCTCCGTTCACAAGGAGAATCGGAATTCTTGTTGGCAGAACGACCGGCTCAGTAAGCGAATCATCAAAATTTGGCTGAAAATCGACTGTTTCCTTATCAATATCCGAAAGAGTCTCTTCAGCTATCTTTTTCAACCTTGCCTCCGTATACCTCATTGCGGCCGGACTGTCACCGTCGATGGATCCAAAGTTTCCCTGACCATCAACAAGTGGATATCTCAGAGACCAGTCCTGGGCCATTCTAACCATTGCTTCATAGACCGATGAATCGCCATGGGGGTGGAATTTGCCAAGCACCTCCCCTACTATTCTTGCAGATTTTTTATATGGTCTGTTGGAAAGAACTCCCAACTCAGACATCCCGAAAAGCACACGCCTGTGAACCGGTTTCAGCCCGTCCCTGACATCAGGCAAAGCCCTCGACACAATTACCGACATTGAATAGTCGATATATGCCGACTTCATCTCCTCCTCAATATTTACCTGAATTACCCTCTCTCTTTCTGACATAATCAATTATAAATTAAAAAGATATAAACGTTCTTTATGAGAACGCTTTTGTTTACGAAAATAGTGATTATTTGGTTACTGTTGACTATTCTGTAAGGTGACTTTTTAACATTAATTGTTTATAAATGGGCATGAAAATTGCCAGTCATATATTGTATTAAATTTAACTTTGATTTTCATGCCATCAGCATTTTTGTCGGATATAACTGACAAAATGACTTATGACCTGATTTTTTATATATAATATGAGGATTTAAATATGGATTCACAATTTTCACAAAGGGTAAAGGATATCCTTGGGTATAGCAAGGAAGAGGCTATAAGGCTGGGAAACAGTCATATAAGCCCTGAGCATCTTTTCCTGGGTATTCTTAGGGATGGGGAGGGTGTTGCAGTTGAAATACTTATCAACCAGGGTATTGATCTTCTGGTTCTTAAAGGCTCTCTCGAAAAGAGTATTAAAGTTGAAAGTCCTATGGCTGTTGCAGATCATGAGGTCATTCCCCTGCTAAGGAGCACGGAAAGGATTCTTAAGCTGGTATATCTTGAAGCAAAAGCGCTGAAAAGTTCAACAATTGATTCAGAGCACCTTTTGCTTGCGATTCTTAAAGATGAAAACGCTCTTGTAACAAGATTCCTTTCAGAACTTGATGTTGATTATCAGTCAGTCAGACGGGCCGTGGAGTCAGGTATGCCAAGCGCAAAAGCTGATTTTCCAAGGGAGGAGGACGATGAAGGGCAGTCATTTGGCAGCGGCCAGGGAAAGGGCCAGTCACCTTCCTCTGCGAAGCCTTCTTCAGACACACCTGTCCTGGATAATTTCGGAATAGACCTGACAAAAGCTGCAGAAGAAGGAAGACTTGATCCGGTTGTCGGCCGTGAAAGGGAGATTGAAAGGCTCGCACAGATCCTGTCAAGAAGGAAAAAGAATAATCCCGTCCTTATAGGTGAGCCTGGTGTTGGGAAATCAGCAATAGCCGAAGGTTTGGCTTTGCGGATAATAAAAAAGAATGTATCAAGGGTATTATTCAATAAAAGGGTTGTTGCCCTCGATCTTGCTTCCATAGTTGCAGGCACAAAGTACCGGGGACAGTTTGAGGAGAGGATGAAAGCCATTCTTAATGAACTGTCGAAGAATGACAATATAATTCTGTTTATTGATGAAATTCATACGATTGTGGGAGCCGGCGGTGCCACTGGCTCGCTTGATGCAGCCAACATGCTCAAGCCTGCCCTTGCCAGGGGTGAGATTCAGTGCATAGGTGCAACCACTCTGGATGATTACCGCCAGCACATAGAAAAAGATGGTGCTCTTGAAAGAAGATTCCAGAAAGTCCTTGTTGAGCCGACATCAATAGAAGAGACCATTCATATTTTGCATAATATAAAAGAAAGGTATGAAGAGCATCACAACGTTATCTATACCGATGATGCAATTGATGCCTGTGTTAAACTGACAAACAGATATATATCCGACAGACACCTTCCCGATAAGGCAATTGATGCCCTCGATGAATCAGGATCAAGAGTTCATATCTCTAACATTGTTGTTCCCGAGAAAATACTTTCACTTGAAAAACAGCTTGAAGATACCAAGAAGGAGAAGATGATGGCTGTTAAAAACCAGAACTTCGAAAAAGCAGCAAGCTTCCGCGACAGGGAAAAGGACCTTCTCGATATGATAGACCTTGAGAAGAAAAAATGGGAGAAAGAACTTGCGGTTAACCGCGAAACAGTTGATGCCGAGAAAGTCGCCGAAGTTGTTGCCATGATGACTGGCGTACCTGTACAGCGGATTGCCCAGACCGAAGGAACCAGGCTGCTCAAAATGGCCGATGAGCTGAGAGGAAGCGTCATAGGACAGGATGAGGCAATTCATAAGGTTGTTAAGTCGATTCAGAGGAACAGGGCCGGCCTTAAGGATCCGAATAAGCCTATCGGAACATTCATATTCCTGGGTCCGACAGGTGTCGGAAAAACCCAGCTTGCAAAAGTACTTGCCAAGTTCCTTTTCGACACTACCGACAACCTTATCAGGGTCGACATGAGCGAATACATGGAGAAATTCTCGGTTTCCAGGCTCGTTGGTGCACCTCCCGGATATGTCGGATACGAAGAGGGGGGTCAGCTGACGGAAAAAGTCAGGAGAAAACCATATTCAGTTGTTCTTCTTGATGAGATAGAAAAAGCCCATCCGGATGTCTTTCATATCCTGCTTCAGGTTCTGGATGAAGGACAGCTTACCGACAGTCTTGGACGCAGGGTGGATTTCAGGAACACTATTGTAATCCTGACTTCAAATATAGGGACCAGGCAGATATCTGAATTCGGACACGGTGTCGGCTTTGACACAAGCGCCAAAAAAGCGACAAGGGATGAGCAAACCAAAAGCATTCTGCAGAAAGCCCTTCAAAAAACTTTTGCACCGGAATTCCTTAACAGGATTGATGATGTGATAATGTTCAATTCACTTGGCAGGGAAGAGATCAACAAAATCATTGATCTTGAGCTTAAAGGACTGTACGACAGGGTAAAATCGCTTGGATATCAGCTTAAAATAGCTACGCCTGCAAGGGATTATATTGCTGAGCGAGGTTTTGATGCCAACTATGGAGCCAGGCCGCTGAAACGGGCAATACAGAAGTATCTGGAGGATCCGATGGCTGAAGTGCTTATTAAAGCGGAACTCAAGGAGGGAGATACGATTCATGTGGGATTCAATGCCGCGAAATCGGAAATCAAGATAAAAATACAGAAAAAGAAAGAAGTTCAATCGCCCCCAACCCCCTAAAGGTGGGCTTATACCGGGTTACCAAAAAGGTCAAAATCTGTTGATCCTGTAATTAGGATATTGTAAAAACTACCGGGTTTAAGATCATATTTTGCGCTGATAAGGACCTCATTATCAACTTCCGGACTATCAAATTCTGTTCTTCCGACAAAAAATTCACCATCTCTCCTGTCGATTAAAACCTTCAGGATCTTGCCGGTTTTTTCAAGGTTCAGCTCTTCTGAAATTGATTGTTGAATTGCCATAAGCTCCGCAATCCTTGATTCCTTGACTCTTTCAGAAATATCATCTTGATAATTGTCATAGGAATATGTTCCCTCTTCATGGCTGTAAGCGAATACACCAAGTCTGTTAAACCTGAACTCTGAAATGAATTCCTTAAGTTGGCAATACTCTTTTTCAGTCTCTCCCGGATGACCAGCTATTAGTGTTGTCCTGATTGCAGTATCAGGTAATTCCTTTCTGAGTTTAGAAAGCAGGCTTCTGGTTTCACTTTCATCGTGCGACCGTTTCATCATCTCCAGAATTTTGCCGGAGATATGCTGAATAGGAATATCAATGTACCTGCATAATCTTGAATTTTCCTTCATTAATGAGATAATCTCCTCCGGAAAATTTGCAGGGTAAAGATAATGCAGTCTGATCCATTCAAGCGACTGAATTTTAAGCAATTCCGAGATGAGTTCAGGCAGTTTTTGTGTTTTATAAAGGTCAAGTCCGTAATAACTAAGATCCTGTGCTATCAGTATCAGCTCTTTTATTCCATGACCGGCAAGGTTTTTGGCTTCCTCCACAAGCTCTTCAATTGGCCGTGAGATGCACTTCCCCCTGATCAGTGGTATGGAGCAGAATGCACAGCTTCTGTCGCATCCTTCAGAGACCTTAAGATAAGCGTAATGCCCAGGACCTGTTAGAACCCTTTCCGGAACAAGTTCTTTTCTGTATGAGATCCCAAGTTCCTCAAGGATCTGATTCATACTGTTTACGCCGAAATACCTCTTAACTTCCGGTATCTCATTCTTCAGGGCATCCATATATCTCTCAGATAGACAACCCATTACATAAAGATTATTTATATAGCCTGACCCTCTGGCTTTGACAAAGCGCAATATTGTATCGATACTCTCCTCTTTGGCGTCATTTATGAACCCGCATGTATTTATAATTACTGTATCGGCTGTCAGGTCAGAGGGATCATAAACAACTGAATAACCGCCTGCCTGGATCTGCTTCAGAAGCTTCTCGGAATCGACAGTATTCTTTGAGCAGCCAAGGGATACTATATTAATTTTCTTATTATGTGCGTGGGTTTCCACAATTTAATTCTATGTGGAAAAAAGTGAATCCACGAATTCATATGGATTAAATATCTGAAGATCAGTCAACTTTTCACCTAAGCCTATATATCTTACCGGAATTTTGAACTGATCCGAGATGCCAATCACTACTCCTCCTTTTGCTGTACCATCGAGCTTGGTTATTGCCATCGCTGTCACATTTGTTGCTGCAGTAAACTGTTTTGCCTGCTCAAATGCATTCTGACCTGTCGATCCGTCCAGTACGAGCAGGACATCATGCGGAGCATCCGGTAAAACTTTCTCCGTTACGCGTTTGATTTTTGACAGTTCTGACATCAGATTAATCTTGTTATGCAGTCTTCCTGCCGTGTCGATGATAACGACATCATACTTGCCGGCTACCGCTGATTTAACTGAATCAAAAGCAACAGATGCCGGATCGGAACCCATCTGTTGTTTTATGATCTCAACACCCGCCCTGTCAGCCCATATCTGAAGCTGGTCGATAGCTGCTGCCCTGAAAGTATCCGCTGCCCCTAGAAGTACTTTCTTTCCGGCCATTTTATACTGGTAAGCGATTTTGGCTATTGTCGTGGTCTTGCCTGATCCGTTGACTCCGACTACCATAATTACATATGGTGATGCTGAAAGTGGTGCTCCAAAGTCTAATACCGGTCCGGCGATATTACTTTCCAGAAGTGAAACGATCTCTTCCTTGAGAATTCTATTGAGTTCACTGGTGTTCAGGTATTTGTCTTTTGCAACTCTGGCTTCAATCCGTTCAATAATTTTGAGAGTCGTGGTTACACCGACATCTGATGATACAAGGGCTTCCTCGAGATTGTCAAGAACCTCTTCGTCAACTTTGGATTTGCCAATAACTGCCCGGGACAATCTTGAAAAGACATTTTCTTTTGTTTTTTCAAGACCTTTATTAAGGACCTCCTTATTTACTTTACTCCCAGAACCAAACCAGCCCATAGAGGATATAATTTATTGAATGACAAATATAAAAAAAGCTTTCTTCGGCTACGAAGAAAGCTCCTGATATCTTACTGAAGATGTAAATGTTACTTTTTCGCAAAGAAATCTTTAATATGGTCATTATGAACGATTTCTTCTTTGAACTGATATGCACCTGTTTTATCCGATTTGGTCATCTTGATGCACTTGGTAAAAAGCTTACCGGTACCAGTTTTAAGTGTTGCAACTACTTTCTTTGCCATGGTGTTATCTTTTTACTTTATTTCTCTGTGAAGCGTATGTTTCTTAAGAATGGGATTGTATTTCATCCTTTCCATACGGTCAGGAGTATTCTTCCTGTTCTTTGTTGTAATATACCTGGATGTTCCGGGCTGACCGCTTTCCTTGTGCTCGGTGCATTCAAGTATAACCTGCTGCCTGTTACCTTTTGCCTTTTTTGCCATTTCCTGAACTTATTTTTAATAATTCAAAATGTAACCTTTTTCCTTTGCCTCTTTCAGAACTGTAGTAAGTCCTTTTTTATTTATAAGACGTATCCCTGAAGTTGAGACTTTCAGGGAAATCCACCTCTCCTCTTCCGAAAGATAATATCTTTTAACAAAAAGATTGGGGTAAAATTTCCTCTTCGTCCTTCTCTTTGAATGCGATACGTTATTTCCGACTACCGCCCTCTTCCCTGTAACCTGACAAATCTTTGACATTGATGTGCTTTTTATTTCTTTACTAATGTCTTTCCTGAAAAATGAAGCGCAAAATACGTGATTTTTATCTGATTAACCAAATATTTATATCAATTTTTTTCAACACAGGTATAAAATGCATCTTATCCCTTGATAATCTGTTTCCTGAGAAGATTAAGAGCACCAATTGTGAACCGCATAATGTTAATCGTCCGATCGGTTCCAAAAGTATGTTTTTCAGCAACTGTTCCTGATTCTGAAGCGACTGCTGTCCAGAGTGTTCCGACTGGTTTTTCTTTTGTTCCACCGATGGGACCGGCAATACCTGAAGTTGCTACTGCGAAATCAGCTTTAAGGAGTCTCCTTGCACGTTCTGCCATTGCAGTTACAACAGGTTCGCTTACAGCACCATGCTTCTCAATAAGCTTCTCATCAATTCCCAGTAAATCTGTTTTGACGCTGTTGGCATATGCAATTACAGAACCTTTGAAATAATCTGAACTGCCGGGTACGCTTGTAATCATATGCGCTATATTTCCTCCAGTGCAGCTTTCGGCGGTACAAAGGTTTTTTTTCTTTTCCCGGAGAAGCCTTCCCACAGCCATTTCAAGTGATTCTTCATTTTCCCCGTAAATCAGATCAGGTATGATTGAATAAAGCCTCTTAACCTGTTGTTTAACCGATTCTTCAACTATCTTATGGTCTGCTCCTGTTCCTGTAAGTCTGAGTTTGATGATTCCCGAAAAAGGAAGGTATGCGAGTTTGATATATTCCGGAAGTCCGGCTTCAAAGCTTGTAAGTATTTCAGCAAGTCTTGCCTCAGGAGCTCCGTATGTCATTATATTTCTGTGAATTATAAACTGTGATGTAAACCGTTTTTTGAGTGCCGGCATTACATGCTGGTTCATAATATATTTCATTTCTGCCGGAACGCCTGGCAATGAAATAAAAACAGTCCCATCCTTTTCAAACCACATACCCGGAGCAGTTCCCGCAGCATTTGTCAGAACTCTGCATGATTCGGGGACCTCTGCCTGCCTTCTGTTATTTTCATTCATTGGGAAATTTCTCCTTCGCATCATATTTTCCACCATCGCAAGAACATCGGTATTCATAACCAACCTGGTGTCAAAGAATTCACAAAGAGCAGGTTTGGTGATATCATCACTTGTAGGCCCCAGTCCGCCTGTTATAATGACAACGTCGCATTTTCCTGCAGCTTCTGACAAAACCTTCAGAATGTCAGGTCTCCTGTCATGAACGGAAGTTTTCTTGTTAACATCAAATCCTGCCAGGCTTAGTTCAGATCCGATCCAGGCTGAGTTTGTATCGATTGTCTGGCCTATCAGGAGTTCATCTCCGATTGTTATTATTTCAGCTTTCATTTAATAACGTTTTTCAATCATTTTTTTGGTATGAGAAAAAATTTGAGATAAATTCGCGTCGGAAATATTTCTTTTGTTGCGGGAGTAGCTCAGTGGTAGAGCATCAGCTTCCCAAGCTGAGGGTCGCGGGTTCGACCCCCGTTTCCCGCTCTCACCCTCCGAGGCTTTAGCTAAGGAGGGTTTTTTATTATGAGCCTCCAATGGGACTCGAACCCACGACCTGCTCATTACGAATGAGCTGCTCTACCGGCTGAGCTAAGGAGGCAAAATCCGATGCAAATATAGAAATTCATTCCAATTTTGCCAGCCTGGCAAGCAGAGGAGGATGCGAATAATGGAAAAAAACATATGCCGGGTGCGGTATCATGTTCGACAGGTTCTTTACGGCCAGTTTTTTTAATGCGGCTGCAAGCATCCCTGGTTCATAATTGTCGAGCACAAACTTATCGGCTTCAAGCTCATTCTTTCGTGAAATATAGTTGGAGACCAGACCGATCAGGAGTGACAGGGGACTGTACAATATCCCGAAAACTATCAGACCAAGATGAAAGCTTGAACTCTCTGCTCCCATTGCTGCGGATAATAAAGGGCTGTCGACAACCAGGGAAAAGAGAAACAGCATCAGACCAGTAAGAAGAACTGAGGATATCAGGCTTTTCAAAACATGCTTTTTCTTATAATGCCCGATCTCGTGAGCCAGAACAGCTACAATCTCTTCATCCGGCATCTCCTTTATCAGTGTATCATAGAGAACAATCCTTTTCTTTGAGCCAAATCCGGAAAAATATGCATTGGCTTTTGTACTTCTTTTTGAACCGTCAATAACATAAATATTCTTCAGCCTGAATCCTGTTTTTTCTGCAAAAGCTTCGATCTTGGTTCTCAATGGACTTTCAATAAGTGGGGTCTGCTTATTAAATAAGGGTACAATCCATTCGGAATAAAAGAAATTAATGAATACCGAGAAAGCAGTAATCAGCCCCCAGGCATATAGCCAGAATCCTTTTCCGGTTTTATAATAGATCCATGTGATCAATCCAAGGACTGGAATTCCAACAAGTAAAGCAATGAACCATGACTTCAGGTGATCTGTTATAAATATCCTGATTGACATGGTGTTAAATTCGTACTTCTTTTCAATAACAAATGTATCGTACCAGCCAAAAGGCAAATTGATTATTTCTGAGGCAAGACCGAGTATGCCAAAGAAAACCAGAGCTATTACTACATTGTTTATGCTGAGTGATCTGGCAAAGCCATCCAGAACTGCAAATCCGCCTGCAACTATCATTACAATTATTATGGCAAGGTTGAATGATGATGACCAGAATGAGAGTTTCAGATTATCCTTTTCATAAAGCTGGGTTTTCCTGTATTCTTCCTTATCGCAGATCCCCTTAAGTTTTTCCGGGAGGATCTCTGACCGCATTCCAGCGTTAAGATATTCCAGATATCTTTCAAGCAAAAAGCCTGTTATGGGGATAAAAAGGATAAGAAAAAAAACAAAGTTGTGCATTGAACAGCAAGGTATTATAAAAAAAGAAGCAGGGCGCCTGTTTAAAATAAGTGTGGAATAAATATGTCTCGCTGCATTTCCTCGTGCTATAAGGATAGGCGCCCTGCGGTACTACAAATATAATAAATATTTTTAAGTTAACATACCTCCGCACACATGAATTGTTTGTCCGGTTATATAAGAAGAGAGATCCGAAGCCAGAAATAAAGCTGTATTTGCCACATCCTCAGCGGTTCCGCCACGTTTCAGGGGTATCTTATTTATCCAGTCACTTTTAATATCAGGAGGTAAATTCTCTGTCATTTCAGTCAGTATGAACCCGGGGGCGATGGAATTACACCTTATATTTCTTGATCCAAGCTCCTTGGCGACACTTTTTGTAAATCCAAGAATACCTGCCTTTGAAGCCGAATAATTGCTCTGGCCGGCATTGCCCGAAACGCCTACAATTGAGCTCATGTTAATTATAGACCCGTTTTTCTGCCTGAGCATTGTTTGCAGGACTGCTTTTGTAAGGTTAAAGACCGACTTGAGATTTACAGCGATCACTGTATCCCACTGACCCTCACTCATTCTCATCAAAAGAGTATCTTTTGTAATTCCGGCGTTGTTAACAAGAATATCAATTTTCCCGAAATCTCTTATGATTTCATTGACAACTCTTTGTGAATCCTCAAAACTCGATGCATTCGAAATATATCCCTTAATATTGACATTATGAGCTTTAATCTCATCGATTGTATTCATGAATTCTTCGTCTTCAACAATATTTGTAATTGCTATCGATGCTCCTTCAATTGCAAACCTGGATGCAATAGCCTTGCCGATTCCCCTTGATGCACCGGTTATCAAAGCTGTTTTTCCTTCAAGAAGTTTCATAGAGTCAGATTTTAGTTCAATGCAAATATAGAAGAATTTAAATATAAAATTATCAGATGCATGTACTCACCCCCTTTATCCCCCTCTCTGCTTTGCAAAGAGGGGGAAATCGTTAATTTTCAGAATATTAAGCCCCCTCTTTAAGAATTAGAGAGGGGGTTGGGGGTGAGTACATTTGAACCAATAGCAAATGACAAATCTATTTCTTTTTCAGAACATTCAGTACCGTGATCCCGATATCTGCCGGCGATTGCACCACATGGATCCCGCATTCTTTCATGATCTCAATTTTAGCTGCTGCCGTATCAGCCTTCCCTCCTATTATGGCACCGGCATGGCCCATACGCCGGCCTTTTGGAGCGGTTAGTCCGGCAATAAATCCTATGACCGGTTTGGTCCCGTTCTCCTTGATCCATTCAGCGGCATCAGTTTCCATTGAACCGCCGATTTCTCCTATTATTACGATAGCTTCAGTTTCATCATCCTGCATCATAAGCTTAACAGCATCGAGAGTGGTTGTTCCAACAATAGGATCCCCTCCTATCCCAATGCCGGTCGATTGTCCCATGCCCAGCTTAGTTATCTGGTCAACGGCTTCATACGTTAAAGTGCCTGATCTGGAGATGATTCCAACACTTCCTTTTCTGTGAATAAATCCGGGCATTATCCCAACCTTGGCTTCACCCGGGGTGATTATTCCCGGACAGTTTGGCCCGATAAGCCTGCAACTGAACGATTTCAGGTATTCTTTTACAATTACCATATCTGATACGGGTATTCCTTCCGTTATCGCTACAATCAGCATTATGCCGGCTGCAGCAGCTTCCATTATCGCATCCGAACCTGACCGGGGAGGAACAAATATCACCGAAACATCTGCTCCTGTTTCTTTTACTGCATCACGAACTGTGTTGAAAACAGGAAGGCCGAGATGTGTTTGTCCGCCTTTTCCGGGGGTGACTCCACCAACAACCCTGGTACCATACTCTATCATCTGAGAAGCATGGAAGGAACCCTCACTGCCTGTAAAACCCTGTACAAGGACTTTCGAAAACTTATTTACAAGTATACTCATAAGAATCAGATATTGAATTATATATCATTATTCAAAAGGTTCATGCCAACTCAAATTCTGTCACCTGAATTTCAAATATACCTCATTTTCTTATTCGAATTCGTTATCTTTGATAGTTAGTTACAAATTCTTTGGAAGAAAGACAGAAAATCGAAGACAGAAGACGGAAGACAGAAGATGGAAGGAGACATCCCCCTGCCCCCTTCAAAGGGGGATTTTCCTTCGGACTTCGGACTGAAAGACTATATATCTTATGGTAAACATTGAACCGGTACTGTATATTGGAATCTCTCAATCCTTTTTTGCAGGTTTGCTGATTTCAACCAAGAGACCATACACCACTGCGAACCGACTTATGGCAGCATGGCTCTTCATGATCTGTATTGAGATGATCTTCGCACTGATAAACAGCAAAGTCATCGAAATGTACTCCTTTCCGTTCATTACTTTCACATACGGTCCCCTGCTTTATCTCTATGTCAAGTTCATGACCAGTCCGGACAAGAAATTCAACTGGCTCGAATTGATGCATTTTGTTCCTTTTATCGTCTTTTTTACGGTATCAGTGATATTCAGGTCAGAGCCTTTGGTAAGGGATCTCAGAAGCTTTTTCAGACCGGATAAATTAATCTCTTTGAGAATAGTCTACTCTGTTACATTCTTTCTTTCAATAACAATATACAGCATACTCTCCTTTATAGAAATAAAACACCATCAGGACAACCTGAAGAACCTGGCATCATTTACTTCTCAGCGGATTACGCTTAACTGGCTGAAAATATTATCTATAAGCTTTTATGTGGTATTTTTCATATTATTCATCCTGGGGGGGCTGAATATAATTGGCAATTTCATACCATTCGATCCCTATTTCGTAATATTTGGCTTCATTGCAGTATTTTCGACAGTATATAGTTTTTATGGCATCAAGCAGCCTGTAATTTTTGGTGAGGTGTTCCATTCGGATCAGAACAGGGAAAAGAAAGAAGCTGAAAAATATTCCAAAAGCGGCCTGAAGGATGCCCTGGCTGAAAAATACCTTAAGAAGCTCCTTACTTATATGGAGACTAATAAACCATTCCTTAATGGTGATCTTACAATACATGACCTTTCATACAAAACCGGAATTGCCCGCCATCATATTACACAGGTACTTAATGAAAAGTACAAAAGAAACTTCTTTACATTCATAAATGAATACAGAGTAAAAGAAGTTATGGAACGGTTCAGTGACCCTAAATTCAACAACTATACCATCCTGGCGATAGCCATGGATGCGGGTTTCAATTCCAAGACAACCTTCAATTCATTTTTCAAAAGTCAAACCGGCCAGACTCCCAGTGAATACCGGGAAAAGATGACAGGGATCACCAAATAGCATCGTTCGGATTTAGCGGGACGAACCTGTTGTTTATCATTAACAGGTACGGGTTAAGCGGATAAGACGACTGGCATTCATTATTCTATTTCATTTGCAGAAAAATGAATGATGAAGACTTTGGGCATATTTACAGGTTTCTTATTACTGGTCAGCAACCTTGTTCAAAGTCAGGATACTGAATCTATTAATAATTCCGCTATTAATTCATCAGAAAAAATACTCGGCGGCTTTGTGAGGGGCGGTTTCTATACATGGGTTGACAAAGCAGATGATAAGCCATATATCCCGAGTGCATTTTCTGATTTAGGTCTGAAGCTGGAAACAGGCAACGGTAAAAACTTCAGGACTTTTGCTGACCTTCGCTTCAGGTATGGAACCGAGTTCCTGAAACCGGTAAGTAAATTTGATATCCGGGAAGCCTGGGTTAGTGGTAATGGAAAAAAATGGAACCTCTCGGCCGGCCAGAAGATAATTAAATGGGGCCGGTGTGATTTTACAAATCCCACCTCAAAACTCTCTCCTCTGAACATGATCTCCCGCTCACCGGACAGGGAGGATATGGATATGGGAAACCTGCTGGCTTCTGTTGATTATTATCCATGGGAGAAAGTCAACCTTGAAGCTGTCGTTGTTCCTTATTACAGATCATCGGTCCTGATAATTGATCCTATCCCTCTGCCTGATTATGTTTCAATAAACCAGTTACCTTCCCTTGTTACTGAAAAAGAAATGTTCAGCTACGGACTGAAGGCAGATTTTCATTTCAGGTTGTTTGACTGGAGTCTCTCCTGGTTCGATGGTTATGATCCAATGCCGGGTATTGCACTGACTGTATTCAATCTTGACCTGACACAACCAATACCGGTACCTTATATTGAATTATCAGTAAAGCCTTATAAGAGCAGGGTTTTAGGTATTGATTTTGAAACAGCAGTTGGCGCTCTTGGTATCCGGGGCGAAGCAGCCTGGTCCGATCCGAAACTTTCATATGAGACCAATGAGTACGTTCCTTATCCCGAATTAAAATGGGCTTTAGGAGCTGACTGGTCAACCAGCATCTGGCGTTTTACGGCAGAATACAGCGGAAAATATATTTCCGGATTCACACCTTCCGCAGCCGATCCTGTGATCGGTACGGAAACTGATTTTTCACAGCTTGCCGCACTTCTTGCTATTCCCGGGTTTAATCCTGAAGATTATGTAAAACTACAGGTAGGCGCTTTTAACAGGCTTTATAATAATCAGTTAAATCAGCACTATCATTCGGCAGGACTGCGAGTGGAAGCTGATATGCTGTATGGAAAGATTTTACCTTCTGTTATGACCCTGTACAACTTTACTTCATGCGATCTGCTTTTAATCCCTGAAATAAAAATAAAGCCGGCTGACAGCCTGGCAATCACTATAGGGGCCGAGATCTATTCGGGCCGGAAAGGTTCACTTTACGACCTTGTGGATGATTTTATGAATGGTGCTTATGTGTCATTGAGAGTTGATTTTTAATATTATGGCAGATTTTATTTATCGGTACAGATGGATCATTATACTGATGTGCATTCTGGTGGGAATCGGATCGGCACTGTTAATTCCCGGGACTGAAATTGATCCCGAGATGAGGAATTATGTACCCAAATCAATCAAATCAAGAATTGAGACAGATAAGATAGAAAGTGAATTCGGAGTACAGGATATGGTTGTCATATTGTTCTCGGACAGCTGTATTGTAAGCACTGATAATCTGAATCAAATCAAGAATATAGACCGTTCTATCTCAAGAATAAATGGAATAAGTAGCCGGATATCCCCTTTTACAGTAAAAAGTATCACCAGTGAGGAAGGCATGATGACGGTTGATCCTCTTATTAAAAGGATTCCTACAGATACGGCTGATTTAAAGCAGCTGGGTAAGGATATTCTTAAAAACAGGTTTGCCCGTGATATTGTTGTCTCTTCAGATCTCACTACAGCTTCAATCACTGCCACAATAAATAATTCGGTAACCGAAAAAGAAACTCTCCATAAGATTGACTCCATTATCATTTCTAATCCGGGAAATACTAAAATAATTAAAGGCGGATTACCTTACATAAGGCAGAGTCTGGTCAGGGATGTCAGCAGGGACGCGATCATCCTGATACCTGCTGCTCTTCTTATCATGCTTTTAATCCTTAAGGCAAACCTCGGGTCATGGCGAAGCGTTATCCTGCCTTTCAGTGTAGTGGTTCTTACTACTGCATTCAGCCTGGCACTGATACCGCTGATCGGCTGGAAAATGTCAATTATTACCCTGCTTGTACCGGTTATTCTGATTGCAGTAGCCAATAATTACGGGATATACCTTGTTGCAAGATTTCAGGAGCTGAGCTACAGGTATCCGGAATCTTCCAGAAAAGAGCTGATCAGGATGCTGATCAAGTCGCTGAACATGCCGATTCTTTTCAGTGGTCTGACAACCGTTGCCGGTATCCTCGGATTGCTCACACACTCAATTATTCCCGCAAAACAGGTGGGTGTTCTTGCAGCAGCCGGTGTATCTCTTGCGCTTCTTATGAGCCTTCTGTTAATTCCTGCCCTGATATTTGTGAGTGGTTCAGGACTGATCTCAAAAAACAGGAAAAATGATAAAACAAGGTTGTTTGAGAATATTCTTAATAACCTCTCGAAGCTGATAATTAATAATCCCGGCAGGATACTTCTGGTCTCGGCCGTTATAGTCATTTTATTTGCTTCAGGCATTGCATTTTTAAGGATCAATACAAATCAGGAAAACTACTTTGCCCCTAAGCATCCTGTCAGGCAGGCATCTGAAATTATCAATTCAAAATTTGGAGGGTCGCAATCTATTTCAGTTATGATCAAAGGAGACATCAGAGACCCTGACATAATGAAAGGTATTGATATGCTCACAATGGAAATTGAGCATCAAAAAGGTGTCGGAAGTGTTTTTTCTATATCACAGGTTATTAGAGAAATGAGTAAGGCTATCTATACAAGTACTGAAGATGGTTATAATAAGATCCCCGATACACGCGAAGCCATTGCACAGATGTTTGAGCTTTACAACATGAGCGGCAGTCCGGATGACTTTAAACAACTAACAGACCTGGATAATACAAAAGCCCATATACTGATCCGGCTCTCTGAACCGGAGAACTATATTATTAAATCAGTAAAAGCAAGGATATCAGAACTGAAAGTGAATATTCCGGCCGAAGTAAGTATCGGAGGATATGCCATTATCATGTCGGATTTTGCTGAATCAATAATAAAGGGACAGATATCATCACTGCTTTTTGCGGTAATTACCGTGCTTCTTCTTCTGACAGTAATATTCAGATCATTTAAAGGAGGGCTGATTGGTTCTATTCCTCTCGTTGCATCAATCTTAGTTCTTTTTGGTTTTATGGGCTATTCCGGGATAGCTCTTGATGCAGCTACAGCACTTCTTTCTTCTATTATGATTGGTGTCGGCGTGGATTTCACTATCCAGTACATTTGGTGTTTTAACCTGCAGATCAGGGCCGGATTATCATACCCTGAAGCAACTTCTGCCGCAATGAGGACTATCGGACGAAGTATAATTATAAATGCTTTAAGTGTTATGGCCGGATTCGGTGCACTGATGTTTTCGGGATTTACTTCGATCCGCTTTTTTGGATACCTGGTACTTATTTCCATCGGATCGTGCCTTATTGGTGCCCTGGTGATCATTCCGGCCTTTCTGATGAAATACAAACCAGGATTTCTGGGATTTGAAACAGATTATAAGAAAACAGTAAAAAATGAAAAAGAGAGTAATATTATTGGGATTAATACTGCCGCTTTTGCAGGCAGCGGCTCAACAGCCTGATGCCGCCCAGATCATGAGTAAAAGCCGTGATCTCAGCATTACCGGCTCATTGAGTGCAAATATAAGTCTTACAATAACCGAAAAAGGGGGATCATCCCGCAGCAGGACAATCTCCATAACTACAAAAAGCTATGCTGACGGGCTTGAAAAAAGAATAATCAAATTCATCGAGCCTGCTGATGTCAGAGGTACCTCGATGCTTGTAGTTGACAATAAGAACTCGGCGGATGAGATGTGGATATATCTTCCTGCTTTGAAGAAGACCCGCCGGATTGTTACTTCAGAAAAAGGGAAAAGCTTTATGAGCTCAGAGTTTTCTAATGCAGATATGACCTCCCCCACTATTTCTGATTTTACACACAAACATCTCGAAAAGTCGGGAACCAACAACCAGTGGATAATTGAAAGCACACCTGTTAATGAAGACAAGGCTGAAGAATATGGGTATTCAAGGAAAATAAGCTATATCAGTATTGATAAAAGCCAGGTACAAAAGATGGAATTCTATAATTTTGATAATGAGCTTTTTAAAATAATTGAAATAAAAAGCATTTTCCCTCTGAGCGATGGGAAATACCTGGTAAAGAATATGGTGGCAAACAACCTGAATACAAACCGCAAATCAGAAATTCTTTTCAGCAATATCAGTGAGGGAGTAAAAGTTGATGACTCCAATTTTACAATACAGAACCTCGAAAGATAAATGGAAGGTTGCCAGGTGCTAGGTGCAAGTTGCTTGTTGCTTGTTGTTTTAACATAAGTACATTATTCGGCTTCAGAACCACACGGCGGTTTCCGATAGCTTTCTTTATCTGTCTGGAAAACGGCTGAAGTGCACGGAATACCATATCGGCCCTGTTCTCATCGCTTGAAACCGAGACAAAAGTTTCCTTTCCTTCACTTGCTTTTGAGGCGTACAAAATATTTGCCGGATTAATTAAGGTTATTGCAGCTCCGCCCAAGAGAGCAGATTTGACGAAATTTCGACGAGTATAGATCCCCATATTAATTATTTTACATTGTCATTTTAAATTTACACAAATTTCTGAATAACATTTCTGTGAGAGTGTCTCTGAAGGGACATATTCTTTCTTCTTGTTTTTAAACCCTGACCCAATCCCTTCCCCTTTAAGTTGACTACTCTTTGTGCACATCTCGTTAATTTGCAGATTTATAATAACATATAACAGGTCACCCCTACGGGGTTCATAATCGCATCAATATCATATTACTACAAACAGAATGCCGCTACGCGGCAATTAGTCCCGTCAGGACAACCTGTTTGTAGAAAAGATAAACAATAACATTATTAGCCCAGTAAGGGTGACCTGTTTGTTATTGAGATGGAGGGTGGGTTAAAAAAATGGATATAAGATTTCATAACTTATTATCTTTGTTACTATCAGAAACCAGCCAATGATAAGGAAAGAAGCGACTATCTGTGCCCCTGCAACTTCTTCAGGAGGAGCTATTTCAGTAATCCGGGTTAGTGGTCCACAGAGTATAGAAATTTGTACAAAGGTGTTTTTTCCGGCTGATAAAAGCCTGGTCCTTAAAGAACAAACCGGATTTAAAATAATTCATGGCGAAATCCGTGATGGCAGGGAGGTTGTTGATGATGTCCTCGTAAATATATACTTGGCACCTCACTCCTACACAGGCGAAGATTCAATTGAAATATCCTGTCATGGATCATCATTTATCATTACAAGAATTCTTGAACTGTTGATAAGGAACAGAGCTGTGTCCGCCCTGCCTGGAGAATTCACCAGGAGGGCCTTCCTTAATGGTAAAATGGATCTCTCTCAGGCTGAAGCAGTTGCCGATCTGGTTGCTTCTGGAACGAAAACTGCTCACCGGATTGCAATGAATCAGATGCGGGGAGGATTCTCAGCCGAAATAAGCAAACTGAGATCGGACCTTCTGAGATTTGCCTCGCTGATAGAGCTTGAGCTTGATTTCGGAGAGGAAGATGTTGAATTCGCCGACAGAAAGGAACTCACTTCAATAATTATAAAAGTTAAGGAGCTGGCCGACAAACTGGCTAATTCATTCAGGATTGGAAACGTAATTAAAAATGGCGTCCCGGTTGCCATTGTCGGAAAGCCCAATTCAGGAAAGTCGACGTTGCTCAATGTACTTCTGAATGAAGAGAGGGCAATCGTTTCTGAAATCCCGGGGACAACGAGGGATGCGATCGAGGATTCCATTGTTATTAATGGTTTGGAATACAGGTTTATAGATACTGCAGGCTTACGAGATACATCAGATATAATTGAGAGCCTGGGAATACGAAAAACAAATGAGAAGATCTTGCAGGCTGCGGTTATACTATTGGTAGATGAAATATCTGAATCCCCTGAAATGATCAACCAGAGAGCTGACTGCATCCGAAAGATGATCTCCGGTTTTGAAAAGAGGCTTGTAGTGCTCATCAATAAAATTGACGAAGGTGATCAGGAGACCATTGATAACTTGAAGCATAAGGTTTATTTAGATATCGATGATTCCCTCCTGTTTATTTCGGCAAAAAACCTGACAGGTCTTGATAAGCTGCGCACCAGGCTGGGCAAAATCCTTGAAAAGGAGCGCCTTAACCAGGAAGATGTAATAATTACCAACATCCGTCACTTCGAAGCTCTGAGGCACGTTTCTGAAAGCCTGGAAAGGGTTATTACGGGTCTTGCCGAACAGCTTCCTGAAGACCTGATAGCAATCGATATCCGTCAGGCCATACATTACCTTGGTGAGATCACCGGGGAAATAACTACGGATGAGATACTTGGGAATATCTTCAAGAACTTCTGCATAGGAAAATAACCGGCACAAAACAAACAGATATAATTTCACCTATAAACAGCATAAAGCCCTATTATACGGGGCTTTGTTATTGCTATTATGTTAATAAGTATTTTGTGTCGTTATGGATTATTAACCGGGCAGTAAGTAAAGCTAAAAAACTTAAATTTACAGATGAAGTTAAATACTTATAATTCTGGTATGTTGATGAAACCATAAATTTTTATTTGTTTTAAATATACTGATGTTGTTTTACATAATTATTTACAGATGAAAAAAAACGTTAAGAACGAAACATCAAGTCACCTAAAGTCGCGACGTGACTTTTTTAAAACCACAGGGCAGGTCGTAGCTGCTTCAGCCATTGCTGGCAGAAACATTCCGTATGTTCATGCAACGGAAAATGACAGCTTTAATGATACTCTTGGCGAACAATCAAATGCGGCCCTGACCGGACCCAACGACAGCATTAAGATCACTGGTATCGAGACATTTGTCTTAAGAAACACATGGGTCTTTGTGAAGATTTCGACCGACGCCGGTATTGTCGGCTGGGGAGAGATGCTCAAAGACGACGCTAAAGCCTGCGCTGCAGGTGCATTAGAGGTCGGAAACTATCTGGTTGGTAAGGATCCATTACGTGTGGTACACCACTGGCAGGCAATTCACAGAGGTTCTTTTTATCGTGGTGGCCCTATTAAGACTGCGATCCTGAGCGGTATTGATCAAGCCCTCTGGGATATCACGGGGAAGGCGTTTGGAGTTCCGGTATACCGACTGCTCGGTGGTCCCACCAGGGACAGGATAAGAGTATATGGGAATCTCGATCCAAAAACCGGAGTGAAAGCAATCAAGGTTGGGCCGAACGGTGGGCAGCGGCAGCCTATTAAATATATTGAAGGACAGAAGTTTGTCGATGAAGTTGTAGAAAGATTTAAGGCTCTTCGCGATAAAGTCGGTTCGGAAGTCGATATAGCTGTTGACTTTCATGGAGCCGTGCAACCACCAACAGCCCTTCTTCTTATGAAAGCTCTTGAGCCGTATCATCCATGGTTTTATGAGGAAGTTGTACAGGCTCTCAATGTGGACATTATGGCAGAGTTGGCTCGCAAGACCCATATTCCCATAGCAACTGGTGAGCGAATCTTCACAAAATGGGGTTTCAGGGAAATCCTTGAGAAACGCGCCGCCACTATCCTTCAACCAGATGTGTGTTACGCTGGCGGTATTACCGAGCTAAGGATTATTGCCGGCATGGCGGAGGCTTATTATACACCTATCGCCCCACACAATCCACAGGGACCTTGTTCCCTGGCAGCCAGTTACCAGGTCGCCGCATCCATACCTAACTTCCTCATACAAGAACGAGGAGATAATGAATATTCCGATTTGCTGGCGAAACCTATGCCTCAAATCAAAGATGGATACCGACCATTGCTTACCGATCCAGGTCTCGGGATCACTATTGATGAAGACAAGCTCCGGGCCCAGGTAGGTGAACCACGACCTTACAACACTCGCTATGATCCTGACGATGGTTCAGTAGTAGACTGGTAATGTTCAGCGTATTGTGATTAGCATAACTACTATATAGTTATTACCCTGTTAGACGTTTCATTCAAATTCAACTTTTACATTTTCCTGATGCTTAATACAAAAATTAAAAATTATCGCTGGATCATTGTAGCACTATTATTTTTTGCTACCACTATAAATTATATCGATCGGCAGATAATAGGTCTGTTAAAGCCTATTCTGGAAATAGAGTTTAATTGGACTGAAACAGATTTTGCACACATTGTCATGGCCTTTACAACAGCTTATGCTATAGGGCTATTAGTCCTTGGCAGGTTTATTGACAAGATAGGAACAAGATTAGGGTATACCTTTATTATTACTCTATGGAGTGTGGCAGGTATGCTTCATGCCATTGCCAGAAGTGCTTTACATTTTAGCTTGGCAAGAGTTGGTCTGGGATTAGGGGAAGCCGGCAACTTTCCTGCTGCAATGAAAACAGTTTCAGAATGGTTTCCAAAAAAAGAAAGAGCACTGGCAACTGGTGTTTTTAATTCCGGGACAAGTGTTGGAGTAGTTATCGCTTTGTTTATAGTTCCATGGATTCTGAAAAATTATACCTGGCATGAGGTATTTTGGATGACCGGGGCAGTTGGTTTTGTATGGCTTATATTTTGGCAAATATTTTATGATATCCCGGCAAAGCAGAAGCGATTGTCATCGGAAGAGTATATCCTTATTACTAATGGACAGGAAAGCGAGGCAAAACTGCAAAAGAATGAAAATTCAGTTAAATGGTATAAGTTATTTACTTTTCCTCAAACATGGGTTTTAATTACCGGCAAAGGTCTTATTGATCCTATATTCTGGTTTTTCCTATTCTGGCTACCTTCTTATTTCTCCTCTGCCTTCAAGTTGGATCTTACGAAACCAAGCCTGGAATTAATGATTATTTATGCAGCAACAACAATCGGGAGTATTGGAGGTGGATATTTTTCCTCTTTGTTAATTAAAAAGGGCTGGCCAGTTATGAAAGCCAGAAAGACGGCTCTTTTTATTTTTGCAGCTTTTGAATTGTCCATTATTCTTGCTCAATATGCTACTGCTGCATGGATGGCTGTTGGAATTATCAGCCTCGCCGTTGCTGTTCACCAGGCCTGGGCAACCAATGTCTTTACAATTGCTTCAGATATGTTTCCGACAGAAGCTGTTAGTTCAGTTGTTGGGATTGGAGGTATGGCGGGGGCAGTAGGCGGGATTCTTTTCCCCATACTGATTGGCTATTTACTCGATAAATACAAAGCAGCCGGAAACTTAACCGGCGGATATAACTTATTGTTTACTATCTGTGGACTTACCTATTTGACTGCCTGGACTATTATTCATTTACTTACAAGAAAACATGCAGCGGTGCGATTAAATGAGTTGCAATAATTCTGATTTTTGAACTTATTCAGCAGGATACTGACATTTCCAAGTACAACATAAATTGGTTAAAAATCATTTTTGGGTATGACTTTGTACCCCATTTGTACCTTAAAATTGTAATGAATTGATATTCAATTAAAATTGCTTTCTGTATATTTTGAAGTGATATAATCTACGACTCATAACACACGAGTCGCGACACACAACTCACGACACATGGTAAAAGACACATTGGGAAAAAGCCAACAGCCGATAGCTGATAGCTGAAAGCTGGCAGCTTGTCTTTTCATTAAAACAAACTATATTTACTCAAACAACATTCGAAATTGATATGGAGCAAAAATTTATTTCTTTTGATCTGATTGAGAAGCTAATAGTGAATTTAATGATTAAGGCAGGCATCCCGGAAAATGATGCAAAAATTATTGGTGATGTTTTAATTCAGGCAGATAAGTCCGGGATTGATTCTCATGGTGTAAATCGTTTGAAAAGTATTTATCTGGATCGAATTAATAACGGAATTCTGAATCCTGTCACAAATTTTGAAATCATCAGAGAGAGCCCGACAACTGCAGTTGCAGACGGTCATAACGGTATGGGTCATGTTATAGCTTATAAATCCATGAAGCTGGCTATTGAAA
>Ga0315275_10000762_pt1 | contig 26944 bp, 30 predicted proteins | sample YL17G03_0_MG_FD_205557 | JGI IMG/M metagenome (GOLD analysis project Ga0315275, IMG submission 205557) | Sediment microbial communities from Yellowstone Lake, YNP, Wyoming, USA - YL17G03_0 | ecosystem: Environmental > Aquatic > Freshwater > Lake > Sediment | place: USA: Wyoming | collected...
TCTCGCCGGAAGACATCAAGAAGCCGGCACAAGCCCAGCGGAACAACAAGGTGAGCGAGTAACGCTCGTGTATCAAAGCGCGAGGGTCGTGCCGCGGCCCTCGCGGTGAGTTGACCGCTCGTGCTACTGGCGTCAGGTCTGCGCCATGGAGAAATGAAATGCATTGGAAGATATGGATCTGCAGAGCGAGTTTGTTCGCGCTTCCGTGGCTGACCGCATGCTCCAGCATCGGCCCCGGCACGGTGCCACGCGATCGCTTCGACTACAGTTCCGCGGTGGCCGACTCCTGGAAGCAGCAGGCGTTGCTCAATATCGTCAAGCTGCGCTATGCGGACACCCCGGTGTTCCTGGACGTGGGCCAGATCATCAGCGGCTACACCTTCCAGAGCACCGTGGCGGGGGCTTACGGACAAAAAGACGCGCTATTTGGCGCCGCGGGGGGCATAGCCAGCAGCAGTGTCGGCGTTCAGGGGACGTACATCGATCGGCCCACGATCACTTACACACCGCTAACCGGCCAGCAGTATATGAAAGGGCTCATGACGCCCATCGCGCCGTCATCGGTCTTGTTCCTGATCCAGGCAGGTTACGCGGCCGACTTCATCATGCTCATGACCGTTGACTCGATCAACGGGCTCAACAACTACTCCGTGACGCCGGCCCGCGCGAATCCGGGAGATCCGGAATTCTTTCAACTGGTCGAGCTCCTGCGCAAGGTGCAGCGCTCGGGAGAGATCGGCATGCGCGTGGAGGTGGACAAGGCCAAGAAAGAGACCACGTTGCTGACCTTTGACCGGCGTCCCCTCACCGACGAACTCAAGGCGGAACGCGCCGAGCTCCGACGTTTGCTGAAGCTGGACCCGAATGCTAATGAGTACACGGTTTCCTATGGTATGAGTGCCGGCGGCGGAAGCAACATCGACATGACGACCCGCTCGCTACTCCAGATCATGGCGGGCCTTGCCAGCACGGTGGACATCCCCAAGGCGCATCTCGACGATGGCAGTGTGTACCCCGTGCCGCCGCCCATCGAGGGAGCCAAGCCACTGATGCATGTGCACAGTGGGACTTCGCGCCCCAAAAACCCGTTCGCTACTATTCAGTACGAGGGCAACTGGTTCTGGATCGATCGAACCGACCTGGCCTCCAAGCGCACGTTCTCGTTCCTGATGGCCATCTTTAACTTCGCCGACACGGGCAAGCCCGAGAACCTACCCTTGGTCACGATCCCGGCCCAATGACCTACCGACACGCGATGGCAGCGTTCACGGCGGTGTAGCATTACGCGAACTAGGCCACGGCTCCGGCGCTGGTCGCGCCGTGCGCAAGTAGTCGAGAAACGTTTCGCGTCCGCCACCTGGTACTCGCTCGAAGGAAAACGGCGCCGATATTTTGTGCATCACAGAGGACATCAAACGCAACGGGTCGGCTGTGGAGTTCAAGGACGCGCAGACCGGCAGCGTGATCACGCTGCAGAACTCCGCAATTGACCAGATCGACAAACAAGAATACGAGACGGCGGTCGGTACGACTAAGAAATAGCAGGCGCATCGCCGATGCCGATAGTCCACGCACGAGGAGACTGAAGATGCGAGCATTCAAATACGCGCTGACAATAGTTGCACTCAGTGTTTGCCTGCCGATCGCGCACGCCGACGACATTCCCTGGGGTCTGAATCCCGCGTTGAACGACACGATCTTTATCGGGATCGGAGCCTTGTACGCCAGCAAGACGAGCACCACGGCGCAGCTCAATTCAGAAAAGCTCGGCGTCGGCACTGTCATCGACTTTAAGAATACGCTGGGTATGCAGGCCTCGGGGTGAGGTCCGGACGCAGAATTTCGTTGGAGGATGAGCGAGCGTTGGCGTCTGGAAGCCAATTATTTCTGGCAAAAGCACAGCGGCAGCAAGAGCATCTCTCAAGACATCCAGTGGGGCGACGTCGTCTACCCGGTCAACACTCAGGTGACCTCGCAGGTGAGTTTCTCGGATTTACGCACGTCGGTCGGATACTCTTTCTACAAGACCAGCGACAAAGAGCTCGGCGTGGGGTTCGGGCTGCATTGGCTGTTGTAGCAGACAAGCCTAAACAGCCCGAATCAGGGCAGCGAGGGAGGCCGTCTGCTTGCCCCATTGCCTGTCATCAGTCTCTACGGCGCATTCGCGCTCAATAAGCAGTGGTCGGTAAATGCGCGCATCGACGAGTTTTCGCTGACCTACCAGCAGTACCACGGGGGCATCACGGTCTTGGGGCTCAATCTGCTGTACCAACCTTTCCGGCACGCAGGTTTCGGGATCGGCTATACAGGACTGTTCTTAAACGTCTCCGCCACCTCCAGTGGGCAGGGCGAGTTTCAAGGAAAGTTCAACCAGAACGTTCAGGGTCCCACGTTTTATCTGACAGGCAGCTTCTGAAAGGGCCGGCGACGGAGGGAACACGGCAATGGGACAGCGAGGAACCGCTATCGAGAGTTTGCCCGTGGCATATCCTGCGTGCGACAAGAGCAGGGTCAGGCCTGCATAACGCTGGCGGATACCGGCGACAACCAGAAGCTATCCTTGATCACCATTCCGGCCCAATAGACCCATGCCGACGCCGATACATATTCCCGTGCCTCTTCCCGCGTCGCGTTGGCCGCTGCGAACGCTCACGCTTCGCCCGAAGTTGTACCCGACGCTATGCGCCGTGGCGCTCACCGTCGGCAGCCTTCACAGTGCGTGCGCCCAGCAACTGGAACCCCGCTCCTATTCGAACGCACCGATCGGGCTCAACTTCGTGATCGCTGCGTACGGCTACTCGTGGGGCGATGTGTTGGTCGATCCGTCAGTCCCCGTCACCAATGTCGACGCCAAAGTCAACACCCTCACTCTGGCCTACAGCCGCTTCCTCGACTTCTGGGGCCAGTCCGGAACCGTTGCGCTGGTGCTGCCCTACGCCTCGGTTTCGGCCAACGGGGATGTCGTGGGGCAGGCGTCGAGCGTCGAGCGCTCGGGCTTCGGCGACGTAGCCATGCGGGTGTCCGTCAACCTCTACGGGGCACCCGCGCTCTCGCTGCAGGAGTTTCGCGAATACCATCAGGACACCATCGTCGGCGTCAGTCTTCTGGTCACCGCGCCCACTGGGCTCTATTACCCGGACAAGGTTATCAACATCGGCACCAACCGCTGGTCGTTCAAGCCCGAGGTTGGCGTGTCCAAGGCCCTGGGGCCATGGACGCTCGAAGGCGCACTTGGCGTCACCTTCTTCACCGACAACGACGAGTATTATCCCGGCAACGACGTCCGCAGCCAGGCGCCGCTGTATTCGGTGCAGGGACACTTGAACTACAACTTCAACCCGAGGCTGTGGGGCGCGCTCAACGCAACCTATTACGAAGGAGGTCGGACCTCGGTGAACGGCAACCTTGGTGACGACCTGCAGCAAAACTCCCGCTGGGGAGCGACGCTCGGGCAGTCGCTGAGCAGCCATAACTCCATCAAGCTTTACTTCAGCTCGGGGGCGACGGCCCGTGCCGGAACCAACTTCACGACTGTCGGTATGGGGTGGCAGTACCGCTGGGGCGCTGGGCTCAAATGAGCTTGTGTTCCGCTAAGAAAATAAAAATGAAGAAAACACCGGACGCCGAGTTGCTGGCTCGTTTCACGGCGCCGATGCCGTCGGTCGAGGCGCGCCAGGCCTTGGGCAAATCCCTGCGCGAGAAGGTGCCGCACGTGCAACATGCCGAGTACCGCCCCGCCGCACGGCGCAAGGACCCGGTCGCGATCCTCGAAGAGCAGGCCAAAACGCGGCTGCAGAATCTGGTGCCGATTCGTTACGCGCGCATGCTCGCCAGCCCCTTCGCCTTCCTGCGCGGTGCAGCGGCGGTGATGGCGGACGACCTGGCACCAACGCCGGTGACGGGGCTGACGGTGCAGGCCTGCGGCGACATGCATGTCGCCAACTTCGGCTTTTTCGCTTCGGCCGAGCGCAACCTCGTGTTCGGCATCAACGATTTCGACGAGACCCTGCCCGGGGCCTGGGAGTGGGACCTGAAGCGCCTGGCCGCCAGTGCCGTCGTGGCAGGCCGCTTCCTGGGTGCGGACAAGGTCCTGTGCGAGGACGCGGCCCGTGCGGCGGTGCGCAGCTATCGCAAGCGCATGCGCGAATATGCAGGCATGCGCAACCTGGACGTCTGGTACTCGCGTATCGACGAGGCCGGCATCCTGGCGGCGCTGTCGCCCGAGGCGCAGCAGGGTGCCCGGCGCATCATGGCCAAGGCGCGCCAGCGCGGCCACATGCAGGTGCTGGAGAAGATGGCCGAGCTGGTCGACGACCGGCACCGCATTGTCGAGGACGCGCCGCTGATCGTGCGCGAGACGCATACCGCGGACGGCCGCCCCATTGGCGAGGCGCTGGCCATCACGCTGGGCCTTTACGTCAAGTCCCTGCCCGACGACCGCAAACCCTTGTTTGCCCGCTATCGGGTGGTCGACGTGGCGCGCAAGGTCGTGGGCGTGGGCAGCGTGGGCACGCGCTGCTGGGTCGTGCTCATGAGCGGCAATAGCTCGGAAGACCCGCTGTTCATCCAGTACAAGGAAGCCCAGCCTTCAGTGCTGGCGCCGTATTCGGGGGCGTCGCGCTGGAAGTGCGAAGGCCAGCGTGTGGTGGTGGGGCAGCGCCTCATCCAGGGTGCGCCGGACATCTTCTTGGGCTGGGGCTCGCAGAGCGAAACGGACCACTTCTACATCCGCCAGTTGCGCGACATGAAGGGCGGCGCGGAATTCGACCCGGCCACGGCAAGCGTGAAGAACCTCCCCGAGTATTGCAAGCTGTGCGGCTGGGCACTTGCACTGGCGCACGCCAAGTCGGGCGACCCGGCCGCTATCGCCGGCTACCTCGGCAAGAGCGAAGGCATGGACGAGGCCGTCGCCCGCTTCGCCGCAGCCTATGCCGGGCAGACCGAGCGCGATTACGATGCCCTTGCCGAGGCGGCCAAGGCGAAGCGGATTCCCGTGGCGAAGGCACGGGAATCGATATGAGCACACCCCGCCCTCACCGCCGTCGAACCGCCCTTGAAGGATTCGGGTGACTTCTCGCTGGTCCTCGGCGGGCCGATTGAAGGTGGTGCAGTAGCCAATCAAGAAATCGAAGAGACACACCCATGAAGACCGCTCCGGAGGAACTGGCGGCAGCAACGGACGGCGAAGAAACCTTCGCTCTCCTATCGCGCGAAGCACTTTCAAGGCCGGCCGGATCACGACGGTGCTCGCTGCGAATTCCAGTTTCGCCGGGAGCGATGCCACGTTGGCCGACCTCTCCAGCGCCTAGCCGAGGCCGGGGTGGTCCGTCGCTACATGGTGATCGAACGCGGCGGCCTGCGCTTCGGCATCCTCGGGTGCCGCGGCAAGGAGGCCATGATCTATACCAGTGGCGGAGCGACGACCTTCGCCGATCCCACCGAGTCTGCCAGGGAGGTGGTGAAGATCCTGCGCGAGACCGAGAAAGTGGATGTGGTCATTGCGCTGAGCCATGGCGGCCTGGAAAAAGGCAAGGACGGGCGCTATACCGAGGGCGAGGACGTGCGCCTGGCCAGGCACGTGCCGGGCATCGACGTGGTGATCAGCGGCCACAAATTGGTCACCGCGAGGGCGCCACCATCAAGAAAACCGCTCATCGCCAAGGATTCACTTTGGATTCTTCAGGAACAAAGCCGCCAGGTCGAGCACTGCGACTTCAACGCCTGCCGCGCATACCCGTCGCGACAAGCCCCGCGCCGGCTACTCGGGAAGCCCGTTCAGCAGGTACATCATGGCGATGAACTCGCTGCGCTTGCCGAGCTTGCCGAACCAGCGGTCGTAGATCTGCACGATCTGACTGGAGCGGTAGAGGCGCGCGATCACGGTGTTCACGGCCTGGCGGAAGTCCTGGTCGTTTTTACGCAGCATCAGGCCATAGGGCTCGTAGGACAGGTTCTTGTCGCCGAGCCGAACCTTCAGCGACTCTGATACGGCCAGCGCCAGCCCGACCAGCACGGTCTGGTCGGAGGCGTAGGCATCGATGGCGCCTTTATGGATGCCCTCGAGCCCCTCCAAGTGGCTATGAACCAGGACGATCTCGGCGCTGATGTAGCCCTTCTCCAGGGCCTGTTTCAGCGCCCCCACGGTCGTGGTGTTCGGAATGACGGCGATCTTTTTGCCGGCGAGATCCGACAACGTCTTGTAGGGCGAACTGTCGCGCACCAGGAAGTTGGCACCGTCCACCCAGGTCATCAGACTGAAATCCACGTCCTTCTGGCGCGAGAGGGTGTTGGTCGTGATTCCGCACTCGAGGTCGATGGCGCCGGTCTTGACCGCGTCGAAACGCGTTTCCAGGGTGACCGGTACCCACTGCACGTCGAGTTTCTGCAGCCCGAGCTGCTCCTGGATGCCGGTTGCGGCGCGCAGGCACAGATCGGGAGAGTAGCCGAGAGGCTTGCCGTCCGCATCGGCGAAGGAGAACGGGAGCGACTGCGAAAGGAAGCCGAGTTTGATGACGCCGGTGTCCTTGATCGTCTTCAACGTGCCGGTGATTTCCGCAGCCAGCACGGGCGTATTGAGCAATAGCGCAGCAACTGCGACAGCAGAGAGAATTCGCACGATGATTTCCTGGTATGGGTTGTGGGGCCGCGCAGTCGCGCACGGTACTCTTTCTGGCTGAGAATACCACACGCTCCTCCCGCCAAGGCCCACCCCGCGAGCGCAGATAAAGGGAGATCGGAAAGGGCAGTACAGCATCAGGATCAACGACAGGTGGAGCAGGCGCTGCGAACCGTGCTTGGGCCATAGACAAATCGAAATTGACCGACCCTTTCAATATGTTTAGACTAGCGTTTATACATTTACGCAAGAGAGGGTGGCATGGTCGAAGCCGTCTTGGACATCAAGCAGTGGGGTAACAATCTGGGTGTTCGCTTGCCGGCTGCGGTGGCGCGCGAGGCGAACCTGCATGTCGATCAGCGTGTGCGCGTATCGGTTGAAGGCGATCAGGTCGTCATCAGGCCGGTTGATGATTCGCGGCTTACCCTGGAACAACGCCTGGCTGCCTATGATGCAAAGCGCCACGGCGGCGAGCAAATGGCCACGAAACAAACGCTGGGCGCCGAACGTTGGTAGTCGCCAGGCCAGCGGCGACGGGCAAACGCAAACCTTGGGTGCCGGACCGCCAGGACATCATCTGGATCGATTGCAATCCGCGGGTCGGGCGCGAAATGCGCGATGCCCACCCGTTTCTGGTGCTCTCGCCGCGCATCTTCAACGCGAAGACCTCGCTGGTCATCGGCCTGCCTATGACGACAGCGGAATACAATTCAGACAATCCCTTTGCAGTTGCCGTGGGCAAGGCCTCAGGACGCAAGACCGGACAAACCAGCTACGTGCTTTGTCACCAACCCAAGTCTTTCGACTGGCGCTTGCGCAAAGCCAGGACGCACCCTCTCGGCGCTTTATCCAACGCTTTGTTTGTGCAGGTCTGCGAACGGCTCAACCAGATCATTCAGGTTGGCTGAATAACTCGGCCGAAAAGAATTGGCAAGCCGTAAAAGGCGTCCGATGAGCACCGGCACAGCGACGATATTCGTGGTGGATGAGGCTTGATCAAGATCAAACGTGCGATTTGGCGGGTCAGGAAATGTGCTTCAATGCGCACGGATTTGCGGTCGCTGGTCCGATTGCGGTGGTCAATGCCACTGATCGATGGATTGACAATGTTCAAGAACTAAAAGGAAAACCATGAAGAACGTGTTACGACGGTGTGGCTGGTTGGCTGCGGTGGCGCTCCTGGCGTTTTCGCTTCCGGTGGCGGCCGCGCAGAAGAAGCCCAACATCCTCATCATCTGGGGCGATGACATCGGCTTGTGGAACGTCAGCGCTTACAACCAGGGCGCGATGGGCTACAAGACGCCCAATATCGACCGCATCGCCAAAGAAGGCGCGCTGTTCACCGACTGGTATGGCCAGCAGAGCTGCACCGCCGGACGCGCGGCATTCATCACCGGCCAGGTTGGCTTCCGCACCGGACTGCTCAAGGTCGGACTGCCGGGTGCAAAGGAAGGCTTGCAGGCGCGGGACGTCACGATCGCCCAACTGCTCAAGGCGCAGGGCTACATGACCGCGCAGTTCGGCAAGAACCACCTCGGCGACGCCGACTCGACCCTGCCGACCGCTCACGGGTTCGATGAGTTCTTCGGCTCGCTCTACCACCTCAACGCCGAGGAGGAGTTTGAGAATCCCGACTACTTCAAAGACCCGGCGATGATCAAGCGGTTCCAGACGCGCGGCGTGCTCCACACCTGGGCCAACCCCGACGGCACGCAGAAGATCGAGAGCACCGGGCCGCTAGGCAAGAAGCGCATGGAGACGATTGACGAGGAGATCACCAAGGCCTCTCTTGACTACCTGGAGAAGGCCAAGAAGTCGGACAAGCCGTTCTTCCTCTGGTGGAACTCCACTCGCATGCACATCCACACGCACCTCAAGAAAGAGTCCCAGGGTAAGACCGGCCTGGGCATCTATCCCGACGGCATGGTCGAACACGACGGCCAGGTCGGCCAGCTCCTCGACAAGCTCAAGGAACTCGGCCTCGAAGACAACACCATCGTGATGTATTCCACCGATAACGGCGCGGAGAAGGCCAGTTGGCCCGATGGCGGCACCTCGCCATACCGCGGCGAGAAGAACACCAACTGGGAGGGCGGCTACCGCGTGCCGACCGCCATGCGCTGGCCCGGCGTAATCAAGCCCGGCACCGTACTGAACGACATCTTCGCCCACGAAGACATGCTCCCCACGCTGCTGGCTGCCGCCGGCGTGCCAGACGTGAAGGAACAGCTCCTCAAAGGCATGAAAGTCGGCGACAAAACCTTCAAGGTCCACCTCGACGGCTACGACCTTACCGACGCCCTGGCGGGCAAGTCGCCCAGCCCGCGCCGCGAGTTCTTCTACTTCAACGATGACGGCTCGCTCGTCTGCCTGCGCTACGACCAGTGGAAGCTGGTCTTCGCCGAGCAACGCGCCCACGGCTTCGATGTCTGGCAGGAGCCTTTCGTGCCCCTGCGCCTCCCCCGGCTCTTCAACCTCCGCACCGACCCCTTCGAGGAAGCCGAGCACGGTTGGGACAATTGGAAGTGGCGGGTGGATCACGCCTTCCTGCTGGTGCCGGCGCAGAATTACATCGGCAAGTTCCTCGCCACGTTCAAGGAATTTCCACCGAGCCAGAAAGTCGGCAGCTTCTCGCTCGACAGCGTGCTCGAAAGCGTGTCGAAAGGCGCAGGCGACAAGTAACGCCCGCGGGATGAAACGCTGAATCGGCCGCCGCACCCGTCGCAATGGGGTGCTGCGCCTAAATTGTTGGAGCGCGGGATTCGTCCCGTTGCAGGGAACGAATGAATACAAGCAGAAAATTCGAGATGCTTTGGCAATACGTGAGTTGAAGCGAACTGAAGTCGGCACTCCGATTCAACCGGAGCAAACGGTGGGAATGGAGAAACAGAATCCGCTGCGTTGCCTCTGTTGCCGGCGCCCACAGTCGCAAGGCGACGCTCAGTGCGGAAAAATCGCATGAAACTTGCCGAATGGTCACGCTCGTGACGCAACAATTCCCATCTAACGAATTGCCGAGACAACCATGAAGAAAGCACCAGATGCCGAGTTGCTGGCGCGTTTCACGGCGCCGAGGCCAACGGTGGTCGAGCGCATGGCGACGGGCAAAGCCCTGCGCGAGAAAGTGCCGCACGCACTGCATGCGGAGTACCGGCCTGCGCCGCAGCGCAAGGATCCGGTCGCGATCCTCGAAGAGCAAGCCAAAACGCGCCTGCAGAACCTCGTGCCCATCCGCTACGCGCGCATGCTCGCGAGCCCCTTTGCCTTCCTGCGGGGTTCGGCCGCTGTGATGGCGGCCGATCTGGCGCGCACACCCGTGACGGGCCTGACGGTCCAGGCCAATGGCGACATGCACGTCGCCAATTTCGGCTGGTTTGCCTCGGCCGAGCGCAACCTCGTATTCGGGATCAACGATTTCGACGAGACCCTGCCCGGCGCCTGGGAGTGGGACTTGAAGCGGCTGGCGGCGAGCGCCGTGGTGGCGGGCCGCTTCATAGGTGCGGACAAGGTGCTGTGCGAGGACGCGGCCCGCGCCACGGTCAGAAGCTACCGCAAGCGCATGCGCGAATACGCGGTGATGGGCAACCTGGAGGTCTGGTACTCGCGTATCGACGAGGCAGGCATCATGGCGGTGCTGTCGCCCGCGGCGCAGGTAATCGCAGGGCGCATCATGGCCAAGGCCAGACAGCGCGGCCATATGCAGGTGCTCGAGAAGATGTCGCAGCTCGTAGACGACCAGCACCGCATCGTCGAGGACAGGCCCCTCATTGTGCGCGAGACGCATACCGCAGACGGCCAATCCGTCGGCGAAGCGCTCGCCCGTACGCTGGACGACTACGTCAACTCGCTGCCCGACGACCGCAAGCCGCTCTTTGCCCGCTACCGGGTCGTGGATGTGGCGCGCAAGGTCGTGGGCGTGGGCAGTGTCGGCACGCGCTGCTGGGTCATCCTGATGACCGGAAACGGTTCGAACGATCCGCTGTTCCTGCAGTACAAGGAAGCCCAGAGCTCGGTCCTGGCCCCCTACGCGCAGTCGTCGCGCTGGAAGAGCGAGGGCCAGCGCGTCGTGGTGGGACAGCGCCTAATCCAGGGGGCGCCGGACATTTTCCTCGGCTGGGGGACGCAGAGCGGCGGCAGCCACTTCTATGTGCGCCAGTTGCGCGACATGAAGGGTGGCGTGGAATTCGACCCAAGCAAAGGACGCGGCAAGAACCTTCCCGAGTACTGCAAGCTCTGCGGATGGGCACTCGCCCTGGCGCACGCCAAGTCGGGCGACCCGGCCGCCATCGCCGGTTACCTCGGCAAGAGCGAGGGCATGGACGAGGCCGTCGCCGGTTTCGCCGCAGCCTATGCGGACCAGACTGATCGCGACTACGACGCTCTCGTCAAGGCGGCCAAGGCGAAGCGGATTCCCGTGGCAAAGACATGAGCTCACCCAGCCCCCCCTCCGACGAACCGCTCTTGAACGAATCTCCCGACTTTTCGCTGGTCCTCGGCGGTCCGTTGTATCAGCTCTGGCGGCGGACGCGTCTGGCCGGAGACACGCTGCAATTGATACGCCGTCGCATCGTTGTGCTGGCGCTGCTGGCCTGGGCGCCGCTGCTGGCGTTGTCGGTCGCGGAGGGACACGCCTGGGGCGGGAGCTGCCTGCGAACACGGCGGCTGGGTGTCCGGTTTCCCTGGTGACGTTAGGCACACATCATGTTAGTGTACGAAAATGAAACCGTTTCGCTGGAATCATGGCAAGAATGAGGAACTGAAGGCCGAGCGCGGGATTTCCTTCGAAGAAGTCGTTCTTGCCATTGAGGCTGACGGGATGCTTGATGTCGTCCGGCACCCTAACAGCGGAAAATATCCAAACCAGCTCGTGTTCATAGTCGCTCTTGATGGCTATGTGCACTTGGTACCTTTTGTTGAAGAACCACAGTACTACTTTCTGAAAACCGTCATCCCGAGCCGGAAGGCGACTCGCGATTACCTGCTGAGGAGAAAACGTGATGAAACGCCCTGACAGATTCGAACACGACATGCTGAAGGCTTATGAGGGTGGTGTTTTGAAGTCTATCTCGCCGACCAAAGCAGACCTTACTAAGTTCAAAGCGGCTGCGTCGGCGACATTTATCAAGGATCGGCGCGTCAATATCCGGCTGTCATCGCCGGATTTGATGGATATTCAGGCGCGCGCGCTTGAGGAAGGACTACCGTATCAGACCTTCATAGCAAGTGTTCTGCACAAGTATGTCGCTGGCCGCCTTGTCGAAAAGCCATCACGCCTGACATCGCGTTCAAACGCACGCGCGACGAAGGGGCGCATCGCTTAAGGAGGGTGAGTCTTGAATCGGTACACGACAGGATTCTGCACCGACGCGGTGATCGCAGTCGCGTCACGGCGGGCGCTCGCGGACGAACGCAGGGTGAGTTCCCATCTGGGCTGGGCCGCTTCCTGACCAAACAGGACGCGCGCGGCGCCAACGCATGAACTTCGACAAACTCTTTTCCCATGATCTGCCTACGGGCGCGCCGGCGTTCATCGGTCTTGCGTTGCTGTTCGTCGTCTTTAAGACGGGTAAGCTTGTGAGGAGACTGATGTTCCTGCTCGTCGCCGTGGGGTTGTTCGCGGTGGCGTATCGGTGGCATTCCCAGACATGATCTCACCCAGCCCCCCCTCCGACGAACCGCTCTTGAACGAATCTCCCGACTTTTCGCTGGTCCTCGGCGGTCCGTTGTATCAGCTCTGGCGGCGGACGCATCTGGCCGGAGACACGCTGCAATTGATGCGCCGTCGCATCGTTGTGCTGGCGCTGCTGGCTTGGGCGCCGCTCCTGCTGTTATCGGTGGCGGAGGGGCACGCCTGGGGTGACAGCGTGACGCTGCCGTTTCTACACGACGTGGAGATGCACGTGCGCCTGTTGCTCGCGCTACCGCTGTTGATCCTGGCGGAACTGGTGGTTCATCAGCGGATGCGCCCGACGGTGGGGCAGTTTGTATCGCGCAGTCTGATCCCGGACGCGGCGCGGGCGAAGTTCGACGCGGCCATCGCCTCGGCGATGCGCCTGCGCAACTCGATCACGGCGGAAGTGCTGTTGATTGCGTTCGTCTACGTCGTTGGGGTCGGATTCCTCTGGCGCACGCAGGTGGCGCTTGATGTGACGAGCTGGTACGGCGTGCCGGCGGATGGAAAATTGCAGCCCTCGCTGGCCGGCTGGTGGCTGGGTTGCGTGAGCCTGCCGCTGTTCCAGTTCCTGCTTTTTCGCTGGTATTTCCGGCTCTTCATCTGGGCGCGCTTCCTGTGGCGGGTGTCTCGCATCGAGTTGAAACTCATGCCGACCCATCCGGATCGGTGCGGCGGCTTGGGCTTTCTGGCGATGGTGAGCTACGCGTTCTCGCCGTTGTTGCTCGCCCAGGGGGCACTGCTCGCCGGGATGATGGCCAACCGGATTTTTTACGCGGGAGCGAAGTTGCCCGAGTTCAAGGTGGAACTCATCGGGATGGTGGCCGTGATGCTTTTCGCCATCCTCGGGCCGTTGCTGGTGTTCAGTCCGAAACTCGAAGCCGCCAAACGCGCGGGCCTGCGCGAGTACGGCATGCTGGCACAGCGTTACGTGCGCGAGTTCGACCACAAGTGGCTGCGCGGCGGCGGGCCAGCGGACGAGCCGCTGATCGGCAGCGCGGACATCCAGTCGCTGGCCGATCTGGGCAACAGCTTCGAGGTGGTGAAGGGCATGAGGTGGGCGCCGTTCACCTTGCAGACCGTGCTGCAACTGGCGATGGCCACGCTGCTGCCCGTGGCGCCGCTGATGCTGACGATGATTTCGCTGGAGGAATTGCTTGAGCGGCTATTGAAGGTTATTTTTTGACGCTGACCGGCATCGGCTACCCGTGTTGGTCGGCGTGAAGGGGCTGCTTGCTGACTTGGAAGGGGCTAAATGACCTCCCAAGCGCTGACACGCATCACGGGCCCAGCGACAGCGCGCGAGTCTGTTTCTGCAAACTACCATTCCAGACACCGAAGGAACACAACCATGAAAACCACATACGAGGAACCGGCCGCAGTGGTGGATGGCGAAGAGATCTTCGCCCTCCTGTCACGCGAAGGACTCTCCCGCCGCGAGTTCCTGGCCGGGGCAGCCGCATTCGGCGTGACGATCCTCTTGCCCGAGGAATTCGCCGCGGCAGCGGACGGGAAAAAGACCTTCACCATCCTGCACACCAATGACATGCACGCGAGCTTTATCGGCATGGGCCCGGCTTCGGATTACACCCCGTTCACGCTCAACGACGACACCACCCGCGGCGGATACGCGCGGCTGGGCGGATTGATCGCCAGGCGGAAGGAGGCGCGCAAGGGCCACGGTCCGGTGCTGGTGCTCGACGCAGGCGACTACAGCATGGGTACGGCGTTTAGCGCCGCGACGCGAGAGACCGGCGGTGAATTGCGGCTCATGGGCCGGATGGGTTATGACGCCACCACCTTCGGCAATCACGAATTCGATCTGGGACCTGACGGCCTGGGCAAATCCATAGGCGTCGCTGCCAAAGCCGGCCGGATTCCGGCAGTGCTCGCTGCGAATGCCAGTTTCACTGCGAGCGACGCCAAGTTGGCTGACCTTCAGCGCCTGACTAAAGAAGGCGTGATCCGCCGCTACCTGGTCATTGAGCGCGGTGGCGTTCGGTTCGGCCTCTTCGGCGTGCTGGGCAAGGAGGCGCTGATCTACACCAGTGGCGGCGCCACGACCTTTACCGACGCTGTCGAGACGGCGAAGGAGATGGTCAAGATTTTGCGCGAGACGGAGAAAGTGGATGTGGTCATCGCGCTCAGTCACGGTGGCGTGGAGAAAGGCAAGGACGGGCGCTACACCGGTGGCGAGGACGTGCAGCTTGCCATAGACGTGCCGGGCATCGACGTGGTGATCAGCGGCCACAGTCACACCGAGTTGCAGGAGGTGATTCTCGTCAACGGCCGCACGCCGGTGGTGCAGACCGGAAAGGAGAGCAATAACCTCGGTGAACTGGTGATTTCCCTCGACGGCGGCAAGCAGACGGTCGAGGCATACCGGCTTCATCCGATCGACGACAGCATCGCCGGCGACCGCGCCATCGCCGCCGAGATCGAACAACTCAAGAAGTCCGTCTCCGCGGCCGCGTTCGCATCGCGCGGATATCGCGTCGATCAGCCGCTGGCCATCGCGCCGCGCGATTTGCCGAACACCTACTCGGACATCGCCGCCGGGACCATCCTCGCCAACCTCGTCACCGACTCGTTTCGCGTGGCCACCAAGGCCGACATCGGGTTCACCGCCAATGGCATGATGCGTGCCGGTCTCTCCCGCGGCAAGACGGGTGTGCAGACCGTTTACGACGTTTTTGCCGTGGCGCCTCTTGGTTCCGGCGTGGTTGACCCGACACCCGGCAGCACACTGGTGACGGGTTACTTCACCGGCCAGGATCTCAAGAACCTGCTGGAGTTCCTGCTCATCGATAACCCGGCTCATCCGGGCGAGTATTTCCCGCGCGCCTCCGGCATGCGGTTTCGTTACGACCCATCGCGCCCGAAGCTCGACGTGGTCACAGCTATCGAACTGGGAGACCTCGATCGCGGCTACAAGGCGATCGACATCAGCGGCAAGGACGGGCGGCTGTACAGCCTCACCTGTCCCCTGATGCTTGGCCCGATCATCGTGGCCATCCCCAAGTACACCAAGGGCAAGCTGGCCCTGGTGCCCAAGAAGAAGGACGGCACGCCCCTCAAGTCGAGGGTCGATGCGCTAGAAATGCCTCGCGAAAACTCGGGCTACTTGCTGCCACCGCCGGGCACGACCGACCCGGCCAGTGTCGCCACCGCGGTGGGGAAGAACGATGGTCTTGAGATCAAGGAATGGCAGGCGATCATGGATCACCTGCGTAGCCTGCCGGTCAAGAATAAAGGCGAACTGCCGGTGATCCCGGTGGATGAGCGTGCTGCCGAGATCCGGGCGATCAAGGCAGGCTGATGGGATGCGGGCGGAATCGAAGACAATCCAGAGTACCTGGTCGGCAACTTGGAAGGATACAACGATGACGCCCGTCCGGACACGAAACCTCCTCTTTGCCGCGCTTGTTGGCGTGCTGGCGCTCATCGCTGCGACCGCTGCCCACGCGGCGGACAAGAAGCCCAACATCCTCTTCATCCTCACAGACAACCTGGGCTACGGCGAAATCGGTGTTTATGGGGGCGGAGCAACGCGCGGCGCGCCCACGCCGCGCATCGACAAGATTGCCAGTGAGGGTCTGCGCCTCACCAATATGAACATGGAGACCCAGTGCACGCCGAGCCGATCGAGTCTCATGACCGGCCGCTTTTCGATCCGCTCGGGCACTTACGCGGTGCCGTTCGGTGGCGTCCCGGAAGGTTTGACGCAATGGGAAGTCACCATTGCGGAATCGCTGTCGGCTGCCGGTTACGTTACGGCGCTGCATGGCAAGTGGCATCTCGGTAGCCATGATGGCCGGTTGCCGAACGATCAGGGCTTCGACGAGTGGTATGGCATTCCGCGCACGACGGATGAATCGATGTGGTCATCTTCGCCGGGATGGTCGCCGGAAATCGCGCCGCTGGAAAAAATCATGGAGGGCAGGAAAGGTCAGAAGAGCGTTGCGTTGAAGGACTACGATGCTGTGCAGCGCCGGCTCATCGATGCGGAAATCACGAAACGTTCGGTCGCATTCATGCAACGGCAGGCCAAGGCGGGCAAGCCATTCTTCATGTATGTGAGCCTCACCCAGCCGCATCTGCCCTCCGAACCGAACCCGGCCTTCAAAGGCAGGACCGGCAACGGCGATTGGGCCGACATGCTGGCCGAGATGGACGCCAACGTCGGCCAGATGCTCGATGCCGTGGACACACTCGGCATCGCCGACAACACCATCGTGATCTTCACCAGCGACAACGGTCCGGAATTCATCCAACCCTGGGACGGCTGGGCGGGTCCGTGGCGGGGCGCGTATTTCACCGCACTGGAAGGTGGCATCCGGGTGCCGTTCATGATCCGCTGGCCGGGCAAGGTTGCCGCCGGGCGCGTGAGCAACGAAATCATGCATGGTGTGGACATGTTCGCGACCCTAGCGAAGATTGCCGGCGCCAAGGTTCCCGACGACCGGCCCATTGACAGCGTGGATCAGTCCGATTTCCTGCTCGGCAAATCCGCGAAGTCCGCCCGCGAGGGCTTCCCCATCTGGGGCGGGAATACCCTGCTGGCCGTGAAGTGGCGCAACTGGAAGCTGCATTTCTACCGGCAGGACACGATGTATGACCCGCCGGTGAAGCTTGGGATTCCTTTCATCATCAATCTCTACACCGACCCGCGCGAGGAGAAGCCGACTGCTGACTCCTGGGTGGTGACACCAATGTTGAAAATGGTGGGAGAGTTCAATGCGACGACGAAAGACAATCCGCTCATCCCGATGGGCACGCCCGACCCCTACGCACCGCCGAAGTGAAATGACCACCGAATGGACACAACCATGAAAACCACCCGCAACCAAAACCTCCTCGCCACCGCGCTCGCTGGCGCGCTCATTGCGGGGTGTGTCCCGTCCGAGCAGGCGCCTCCCGCATCCCGGCCGGCCGCGGCGCAACAGGCACAGGCCGCAGGGCCGAACCCGCTGCGCAACGCCTACTTCGGCGATACGCACGTGCACACGTCGTGGTCGCCCGATGCGTTCGTGAGCGGCGTGCGCGTCGGTCCGGAGGACGCGTATCGCTACGCCAAGGGCGAGGCCATCGACCACATCAGCGGCCAGAAGGTGCAGCTCAAGAGCGGGCCGCTCGATTTCTACGCGGTCACCGACCACTCGGAGTACATGGGTGTGCTGCCGGGGATGCTGGATCCGAATAACCCTCTCTCGAAGCACGAGATCGCGAAGTTGATGAATAGCAGCGATCCGGCGCAGCAGCAAAAGGCAACGATGCTGGTTGTGGGCAGCATCGCCGGAGGCAAGCCGATCAAGGAGTTCGTCGACAAAGGCGTCATGAAGCAGCAGTGGCAGCTGATCCAGGACTACGCCGCGAAGTACAACGAACCCGGGAAGTTCACGACCTTTATCGGCTACGAGTGGACGTCCAACCCGGACAATCGCAACCTGCATCGCAACGTCATCTTCCGCGGAATCAGGGTGCCCGAACTGCCGTTCACAAACTTCGACTCGGCGAAACCCGAGGACCTGTGGACCTTCATGGAAGGCGCCCGCAAAGCGGGAATGGAGAACCTCGCCATCCCGCATAACCCCAACTACAGCGACGGCACGATGTTCCAGACGGTGGATTCGTACGGCAAGCCCATTGATCGCGCGTACGCCGAGCGCCGGATCACGAACGAGCCCGTGGTGGAGATGACCCAGATCAAGGGCACCTCCGAGACGAACCCCGCCCTCTCGCCGAACGACGAGTTCGCGGACTTCATGATCTCGGACTTTCTCATCGCAGGCGAGCAGACCGGTAAGCTGCGCGGCAAGGCCAAGGGCAGCTACGCGCGCGACGCGCTGCGCACCGGCCTGGTGCTGGACGAGCAGACCGGGGTCAACCCTTACAAGTTCGGCCAGATCGGCTCGAGCGACACCCACAACGCGGGTGGCGACTACGAAGAGAACAACGTCTTCGGCAAGATCGGCCGCGAGGACGGCACGCCCGAGGCGCGGCTCGTGCACAAGACGCAGCTAACACCCATCGTGCAGTCGTGGGGTTCCGCGGGCTTGGCGGGCGTGTGGGCGGAGGAGAACACGCGCGAGTCGCTCTACGATGCCATGAAGCGCAAGGAAGTGTTCGCCACCACCGGTCCGCGCATGAAAGTGCGCTTCTTCGGCAGTTGGCAATACGATGATGCGGACGCGAAGAGCGCCGACCTGGTGAAGATCGGCTACGCCAAGGGCGTGGCCATGGGCAGCGATCTCGCGGCGCGCCCGGCCGCCGCCAAAGCGCCGAGCTTCCTCGTGTGGGCGATCAAGGACCCCAACAGCGGCAACCTCGACCGGATTCAGATCGTGAAAGGTTGGTCCAAAAACGGGCAGACCATGGAGAAGGTTTACGACGTCGTCTGGTCCGGCACGCGCAAGCCGGATGCGAAGACCGGCAAGCTGCCGCCGGTGGGGAACACCGTGGATGTGGCGACGGGCACCTATCAGAACACGATAGGCACCGCGGATCTGGCCGGGCGCTGGACCGACCCCGAGTTCGATCCGGCGCAGCGCGCGTTCTACTACGTGCGCGCGCTCGAGATCCCCACGCCGCGCTGGAACGTCTTCGACGCGATCAAGCTTGGCATTGCGCCGCCGGCCAACCTGCCGACCACGCTGCAGGAGCGCGCCTTCAGCTCGCCCATCTGGTACACGCCGACCGCCGCCGAGTTGGGCACCGCGCGCGCCGCGGCGCTCACGGTGCATAGCGTCGAGAAGCAGGGCGGCAAGGCGCTCACCGACGCCGAGATCCGCGCGCTCATCGTCGGCAAAAGCATCCGCATCAAGAACACGGTCACCGGTCAGACGTTCGAAGCCTTGTACGGCGGGGACGGCCAGCGCACGCTCGCGAGCACGGTGGGGTTCGCTGCCATGCACGGCGGCGGGACCGGCAAAAACCCCTACGCGATCAAGAACGGGCAGCTTCAGGGCTCGCTCGATGACGGTTCGAGCTTCACGTCGCGCATCTTCAAGGTGGGCGACCGCTATGTGGGGGCGCGAAGCGACGAGGCCGGCTACGTGAACTACGAGGTCGCCGCGATCCGGTGATGCGTCGGATCGGGCGGTTTCTTCTGCGCGAGCCGCTCGCGCACTTCCTGCTGGGCGGCGCGGTGCTGTTCGCGCTGCATGGCGTCTTCGGCGCGACCGACGCGGGCGGCCGCGCCATCGTCATCGGTCGCCAGGACCTCGAGAGCCTGCAGCAGCAGTTCGCCGCGCGGTGGAAGCGTCCGCCGACCCGCGCGGAGCTCGAGGGCCTCGCCGAGGCGCAGATCCGCGAAGAGGTGCTGTACCGCGAGGGCATGGCGCTCGGCCTCGATCGCGATGACACCATCCTGCGGCGCCGCATTGCCCAGAAGATGGAGTTCCTCATCGCCGACACGGCCGTGCCGGGCGACCCCGGCGATGCCGTGCTGCGCAGCTACTTCGACGCGAACCGGGAACGCTACGGTGAGCCGCCGCGCGTCTCCTTCACGCATATCTATTTCAGCCTCGACGCGCGGGGCGCCAAGGCGCAAGCTGACGCGGAGCGCGTCCTTCGCGCGCTGCAAGATCCGGGAGCCGCGGTGCGCGCGCCCGAGCGCGGCGACCGCTTCGCACTGAGCTACGACTACGCCGTCCGGACCGCCGAGCAAGTGGACCAGGAATTCGGCAGCGGGTTCGGCCAACAGATTCTGGACCAGCCGCCAGGATCGTGGCGGGGACCAATCCGCTCGGCGTACGGACTGCATCTGGTCCGTGTCACGGAACGCACGCCGGCCCGGCCCGCCGTGTTCGAAGAAGCGCGCGAGCGCGTGGTGAACGATTTCGTCTTCGAACACCGGCGCGATGCCAACGAGGCAGCCTACCGCAAGCTCCGGGACCGCTACACGATCACGATCGCACCGCTGGACGCTGCGAGTTCCGAGGGCAGACGATGATGGTACGGCCGTGGTTCACGGCGGCGCTGGTGGCCGCCGCGCTGGCCAGGCCGGCGATGGCGCACGATGTCCGGCCGGCGTACCTGGAATTGATCGACACGGGCGCCGGACGCTTCGAACTTCTGTGGAAGGAGCCGCTGCTGGGCGACGCCAGTCTCGGCATTGTGCCGGTGCTGCCGGAGAGTTGCCGGGATGTCGAGCCGCCCGCGATCCACGAGCTTCCCGGCACCCGCATCATCCGCCGAGTGGTCAATTGCGGCGCGGCAGGTCTGGAGGGCCGGACGATTCGCATCGATGGCCTGCCGCGCACGCTGACCGACGCCCTTGTCCGTATCCAGTTCGCCGACGGGCACACACACACCGAGATCCTGCGTCCGTCGCGGCCAAGCCTGGTCGTCACGGCAGCCGGTTCCTCCCGCGGGCCCGCGACGTTCGTCACCATGGGGATCGAACACATCCTGTCCGGCGTCGATCACCTCCTGTTCGTCTTCAGCCTGATGCTGCTCGTGACCCGGGGCTGGCTGCTGCTGCAAACGGTCACAGCCTTCACCGTTGGTCACAGCGTCAGTCTCGCGCTGGCGACCTTCGGCGTGCTGGCGGTGCCGGCCGCGCCGGTGGATGCCGCCATCGCGCTCAGCATCGTCTTCCTTGCCGCCGAAATCGTGCGCGCCCAGCGCGGTGAGCGGCACCTCAGCGCGCGCTGGCCGTGGATCGTGGCCGGCGCCTTCGGGCTGCTGCACGGGCTGGGGTTTGCCACGGCGCTCACCGCGCTCGGCCTCCCGCGCACGGACATTCCCATGGCGCTCCTGCTGTTCAACGTCGGCGTCGAGATCGGGCAGATTCTGTTCATCGCCGCCGTGCTGGCAGTGCTGGCCGCGTGGCGCATGCTCGGCATGCGATGGCCGGCCTGGGCCCAGCCGCTACCGGTGTACGGCATGGGTTCGGTGGCGACATTCTGGTTCCTCGGGCGCTTCACGGCGCTTTTTTGAACGTTCTGGACGCTGTCGGACATCGTGCAAGGGATTACGAAAACACTACGCTCTGGACAGAAAATTCTGCAAATGCATATCCTTAGCGTGGTCCGACCCGAGATTCCTCATCATCAACCTCCTCACCGACCCGCGCGAGGAGAATCCGACGGTTGACACCTGGGCAGTGAATCCGATGTTGAAAATTGTGGGCGCGTTCGATGCGACCACGAAAGATCATCCGCTCATTCAGAGGGGCACGCCGGACCTGTACACGCCGCCGAAGCAAAATGACGAAACCAGCATTTCACCTTGCAGGCGGGCGCGCGCGCGCGTCGCCTTGACGTTCCTGTTTCCGAAGTGACGGATTTCTAGAAAGTAATTCAGACAGGATTTACAGGATGAACATGGGGGACACCAAAATACGCAAAAGAGGGCCAAACAGACGCTTGTCACTTAATAATAAAGTGAATAGACTGTGCCTTGGGACGTCTACCACACCGAGGGCGGAAGAATCATGGCCGACGAAGCGATAGATCACAGAACGCTGGCGAAACTGGTCGAATCGGGCGCCGTGCGGGCGGCACGTGTGATTAGCCGTGAAGGAGGTTGGGGTGTCATCGTTACCTGCGGCAAGACTGCCCGACCGCTCGTCGCGCAGCGTGGCAAGGTGCGGCTATTTGCCAAGTTGGAGACCGTCGCGGTTTACCTCAGGGGGCTCGGCATTCCGCACTTTGATGTTGACGTTGTTGACTACGACCCAGAGCGCGCGCGCCGGGCACGGCCAGATCGCGCCAAGGCGCTGAAGCACGCGCACAAAGCTGCGGCCTACGACAAGTGGTTCCGCGGTCAAGTGCAGGTCGCGCTCGATGATCCGCGGCCGAGTATGCCGAACGCAGAGGTCTCTGCGCGCTGGGTGAAACAGCGGGCTCGGCTTGTGAAGAAAGCTAAAGGCGTCCACGGGGCCAAGGTTTGAAGGTTCGCTGGCGGCCCGCTGCCGAGGCCGACCGCGACGAGATCATCGACTATATCGCGCAAGATGATCCGGTCGCCGCGATTGATCTGGGCGATGCGATTGATCGACGGGTCACCGCGTTGCCGAATCAGCCGAAGCTCTATCGTGTCGGTCGTGTCAGAGGTACCCGCGAAATGGTCGTGCATCCAAACTACATCGTAGTGTACCGGATCGTACGAGGCGAGATCGAGATCCTGCGCGTACTCCATAGTGCACGGCAGTGGCCACCTGGCCCTTAGCCACGCGGAAAATTTTTCAGTCTGAAAATCATTGAGAGGAAAATGCATGAACGCGAATCGAACCATTGCGATGACCACTGCGGTACTGAGCGCCGCCAGCTTGGCTACCGCAGTCTGGGCGCAAGACATCCTGCCCCGACCCGAACAACCCTTCGCCGGCAAGATCGGCCGCACGACAAAGGATTCCGTAAAAGACTTCCCCAAGATGGTCGAAGCGCCCAAGGGAGCGCCGAACATTCTCGTCATCCTCACTGACGACGTAGGCTTCGGCGCTTCGTCCACATTCGGCGGGCCGATCCCGACCCCGACCATGGATCGCCTCGCCAAGGAAGGCCTGCGCTACAACAATTTCCACACCACGGCGCTGTGCTCGCCTACGCGCGCCGCGCTGCTCAGCGGACGCAACCATCACAGTGCCAATACCGGCGTCATCATGGAACTGGCCACGGGCTTCCCGGGCTACAACTCGCTGATGTCGAAGAGCAACGGGACGTTCGCCGAAATCCTCAAGCAGAACGGCTACAACACCTCCTGGTATGGTAAGAACCACAATGTTCCCGACTGGCAGAGCAGCCAGGCCGGGCCGTTCGACCTGTGGCCGACCGGGCTGGGCTTTGAATATTTCTACGGCTTCATTGGCGGTGACACGAGCCAGTGGAACCCGGCTCTGTTCGAAGGCACGAAGCCCATCGAGCCGCCGCACGACGCGAAGAACTATTTCTTCGACAAGGACATGGCCGACCACACCATCGACTGGATCCGGATGCAGCACGCGACGGCGCCGAACAAGCCCTTCCTCGCCTACTACGCACCGGGCACGGCCCACGCGCCGCATCACGCGCCGAAGGATTGGATCGCGAAGTTCAAAGGCAAGTTCGATCAGGGCTGGGACAAGGTGCGCGAGGAGACTTTCGCGCGGCAGAAGGCGGCAGGGGTCATCCCCGCGAGCGCGAAATTGACCGAACGACCCGCGAGCATTCCTGCCTGGGACAGCCTGAGCGCCGACCAGAAGAAAGTCTTTGCCCACATGATGGAAGTCTATGCAGCGGCGCTCTCCCACGCCGACCACCAGATGGCCCGCATCCTCGACACCATCGCCGCGCAGGGTGAACTCGACAACACGCTGGTCATTTACATCATGGGCGACAACGGCGCGAGCGGCGAGGGCGGCATGCAGGGCTTGCTGAACGAAATGACCGTGTTCAACGGCATTCCCGAAGACATGAAGGAAGTCGTTCGCCGCATGGATGAACTCGGTGGGCCGATGACCTTCAACCACTACCCGGTCGGCTGGGCGCACGCCATGGACACGCCGTTTCAGTGGACGAAGCAGATCGCCTCGCACTTCGGCGGCACCCGCAACGGCATGGTCATCTCCTGGCCCGCGCGCATCAAGGACAAGGGCGGCCTGCGCACGCAGTTCTCCTCGGTCATCGACATCATGCCGACGCTGCTTGAAGCCACCGGTGTGCCCGCGCCCACGAACATCAATGGCGTCGCGCAGAAACCCATCGAAGGCGCGAGCCTCGTCTATACGTTCGATGACGCGAAAGCGCCCTCGAAGCACACGACGCAATACTTCGAAATGTTCGGCAACCGTGCCATTTACCACGACGGCTGGGTGGCCGCCACGACGCCAGGGGTTGCGCCATGGGACACGGGGGCGGAAACGGAAGGCCGCGTTCCTGCGGTTCTCGACTACAAGTGGGAACTCTACAACGTCAGCAAGGACTTTTCCGAGGCGGACAACCTCGCGGCCAGGGAACCGGCCAAGCTCAAGGAGTTGCAGGATCTGTTCTGGACCGAGGCGGAGAAATTCAACGTGCTGCCGATCGAGAACAGCCGGATCGACCGCTTCGACGTGAACAATCGACCGAGCCTGACCTCGGGCCGCGACGAGTTCACCTACTTCCCCGGCCTGGTGCGCATCCCCGAAGGCGCCGCGCCGGATCTGAAGAACAAGTCGTACCAGATCAAGGCCGAGGTGGTGATTCCCAAAGGCGGAGCGGAAGGTATGCTGCTCACGCACGGTGGACGCTTTTCCGGTTACGGGCTCTACCTGCTCAAAGGCAAGCCGGTGTTCCTCTACAACCTTGCAGGCGTGGCGCGCTACAGTGTGGCCGGCAAGCAAGCGCTCACGCCGGGCAAGCACACCATCCTGTTTGACTTCAAGTACGACGGTGGCGGGCTTGGCAAGGGAGGCAAGGGCACGTTGCAGGTGGACGGCAAGACCGTGGCCACCGGCCGCGTCGAACGCACACTGGCCTTCCGCCTCTCGCTCGATGAGACGCTGGATTGCGGCGAGGACACCGGCACGCCAGTCAGCGAGGCCTACCGTGTGCCCTTCAAGTTCACCGGCGAGCTGAAGAAGGTCACGGTTTACCTGAAGCCTGCGCCATTGACGGCGCAGGACCAGCGGAAGCTCGAAGAGGGCAAGGCCGCCATCGCCGTCGCGCAGTAAGTGAAATGAGAACTGCGCCCACCGCCGCAAGACGGCGGGCGCAGCAATCGAATAAACAAACGCAAGGCACCCGACAATGAAACCCACGCGCGAACACAACCTCATCGTTGCCACACGCCGCCTCCATTTCTTCGCTGCAACGAAGCTTTGCCTGTGCATCGGGGCCGGCGGCGATGTTTGCCGGTTGCGCGCATCTGGGCCCGCAGACCGTGGCCGTGGACCGTTTCGACTACACCTCTTCGATCGCTGATTCGTGGAAGCAGCAAACGCTGCTGAATATCGTCAAGCTGCGCTACCTGGATCTGCCGGTATTCGTGGATGTGTCTTCCATCGTCGCCGGGTATTCGCTGCAAACCGGGGTGACGGTCAACGGTACAGTTTTTTCGAAGAACGCGGCGCAGGGCGACTTTGGAACGCTCGGAGGACAGGCCATCTACACCGACCGGCCCACCATCACCTACGTGCCACTGACCGGGAAAAATTCCTGCGCGGATAGATCACGCCGATCGACCCGAAGAACATCTTCTTCATGCTCCAGGCCGGTTATGCGGCGGATTTCATCCCGGGCCTGACCGTGGAGTCGATTTGCGGTGTGCGCAATAGTTCCACCGCGGGCGGCGTGGTGCGGCAGGCGGACCCGGAGTTCGTGCAAGCGCTGTAATTGCTGCGGGAACTGCAGGTCGCCGGCGCCGTCGGATTGCGCTTCGAGGAGGACAAGGCCAAAAGCACGACCGGCGTGATGTTCTTCCGGCGTGATGACATGCCCGCCGACATCGTGGAAAAGGGAGCGGAAATTCGGCGGTTGCTCAAGTTACCCGTCGAGCTGCAAAAGTTCACGCTCACCTATTCACCGGGGCGCGGGGCGGAGGGTGAACTGGCCATAAACAGCCGCTCGATGCTGCAAATCATGGGTACCTTTGCCAGCTATCTGGACGTGCCGGAGGCGGGCCTGAAGGCCCACCTCGCGCTGCCCGGTTTCGAAAACACGTCCACGAAAGGCGGCCAGCAGATGCTGTGGATTCACAGCGGCAAGGATAAGCCGGTGGACGCCTTTGTCGCCGTGCTTTACCGCGGACACTGGTTCTGGATTGACGATGGCGACTGGAAAACGAAACGCGCGCTCACGGCCGTCATGCTTTTCTTCACGCTGGCGGATACCGGCAGCGAACAGAAGCTGCCTTTGGTCACCATTCCGGCCCAATAGGCGCGCGAACCGAACCAATTGAGAAACCAATGCAACTACCCGACCAAGCAGACTTCGCTTCGTGCGGCTGGGGATGCTTCCAGCCGATGGGTCGGGAGTTGTAGCACCTGTGTGCTACAATAAAGAACCAACACAGGAGTTCACTCTATGTCCACGACCACGATCCGTCTGCCGGAAGACCTGAAAGATCGCGTTGCTGTCGCAGCGAAACGCACGGGTACCACTTCACACAGTTTCATTTTGGAAGCCATCGCGGAGAAGGCGGATCAGGAGGAACGGCGAGGTGATTTTAATGATATCGCCGACAAGCGCTACGCCAACATCATTGCCACGGGAAAGACGATCTCCTGGCGCGAAATGCGCAGCTATCTTGAAGACCGCCTTGCGGGGAAAACCGTACCCCGCCCAGTTGCCAGAAAGCTGGCCCGCTGAGGATGTCGCGAATCGAATTGGCGCCCGAGGTCAGAGAGGACTTCGACCGCATCTTTGTTCACCTTGCGGAATTCGATGTTACCGATATGGCATCGCGTATCCAGGAAATCATTCTGGCGATCGCCGTGCTCGAACAAAACCCCCTTATCGGAAGACCTGTTTATGACGACAAGCGAGAACTGGTGATCGGGCGCCACTCTCGCGGCTATGTGGCCTTGTACCGCTATATCGCGGAAATTGACACGGTCTTCGTGCTCGCCCTGCGCGGACAGCGAGAGGCCGGCTACATGAGAGGCCGCTAGTGTAGTGCTTCTGAATTACCGGAACTTTCCCTCCCTCGCGTGCGGGGGACAAGGGCACACTTGAAGCGCAGCAGGGTAGGGT